>OAVW01000535.1_pt1 | contig 11542 bp, 10 predicted proteins | sample 1495321 | NCBI WGS metagenome assembly OAVW01 (sample SAMEA2580108, study PRJEB22360) | human gut metagenome | biome: human gut; feature: human-associated habitat; material: faeces | place: Denmark | collected 2008/2010 | reverse complement strand
ACAATCGAAGGCAGCCAGCCCGAACACAAGCGTTGCGCTTACAAATTGAATCCGGGCATCACGCCGGCTCGGGCACCGACCCCTCATACAAGTAGAACGAAGACGGGTTTTCTCCCGGCACGGATGCGGGCAGTGACTGCTCGCACACCTGCGTCAGGCCGCGATGCACATAGAACCCGACATCGCATGTGGTGTCCGTGAACAGGAAGTAGTCGCGCACGCCGGCCAGGCGGAACGCGTCCATCAGCGTCTCGAACATGCGCCGGCCCAGCCCGTGGCCGCGCGCCGCCGGGTCAAGTACGAACAGCACCACTTCCGCCGCATAGTCATGCCCGGCGCTCGCGGCCTGGGCGCGCAGCCGTTTGTCGATGCCGAGAATGCCCAGAATCTCGCCGGCGGCCTTGATTCCGCTCTTCGCGAACACGAGCCGCGCCAGCGCGTTCCACGAGTTGATCCGATGCGAGTTGAGCGGGCTCCGATGGTCCAGCGCATCGACGCGCCCCACGATCAGGGCGACCGGCTGGCCGTCCAGTTCGGCGACGAACGCGTTGGTGGTGCGCGCCAGACAGTTCTCCCAGTCCGCTTCGGCCGCCAGCAGACCGGTCCGCTCATCGAATTCGGCATACCAGGTGCGGCGCACCAGGTCGATCAGCGCCGGATAGTCATCCCTACGTAATGTTCGAATAATCGCTTCACTCATATTCCCATTATGACTGATACGGCTCAACAACCGGACGACTTACAGCCGCGCCGGCAGATCGGCCCGCTCCACCAGCCGCGCCATCTGCACGCGGCCCATGTCGAGCTTGTTCGCCGCGGAAGAAAGATGCGCCTTCGCCGTACGCTCCGAAATGAACATGCGGGAGGCGATTTCGGCGTTCGTATAGCCCTCGGCCGCCAGCATCACGGCCTCGCGCTCGCGGTCGGGCAGCGCGTCGAGCAGGGCGCGCGCCTCATCGCGGCGCGAACGCGGCCGCGTGACGCTCAGATCGTCGATCAGCTGTTTCTGACTGGCCGTGTTGAACTGCGGCGCGCCCTCGCATACCCCGATGATGCGGCGGATGATATCGTCCGCCGCATCGGTTTTCGACACGAACCCCTCGGCGCCCGCCTCCACCGCGCGTTCCACGGTGCCGGACGGACTCAACGAGGTCAGGATCAGCACGTGCGGCGCGGGGGAGAGCGAGCGCAGCAGACGGGTCGCCTCGATGCCGTCCACGCCGGGCATGGCGATGTCCATCAGCACCACATCCGGCTTTTCCTCGGCAGCCCGCCTCACGCAGGTCTCGCCATCGGTGGACGTGGAGACGACTTCGATGCGCCCGTGAGAATAATCGTTGAGGATCAGGCTCATCGCCTGGCAGATCATCGGATCGTCATCGATGACGCTGACCCGGATCGGCTTGGGCTCTAAGCCGGTGCCGCTTCCGGTCAGACCGCCGCGTTCGGGCTTTCCACCAGACACACTATTCCCGTTCTTCTCACTCACGCTAGCCATCTTAGCTGCGCCAAGGCAGTTGCACGTCGACATGGAACAGGTGCCGATCGTCCATCCCATACCGGCATTGCCCGTTGACCGAGTGCACGCGCGCTGCCAAACCAGGCAGTCCGGCCCCATGGGCCCGCTGCGTCTCGGTCGCATCCGTGGCGATCGGATTGCTGATATGGATATGTACGCCCGCCTGCGGCGTGGCGGAGACCTCCAACGACACCGGCGCTCCGGGCGCGTGCCGCCGCGCGTTCGTCAATCCCTCCTGGATCGCGCGGTAGGCCACCTTGCCGATTGACTCATCCATCACGCTCAGCTGCTGGATATCGATCCAGGTGTTGAGCGACGTGCCCGAGTTGCGCGTGTCCGCAATCAGCGCATCCAGCGATTCGCGGGTCAGCGACGTGTCGTCGGACGGGGCGAGCTGCTCCCATGCCTGGTGCGGGTTGCGCAGCATGTCGATGATCGAGTGGGCCTCGTCCAATGCCCCGGCCGACTGCCGACGGATGTCCTCGGCCTTATCCGCCAACGATTGCGCTTCGGGGGAGTCGCCGAGCTTGGCCGCCTCCGCCTTGAGCGCGCTGGCGTTCAGGGCCATCAGGGACAGGGAATGCGCGAGGGTGTCGTGCGCTTCGGCTGCGATGGCGTCGGCGAGCTGCTGGTTGGTCAGGTCGGTCTGCGGGGTCGCGGCATGCGTGGTGGCCGCGCTGGCCACCGCATTCGCCGTGCGCAGGCGGGCGCGCGAACGGATATGCAGGCCGATGAGCGTAGCGATGGTCACGAACACCAGTGAGGCCACCGTGGCGGGCTCGGCGACGGTCGGCTCCTCCACCAGCATCACCATCGGGGAGCCTGAATCGCCGCCGGTATGCGGTTGAGCGAAAATCAGATGCCAAATCGAGGCTTTGGGCTGTTGCAGGGCGTCGCGGAGCTGGGAGATGAGCGTCACGATGGTGCCGCCAACCGTGGCGCGGATGGTCGTGTTCCGGTTTGAACGACGGGCGAGCAATGAGGTCATCGCCATCAGTGCGATGAGCGAGTCATACGGGAACACGACCACCAGCGCGCAGGCGATCCAGAACGTCGCCTCCGGGTATTCGCTGCGGGCCAAGAGCAGGAACCCTGCCGGGAATGCCAGCAAGGTGCAGAGGACCATCAGCGTGTATCCTGCGGAATCCTGCGCAAAATTCTGGGCGAAGAACGAGGTTTGCGCCATGCACATGAAACTGGCCAATGGCACCATAACGACCGAACACCATACGTGCGTAGTCACGGGCACCTCGTCCGTATCCGGTGTAGGAACCGGGGACCCCGTGCCGGGCATAGGGCGAGCGTCAGGCCGTGAGCCGGGTCGGAAACCGGGGTATGGCCCGGCGGCGCGTTGTGGGTTCGCCATGCTTTCCACTGTATGACCTGCATCCGGCCCCCGCCACTGGACATGCGGGCACCGTTATCACCTCCGTATTGCCCGAACAGGCAACGAACAATGACCGTTCGTCCACTAACGTCGCTGTTTCGCGGCCGGTAGCGTCGTGCTCACATCCCTATTTCGGGGAAGATACGAGAAGGAGCACATCATGTCCAACCACAACATCGCCCCGCAGCCGGTTCCCTCATCCCCACAGCAGTACCAGCCACAACAGCCTCAGCCTCAGCCGCCGCAACCGCAACATCTGCATACCACCATCTGCGGCATCGCGGCCGTGGTGTTTGGCGCGTTGGGTTTGGTGCTGAGTTTTATTCCCATCGTCAACAATATCGCCGCAATCCTTGGCTTCATCGGCGTCATACTGGCGATTATCGCCATAGTGGGCACCTTCCGGGGCAAGAAACGCGGCAAGGTGCTGTCCATTGTGGCGGCGGTGCTGTCGGTGTTGGCCATTGTGATCACGCTGGCCATGCAGTCCGCTGCCAGCAAGGCCATTGACGATTCCATTAAGGAGTCCAAGGGCATCGACACGTCACAATCCTCATCATCAAAGTCCGCGGGCAAATCGTCTGATGCCTCCAAGAGCAAGGCATCCGAGCAGAAAGCGCAGGGCGAGCAGGATTTGGAAGGTGATATCGAAGGTGCCCACGTGAAAATAGTCTCCGCCGTGAAAAGCGTCAACGACTATAACGGCAAGCCCACCGCTCTGGTGACTTATGAATGGACGAACAACACGTCCAAGAACAACTCGTTCGCCACTTTGGCTCACCCGAACGTGTTCCAGAACGGCACCGAACTGGAGACGGCAGTATACTTCGATCAGCCTGAAGGCTATGACGCGAATTCGTATTTGGCCCAAACACAGCCCGGGACCGCGGCAACGGTGACGCTGGGCTATGTGCTGCAAGACGATTCGCCGATTACGGTGGATGTCACTGCGTTCCTATCAACGGATCAAGACACCAAGGTGACGCATACCTTCACGTTGCAGTGAATCGCGCGGCGGTCCAAGCTGCGATCGAATGTCAATCGAATCTCAAGTGCATGCCACGCGCATGGTGGAAACGCCCGTTACGCTTTGAGATGAGCAGAACGAGCCGATCGATCATATTCATGGAATGTTCAGCTTTGTTCCTCTAAGATTGGTACTGGAACAAACGCTAAAGGAGCGATTATGACATTCGGTCAGCAGCCCCAGAACAACGGGCAATACAACCCGCAATACAACACGCCTGATTACAACGCCGCCCAACAGTCTGGATATGGCCAGCAATACGCACAGTCCGGTTACGGCCAGAACTACTATGCCCAGCCGCAGGGCGCTCCCACCTACCAATACGTGCCGCAGGGTACTGGTGCCGGTGCGGGTGCGGCCACCATCAACACGACGATGACCTACAACTATGAGGAAGCCCGCCGAGTCTCAGTGACCAAGGTGTACGGCGAGATGACCATCGGCATCCTCGTCACCGCCGTGGTCGCCGTGCTCGGCCAGATCACCGGAGCCTACTACAGCTTCCTCATGGCCACCGGCATGGTGGGCCTCATCGGCCTGTGCGTGGTGCAGATTGCCCTGGCCGTGGTGCTCGGCATGCGCGTCACCAAGATGAAGTCGGCCACCGCGCGCGTCATGTTCTATGTGTACGCCGCATTGATGGGCTTCACCTTGAGCTCGATCTTCATGGTCTACGACCTCGGCTCGATCGGCGTGGCACTCGGTGTCACCGCCGCGTTCTTCTTTGCGCTGACCATGTTCGGCATGACTACCAAGTTCAACATGCTCAAGGCCGGCCCGATCCTGATGATCGGCCTGATTGTGCTCATCATCTCGCAGATCGTGCTCGCCTTCGTGCAGGTCGACGGCATGACCAAGATCGTCTGCGCCATCGGCCTGATCCTGTTCGCCGGCATGACCATCTACGACGCGCAGTCCACGCGCGCGCTGCTGACCGAATACGAGGCCCAGGGCCCGGAAATGGTCAAGAAGATCTCCATCCTGTGCGCCCTGAACCTGTACCTCGACTTCGTGAACATGTTCCTGTACATCCTGCAGCTGCTCGGCAACAGGGACTAGCCTCGACAGCCGATTGGCGAGCGGCATGTAGCCTGCCTGTCAAACGTCACAGCCCGACCACATTGTGGCCGGGCTTTTTCATGTCTGTCACATTCGCACGTTAGGCTGGCTCCCCGTGAAAAGACAAGAACTCGTAGGCATGCTGAGCCTGTTGTTGACCGCGCTGATCTGGGGTTTTGCGTTCGTGGCGCAGGTCCAGGGCATGGATTCGATGTCGCCGATGTTCTTCAACGCCGCGCGCTTCACGCTGGGAGCACTGTCTTTGGTGCCGATTCTGCTGTGGATGCGTGGCCGGGGGAGCGCGGATAAGGGCGATACAGCCGGGGCCGATGTCGTTGGGACCGAGGCATCCGTGGCCGTCTCCACAGATGCCGCATCGAACGGTGCATCCGACGTCGTTACCATCACCGGTGCCAAGCTGAATGCGAACAAGCCCGATTCGGCCGTGGCGCGATTGCTCGCCAACCCGGTGGTCATTTCCGTGATCTGCGGCATCGTGCTGTTCACCGCCAGCACCCTGCAGCAGTATGGCATTCTGTACGGCAAATCGGCCGGCCGTGCGGGATTCCTGACCGCCATGTACATCGTGATGGTGCCGTTGCTGGCCTTCGTGTTCCTGCGCCGGCGCATCGGCATGCTGGTGTTCGTGGCCGTGGCGCTGTCCATCGCCGGCTTCTATCTGCTGTGCATCACCGATGGTTTCGGTTCGATCGGCCTGGCGGATATCCTGCTCGTGTTCACGGCCGTGCTGTTCGCCGTGCATATTCTGGTGATCGATACTTTGGGCGGCACCGTGGACGCCATCAAGCTTTCATTCGGCCAGTTCTGCACCACCGCCGTGCTGAGCTGGGCGGGTTCGCTGATCGAAGGCTCGGTCGACTGGGCCGGCGCTGCTCATTCCTGGATTCCGATTCTGTACGCCGGCATCGGCTCGGTGGGCATCGCGTACACCTTGCAGGTGGTCGGCCAGCAATGGGTGCCACCGACGCGAGCCAGCCTGCTGATGAGCCTCGAATCGTTCTTCTCGGCGGTAGGCGGTGCGTTGCTTCTCGGTGAAGTGATGACCCCGCGCGGCTACCTCGGCTGCGCCCTCATCTTCCTCGGCACCCTACTGGCCCAAGCGCCGGCCAGGCTGCCGAAGTGGCCGCAACGGTGAATGAATCGGCCGCAGGCCGATTCCATAGCACCTCAGTCCGAGGTCTTAGGCGCTTCGCCCACTTGCGGCGCGCCGTTGATGTCGCGGTGGATGTTCTGCATCTGTACCTCGATGTTCTGCAATGAGCGCGCGCAGTCGAGCAGCGTCTGGGAATGCTCGGCGAGCTTGTTGTCCGGCAAATCGGTCTTGTAGCGCAGCGCATGCTCCAGCGACGCCCAATAATCCATGGCGATGGTGCGGAACTGCACCTCCACCGGCGTGTAATGCGCGCCCGAGGAGAGGAACACGGGCACCGCGTAGATTACGTGCAATGAACGATACCCGTTCTGTTTCGGGTTCTTGATGTAATCCTTGACGCGCAGCACCTGAATATCGGACTGCGACGACAGATAGTTGGACACGGAATACACGTCGTCGCGGTAATTACAGATCACGCGGATGCCGGCCACATCGAACAGATTGTCCTTAATCGAATTGACGCCGATCGGCAGACCCTTGCGCTCCAGTTTGCCGATGATCGAGCTCACCGACTTCAGACGGCGTTCCATATGATGTATCGGGTCATGGCTGAACCGCACCTGGAACTCGTCGTCGAGAATCTCCAGTTTGGTGCTGATCTCGTACATCGCGCCTTCATACACCTGCATGAGGTCAACGAATTCAACGACCTGTTCGGGAGTGAAGGTGCCTCCCGGAAGATCCAACGCTTTGAGACGGGCTTGCAGATCGGAGGTTTTGAGTCGGCTATGTCGGTCAAGTATCACGTCCACCAATATACTCGGCGGATTCCAGCCAATCTGGACGTTCGCGGGGAATCTTTCCAAGAACCCATAATTTGACATCGTGACAACCAATGGCATACGTGACCGGAGCATGACGAACCCCGTCGATAGAATCGGTCGTTATGAATGAAGACATGATGACCGAGGCGGAGCGCGCCTCGATTGCAGCCGATGGAACCGATGGTTTGCTGGGGAAACGCGGCAAGGGCGTGTTCCATATCCATACGCTCGGCTGCCAGATGAACGTGCACGATTCCGAGCGCATCGCCGGCGTGCTGGAGGCCAATGGCTACGTGCCTGCAACCGAGGACCAGATCAATGACAATGACCTCGATTTGCTGGTGCTCAATACCTGTGCGGTACGCGAGAACGCAGCCGAACGCATGTATGGCACCATTGGCCGATTCAATCGCGTCAAACTGGTTCGGCCGAACCTGCAGATCGCCGTTGGCGGCTGCATGGCCCAGCTTGACCGCAAGAAGATCGCGGATACTGCGCCATGGGTTTCCGCGGTGTTCGGTACCAAGAACATCGAAGATCTGCCCAAGCTGTTGGATCAGAATCGTGCGACCGGCAAGGCGCAGGTCCAGGTCACTGAACAATTGCGGCAGTTCCCGAGCCAGCTTCCCGCCGCCCGCGCCTCCCGCATCAGCTCGTGGGTGGCGATTTCCGTGGGCTGCAATAACACCTGCACGTTCTGTATTGTGCCCACCACGCGAGGCAAGGAAAAGGACCGCCGCCCCGGTGACATTCTTGATGAGATTCGCCAATGTGTGGCCGATGGTGCCAAGGAGGTTACGCTTCTCGGCCAGAACGTGAATTCGTTCGGTTATGGTATTGGCGATCGATACGCTTTCAGCAAGCTGTTGCGCGCCTGCGGCACCATCGACGGTCTCGAACGCGTGCGCTTCACCTCGCCGCACCCGGCCGCCTTCACCGACGACGTCATCGCCGCGATGGCCGAAACGCCGAACATCATGCACCAGCTGCACTTCCCGCTGCAGTCCGGCTCCGACCGCATCCTGCGCGCGATGCGCCGCTCCTACCGCTCCGCCAAGTTCCTCGACATACTGGGCCGCATCCGCGCCGCCATGCCCGACGCGCAGATCTCCACCGACATCATCGTCGGCTTCCCCGGCGAAACCGAAGAGGACTTCCAGCAGACCATGGACGTGGTGCGCCAGGCGCGCTTCTCCTCGGCGTTCACGTTCATCTACTCGCCACGCCCCGGCACGCCGGCCGCCGCAATGGAACAGATTCCGCGCGACGTGGTGCAGGACCGGTTCGACCGTCTGGTGGCGTTGCAGGAGCAGATCACCGAAGAGAACCTCGCCACATTCGAGGGCCGCGACGTCGAAGTGATGATCACCGGCAAACTCGGCAAGAAGGACACCGACACCCACCGTGTCACCGGCCGCGAGAAAACCGGCGTGCTGGTGCACATCGGCGTGCCTGAAGGCGAACCGGTACCTGAAATCGGCGATTTCGTCACGGCCACCGTCACACACGCCGGCCGCCATAATCTGCTTGCCGACCCCGACGTGGCCGCCGGCCAGACCTATTCCGTGCGGCACTGAGGGGGCGTATATGACGCAACGAGTCGTCTCCATCGTCGGTCCCACCGCGTCCGGCAAGACGGGGTTGGGCATCGCCATCGCCCGGCGTCTGGCCGAAGCGGGGGAGCGGGCCGAAATCGTGAACGCGGACGCCTACCAGATGTACCGTGGCATGGATATCGGCACCGCCAAACCCACCGCCGAGGAACAGGCGGCCGTGCCGCACCATCTCATCGACATCATCGACCCCGAAGACACGATGAGCGTGGCCCGATTCCAGCAGCTTGCGCGCGAGACCATCGCCGACCTGCAATCACGTGGCATCCGGCCGATTCTCGTCGGCGGCTCCGGCTTGTACGCCAGAGCGGCCATCGATGACATCACCTTCCCCGGCACCGATCCCGACGTGCGCACACGTCTTGAGGAACGCGAGAAAACCGAGGGTGCCGGTGCTTTGTTCGACGAGTTGCGGGCCAAAGACCCCGAGGCCGCCGCGCGCATGGACCCACGCAATCCACGCCGCACCATCCGTGCGCTGGAGGTCATCGAGCTTACCGGCAAACCGTATTCGGCCAGTCTGCCGCGCTACCGGTACGTGATTCCGTCCGTGCAGATCGGACTCGACCTGGACCGCCCGGATTTGGACCATCGCATCGATTTGCGCACCAAGCAGATGTATGACGATGGGTTCATCGAAGAAGTCGAACGGTTGCGCCCGCATCTGGGTGCCACCGCCGTACGTGCGCTCGGCTATCAGCAGATCATCGACCTGCTGGACGGCATCTGGGATGTGAACGACGCCTTCGCGGACATCGCACAGAAAACCAAGCGACTCGCCCGCAAACAGATGGGATGGTTCGGCCGTGACCCGCGCATCCACTGGCTGCAGGCCCTGAACCCGAAACTGGTCGACAACGCGATGGCCATTATCGCGCACGCCGACGCCGGCGACTACGACCCGATCGACGCCCGAGCCGACGAATACACCCAGCATCATCTGGGCGATATCACGGCGTAGGAATCAGCCAAAGGCCGATGCAATCACCCGCAATCAGTGTGCAGGCCCCTGATTCCAGCCGGCGATCAAGAACACACGCGTCGGATTCGCCGGGCGTAGTATCGCGTCGAACATCGTCTCCAGTGCAGACGTGTCGCCCCGATATGCCGAGTGCTTGGCGGAGCGATACTCCTCGCGCGTCACTGAGCCCCAGTCGAGATCCCAGCCGGCGTCATGCGCCAAGCGTGAACCGAATATACGCAGCACCATCGCATTGCCGCCACGGAACGGATGCAGATAACCGAGCTCATCATAAATAGAAGCGAACGCGTGAACGAACACGTCGCGATCCAACGCATGCAGGTTGCGCTTGTCCGCCAACTCCATCGCGATGTTGTGCGCGCCGGTCTCAATGAGCCCAGCCGGGAAGAACGCCTCAGGATTCGCGGCTCGAGCCCGGTCGTTCGTCACCTCGCGTGTGGTGTTTGAGGTACGCAACTTGCCCGCATCCTCAAACACGCCTTCGAACAGCCCCTTATGAATGGCGGTCAGCTCATCCAAGTCGCCAGACGGATTCCATCGACGTTCCGCCAACAACACGGTACGTGCGAACACCGCATCCGCCCGATCCGTGGCATGATCATCCAGACTGCCGGCAGCCAGACGATCCTTTCCGGCAGGGTCGGCGGCGGCGCGCAGACGCATGGCAGTCTGTTCGTCCGCCACGTCGATGAGATGGGTCACGGGCTTCAAGCCGCGTTCGTAGGCAGCCGCGGCGCGCATCGTTGCCTCGCCCGGCGTCATCGCTTCCAGTGCGCAGTTCTTGAGTGCAAATGCGACTGCGCTCGCACGCTCTGCGGGTGTCATGCAACCCATGATAAGGCATATTCGCGCCCCAGCGGGGAATCGACTCAGACGAACGCGGCGAATCGGCTGTCGGGATTCGTCAATCGACCATATCGTCACGGTGTCGTCACCAACCATGCACCCCCGTACTAGTAGAATCAGACCCGATATGGCACGAACAGCATCCTCCAACAGCACCAAACCCCGTAAATCCAAAGACAACGGGTCTACCCATGATGGCGAAACCAAGGTCCAGCCCGAGCTTGACCTCGAACCTGAGCCGTTGTGGAAGAAGATCCTGCTCGCGATTCCGCGCGCGTTCGGCTCCGGCGTACGCGCCGTCACCGGCGTCGGCGAATACGATCCAGCCTACCGTCGTGACGGTTTGTGCTTCCTGCTGCTCGTGCTCGCCGTACTGTTCTGCGCGTCCGAATGGTTCCGCGTCAGCGGTCCATTCGGCCAGCTGCTTCACGCCATCGCGGCCGGTGTGCTTGGTCTGATGAGCGTCGTGCTGCCGGTGTTGCTCGCCGCCGTGGCCTTCCGACTCATGCGCAATTCCGGTAAAGGGTCCAATAACCCGCGTGTGGTCACCGGTTGGGTGCTGCTCATGTGGTCGATTTGTTCGATCATCGACGTGGCGATCGCCGCCGACCACACCGGATTCGACATCACGATTCTGCAATCCGCCGGCGGCCTGTTCGGCTTCTTCCTCGGCTCACCGCTCGCCTGGGGCCTTTCCAACGTGTTCGCCATCATCATTTTCGTGGTCGTCGGCCTGTTCTCCTTGCTGATGATTACCGGCACCCACGTCACCGATTTGCCGGAGGATGCGCGCAAAATCGCCGCTAAAATCCAACGCAAACCGTATGTGCCGATGGGCCAGGAGACGGATGGGAGCGCCAGCCAGTTCCCCAACGAGGTCCGTGTGGGAGATACCACTCTCGCCTTTGCCGACGGTGTTCCCTCGCATGACGGCGACGATGACGGAAGCGACAACGATCAGGCCGGCGATGCACGGCCCAGCCTGTTCGCACGACTGTTCGGCCGCAAATCCAAGACCGAAGACGACAAAACTCTTGACAAGTATGCTGCCGACGATCCATTCGACCGTGCCGCCAGCCAGCATGGTGCCACCGCCGAAACCCCGGTGGTCGATCCGATGACCGGCGAGATTATCGGTGCGCGAACCATTGCATCGTCTTCGTACGACGGC
>OAVW01000520.1_pt1 | contig 11793 bp, 9 predicted proteins | sample 1495321 | NCBI WGS metagenome assembly OAVW01 (sample SAMEA2580108, study PRJEB22360) | human gut metagenome | biome: human gut; feature: human-associated habitat; material: faeces | place: Denmark | collected 2008/2010 | reverse complement strand
GCCATCAGGCGGGTCGTGACCTGTCAGGTGACGGCCGCCGCGCTGGCCATAGCACTCGTCCTGGGCTTCCTCATCGCCGTGCTCAAGGTTTTGCCCTGTCGCCCGTTGCGTGCGGTGCTCAACTTCTACACCTCTATCTTTCGCGGCGTGCCGCTCATCGTGTTGCTCTTTTTGGCGTACTTTGCGACGCCGCAGCTCACGGGCTTTAAAATCTCGATGTTTGCCGCCGGTGCCGTTACGCTGGGGCTCAATGGCTCGGCGACGGTGTCCGAGACGGTGCGCGGCGGTATCGAGGGCGTTGATCGGGGGCAGTACGATGCCGCTCGGGCCATCGGGCTTCGCTATGTTCCCATGATGCGCAAGATCGTCGTTCCGCAGGCGATGCGCTCGATTGCCCCCGCCCTGGTCAACGAAGTGATCACGGTCCTCAAGAGCTCCTCACTGGTGGCAACCATCGGCCTGATGGATATGATGCGCGCCGCCCAGAGCGTGCAGGCGCTCACCTATCGAGCCTTTGAACCGTTTTTAGTGGTGGCCGTGGTCTACTATGTCATTGTCATGGCGCTCACGGCCCTGGGCAATCGGCTCGAACGCCGCCTGAACATAGCGCCCCTGGCCTCTCTAGGGGTGCGCAAACCGCCACAAAGGTCCCCTTCGTGGCGGCGGGGTATGTGTATCGGGTGGTATCCAAGTTGAGGTACCACTTCTGGTATATCAGCTTGCGCCTGCGTGAGTACAATACTCGGACGTTATGCGTCTCAGCGCCCATGTGCGTGGACGTTTTGCAGTCACGCGAACGAAGGGATTTATCCTATGTGCGGAATTGTCGGCTACACCGGCTCTGATATTGCAAAGAACATTCTGGTCACGGGCCTTAAGCGTATGGAATATCGCGGTTATGACTCCTCGGGCGTCGCGCTCGAGGTGGGCGAGGGTGCCGCGGCTCACCTCGACGTCATCCGCCGCGTGGGCAAGGTCGCGGGCCTGGAGAGCGAGCTTTCCAACATCGACAGCGACGCTACCTGCGGTATCGGCCATACCCGCTGGGCCACTCACGGCAAGCCTTCCGTTGTCAACGCCCATCCCCACACCAGCTGCGATGGTCGCATCGCCATCGTCCACAACGGCATCATCGAGAACTTCGCCGAGCTGCGCGAAGAGCTGGAGGGCCGCGGCCATCACTTTAAGAGCGAGACCGACACCGAAGTCTTCGCGCACTTGATCGAAGAGGCCTATGCCGAGACGCACGACCTGATGGCTTCCGTGCGTGAGGCCTGCACCCACGTGGTGGGCGCCTATGGTTTGGCCGCTGTGTGCGCCGACGAGCCTGGCGTGATTGCCGTTGCCCGCAAGGACTCCCCGATTGTGGTCGGCGTGGGCGAGACCGGCTCCTACGTTGCCTCCGACGTGATTGCACTTATCGATGCCACCCGCGATGTTGTGGTGCTCGAGGACGGTCAGTTTGCCAAGCTCACGCCTGCGGGCGTCGAGTATACCGACGAGGCCGGCAACGTGATTGAGCCCAAGATCACCCATATCGACTGGGACCTGGACATGGCCGAAAAGGGCGGCTATCCCGACTTTATGCTCAAGGAGATCCACGAGCAGCCTCGCGTCGTGCGCGATACCCTGGTGGGCCGCATGACCCCTGCCGGCGAGCTCGATATCGACGAGCTGGGCCTTTCGCTTGAGGAACTCAACGACATCGATCGCGTCTACGTGATCGCTTGCGGCACCAGCTACCACGCCGGTCTCATTGCCAAGAACCTTATCGAGGGCTGGGCTCGCATCCCCACCGAGGTTGAGGCGGCCAGCGAGTTCCGCTACCGCAACCCCATCATCACGCCGACGACGCTCGTCGTGGCCGTGTCCCAGTCAGGCGAGACAGCCGACACCCTTGCCGCCATTCGCGATGCGCGCATCAAGGGCGCCAAGGTCTTTGGTATTACCAACGTGGTTGGCAGCCCGGTGGCGCGCGAAAGCGACGGCGTTATCTACACTAAGGCCAACAAGGAGATCGCCGTCGCCTCGACCAAGAGCTTTATCGGCCAGGTTGTGAGCCTCACGCTTTTGGCCCTGCTGCTGGCACAGGTCAAGTACCGCTTGACCACCAAGCAGACGCGCATGCTGTTCCGCGAGCTTTCCGATACGGCCGAGCAGATCCAGTGGATCCTGGATACGCAGACCGAGGCTGTGCGCGAGGCCGCGCTTGTGTGCAAGGACGCGCAGTCCGCGCTGTTCGTGGGCCGCGGCATGGGCGCCGCCATTTCCTACGAGGGCGCGCTCAAGCTCAAGGAGGTCAGCTACCTGCACGCCGAGGCATATGCTGCCGGCGAGATGAAGCACGGCCCCATCGCGCTGATCGACCCGGGTTTCCCCGTCATCGCCGTGGCCACCAAGAGTGCCACCTACGACAAGACCGTGTCGAACCTCATGGAGTGCAAGGCGCGCGGCGCCAAGGTCATCGTCGTTGCTACCGAGGGCGACGAGGAAATCAACAAGATTGCCGACTGCATCATTCGCGTGCCGGCCGTCCGCGACGTGTTCAGCCCCATCACGGCGAGCGTTCCGCTGCAGCTACTCGCCCGTGAGGTTGCCATCCTGCGCGGTTGCGACGTCGACCAGCCTCGCAACCTGGCAAAGAGCGTTACCGTCGAGTAGTTGGTTCCGCCGGCCTTGCACTCAAGGCCCGGCTCCGTTGTGGCGGAGTCGGGCCTTGTTGCATTTGCCCAGATAAAACCTGCCAAAATAAACCTGTCCCTTTTTGGCGGGTTAGCGGAGCTTGCTGGTCTCGAAGTACTTGGGATATTGGTCCAGGACCTCGGTTTGGTTGCGGAACATCATATGCAGGTGCTTACTGACCAAAAAGCTTGCCTCGATAGGATCGCGACCGGCGATGGCGCGGCGGATTTGCTTGTGCTCGTTAACAATCTCCTGATTGTCGAGCGTCTGCGTGGCGGCGCGCAGCCAGCGGAAGCGCTCCAGGTCGGCATTGGTCTCTTCGAGCCATGACCACACGGTGCTGCGGCACGCGATGCTAAAGATCATGCGGTGCATGAGGTTGTCGCTTAAAAAGAATCCGATGCGATCCTCTTCGGCCATGGCCTTTTCCTGCAGCGCGATGGCCCGGTCAAGCTGCTCGATGCCTGCCGAGGTGGCACGGGCGCAGCACTCCACAATCACCTGCTTTTCCAGGTGCTCGCGTATGTAGCAGGCACTCTCGGCGAGGGTGAGGTTGATAGGCGAGACATAGGTGCCGCTTTGGGGCACGGTGCGCACCAGACCCTCTTGCGCCAGACGCACCAGTGCCTCGCGCACAGGGGTGCGCCCCATATCCAGGTCGTCGCAAAGCTGCTTGACGCCCAGCTTTTCGCCCGGCTTGTAGTCCAGGTAGACGATTTTGCGTCGAATGGTGTGGTAGGACTGGTCCTGTAGACTCGCTTCCTGCTCGCCGACGTGCATCGATTCTTCCATAGCGCCTCGCAACTGTTCTATCAAACTCATATGTCAGTTGTTTATTATGCCGCGAATCAGCCTGGCGCGGTGGGTAATTCGGCTGTCGACCGAGAACTATTGCGGCATCTTAGTCTGTATTTGCACAGGGCTGCGCTCAATGTTGCCGTATCATAAGCCGTCGCAAACGTGAAATAGAAAGAAGGAATCCCATATGCAACTGGCAAATATCGTACGCGAGCGCTGGAAGGGCGTCTTGTTCTGCCTGATCATCGCCATCCCCGCGACGTTGCTCGGCAAACAGATTGAGGTGGTCGGCGGGCCGGTATTTGCCATCCTCTTTGGCATGGTTCTGGCGCTCGTCTTTCCCAAGAATCGCCGCGAGCAGCTCGCCGCCGGCGTCACCTATACGTCTAAAAAAGTCTTGCAGTACGCGGTGATCCTACTTGGCTTTGGCATGAACCTCTCGCAGATTCTGTCCAAAGGTGCCCAGTCGCTGCCGATTATCGTGGCGACGATCTCGACCTCGCTTGTCATCGCCTTTGTGCTCTGCCGCGTCATGAACGTGCCGGGCAAGATCGCGACGCTTGTGGGCGTGGGCTCGTCGATTTGCGGCGGTTCTGCCATCGCCGCGACAGCACCCGTCATCGATGCCGACGATCGCGAGATTGCCCAGGCTATTTCGGTCATCTTCCTGTTTAACGTTATCGCGGCGCTCGTGTTTCCGACGCTCGGCGGCATGCTCGGGCTGACCAACGAGGGCTTTGGCCTGTTTGCCGGTACCGCCATCAACGACACCTCGTCCGTGACGGCTGCGGCGAGCGCCTGGGACAGCATGCATCCCGGCGCCAATGTGCTCGAAAGCGCCACAGTGGTCAAGCTCACCAGGACGCTGGCCATTATTCCCATTACGTTGGCTCTCGCATGCTGGCAGATGCATCTGGCGCGCAAGGCCGGCGGCGACGCCAAAAGCACGTTCTCGCTTAAACGAGCGTTTCCCATGTTCGTGCTGTTCTTTGTGCTGGCGAGCGTGATCACCACGGTGCTTCAGCTCCCCGCGTCCTTTACGGCGCCTATCAAGGATCTGTCGAAGTTCTTTATCGTGATGGCCATGGCGGCTATTGGCTTTAATACCGATATCGTCGAGCTGGTCAAAAAGGGCGGCAAGCCCATCGCATTGGGCTTTTGCTGCTGGATTGGCATTGCGTGCATGAGTTTAGGAATGCAGCACGTGCTGGGAATCTGGTAGAGAAGTAGCTTATTTGCGTGCTGGTTGCTGGTGAGCGCATTCTCACGGTGGAGCGATAGGAGCTCTTGCGGGTATGGCTTGTCCGCAGGTTGATAGGTCCCGAAGAGCTCTTATCGCCCCGCCAGGATGGCGATGCGGGGCAATTCATATATTCGCAAGAAGGCGTCGCAGGCCCTATAGTGTTTGGTGAACAATATCGTTCAATTTTGAAACACTTGAGATGCCGGGTCTCAGATGGGGCCGCGGCTGGAGACGGGGCGAACCGTGGACAGCGATGTCAAGCTGCAGATTCTGATCGAGGCATTGTCCGCAGCCGGAACATCGGCGCTGGCAATCGACGAGTGCGGTGGCGTTGTAATCTCGACTATGAGTGACGCTGCGCTCGAGCAGGATGTCGCCGCTTTTGTTTCCGAGCGTCTCGCTCGCGTGGGCGATGGGGCGCGCCTGGTGATGGGCCACGAGGGCATGCGGTTGAGCTTGACGGTGCGCCCGACGGCCAAGGAGCACGGGGCGCTTTGGGTGGTCGTGGCGCGTGAGGTGCGCATCGCCACCGCGCATGCGGGCATCGAGTGGCTCAATGCCGACGAAGTCGAGGCTCGTTACGATTCGAGCGCGTACGGCATCGTCGAAGACGCGGCGGCGGTCGCTGCCCCCGTACGGGAGAGCTATGCGCGTGGGGTGCCCCTTATGCTCGAGGGCGAGCTGGGCGCGGGGCAGGATCAGATTGCAAAACGCCTGTACCTGGATGGACCCTATGCCGATCAGCCTTTTGTGTCCGTTGCGCTCGATGAGCTTACGGATCGCGGCTGGCGCCATCTGCTCAAAAGTTCCGAATCGCCGCTATTCCAAACGGGGCTGACACTTTGCATGGGTGGCTGGCATGCTGTTGGCCCCCACCGCCTGCGCGAGCTCGTGTCCGCAATGGTCGACACGGCGCTCGCAACTCGTTGCCATGTGGTGTTGACGGCAAACGATATGCCGGGCGGCGGCGAAAGCGATCAGGCTGCCTTTGTAACCGAGCGTCTGGCCTGTGCCGTGAGCGTGGCGCCGGCGATTGCCGAGCAGGGCGGCGCGTCGGAAAAGGTTGCGCGCTATCTGGAGTATCTGGCAGATATGTTTGAGACGGCAACACCTGCCTTGTCGTCCGCGGCGGCAAAGACACTCGATGCCTATCGATGGCCCCGTAACTATCTACAGCTGCGCGAGGTTTCGGAACGACTTTATATATTAGTGGGGACGGGCACGGCCGAGCGGGCGGTGGCGGAGGAGGTGCTCGCCCAGGAGGACGTTATCAAGACCGCGATCTTTGGTGCCCCGACGCTCGATAGTGATCTGTATATCTTGCGTCCCCTGGTCGATACCGAGCGCGATATCGCGCGGTTGGTCCTTCAGCACCTTCACGGCAACCGGACTCGTGCGGCAGAGGTGCTCGGTATAAGCCGCACGACCTTATGGCGCCTGTTGAAGGAAAACGACCGCTGAGCGAGGTGCCGTGACCGCGTGCGGCGCGTGTGATACAGTCCAAAGCAGTATTGTTTCGATTGTGTTACGGCGTGCGGGGGAGTATGGCGGAGACTTCAAAACCGAACCGAACAAAACGGAGTGCGGCGCCGGTCAGCCGACGTACGACTTCGCGGACGTGGGGCAAAAGCGCCTCGGGGTTCGACGGCTCGTTCAAGCGCACAAAATATGGCTATCCTTCGGCAAGCGCTCGCTTGGCCATGCAGGCCGAGTCCTCGTTGTGGAGACGAAGACGCGTGGTGGGCTCAAAGCTCAAGCACGATGGCACGCTTGGCTACATTAGCCGTGGTGCTGCCCGCCGCAGCGGCCTCAATCCTGCAGGCTGGCATCGTTACGTGCCGATCGTGGTCGTTGTCGCGATAATCGTCATCGCACTCGCGGCGCTCGGGTATGCCGGCGGCGGCGCCAACTTGGACGCAGTGCTTAAATCGCCCGAACTCGCGCATGCAGGCACAGAGGTTGTCGAGGGCGCTCAGATCCAGACGGGCGTCGCGCCCCAGCGCGGTATCGTTGCGGCGGCCTCCACCATCGCCGATGCGCAAAAGAACGAGGGCGAACAAGGCGACGGCGCCGAAACGACTCGCACGAACGAAACGACGACAACTCCATCGGCAAGATAAGTTGCGAGTGGGGCAGCAAATATGGGACGGGGCCTTTCAGCGGGTCCGCCGTTCGGTAGAACGGCGGAACTGTCTACCTGACGTACACCACGTTGTCGCGGCGAGGCTTGGCCTCGGGAAGCGCGTCCTCGGCATAGCCAAGAATGCAGTTGCCGACGCCGCGTAGGCTTCCGTCGGCGGGCAGACCCCAGCTGGCCAGCAGCTCGAGGCCCTTGGGCGAATCGAAAACCTCGTGGGCGCGATGAATCCAGCACGAATCAACGCCCAGCGCATAGGCAGCATTGAGCAGGTTGCCCATGGCAAGCGAACCGTCTTCCAGATGTGTGGGCACGCTGCGGTCAACCAGCACCACCACAACGGTTTTGGCACCGTAGAAGGGATCGCCGTTGCTGCCCATGACTTGCGCATTGAGCTGCGAGAGGCGCTCGACGGTCGCGGGGTCGGTTACGGCGACAAACGTCACCGGCTGGCGGCCCATGCCGCTGGGCGCATACTGGCCGGCCTCGATAATGCGTGCGAGTTTTTCTGCCTCTACGGGGCGATCGCTGTAGTTACGGCAGCTACGGCGATGGATGAGCGCTTCGATGGTCTCCATGGGTTCTCCTAGCGATGACGTTGCAGATGCTCCGTTCTTACCCGTCGTGCTGTAGCCGTAATCGCGCAGAGGACCCCAAACAGCAATAGCCACCAATCGGAGAAGTCGGCTTGCATAAAACTGCGGCAAGAATGTGAGAAGCTGATGAGATGGTTAAACGTTTTATCCCGTCTACCCTGCGGTTTTTTACCACTTGCCTAAATGATGCGCGCATAAGCTCTGATAAAGGTTTTACTAAAGGAGTACCAACGTTTATCAACGCGCCATGGTGGCGCCGGGCCAGGAGGTAACATCATGTTCCAGGCTGGAGATGTCGTCGAGACCGACTTCGAAGGATTTCTGAAGCTGCTGCGTTCCAAGACGCGCGCTTTTGTGACGATCGACGATCACGAGTACTACATCACGCACACCGATGGCTATTGGCGTGTTCAGGATTGCGAGGCCCTCAATGATAAGGGCCACTTTACTGACTGCTCCGAGCTGGTTAACACGGTCTGTGAGGTCGTCGAACTGCCGTGGATCTGCGGCAAGAGCCTGCACGACAGCTTCTCGGGCGCCACGGTCTACGAGGCCGTCGCTGCCTAACGGGCAAATACATCGCTATTCTCGCGTGACCGCCGGCGCTGCCCCCGCGCCGGCGGTCTTGTTCTGTCGATATGCTAAATAGGGTCGCCCGTATATAACGAGCTTATTGACGATAGTCAAAACTCGGACTAATCTAGAAATACAAATTGGTCAAAACTCGGACTATCGAATGGCGGGAGAGATGAATAGTGCAGTTAGCCTGGTCGATTTCGACCGGATGCTCAACGGGCTTGACCGTATCTATTCGGAGTTTGCGCGCACCTGCGGTCTTTCGGACTGCGCCTATTGGATGCTCGTCGACACCAGCACGGCGGGCGGTAGCATTGCTGTAAGTCGTCTGACAAGCGAATGGTTCTATAGCAAACAGACCATCAATTCGGCGATTAAGACGCTTAGGGCGCGAGGGCTTGCGACGTTGGAGTTTGCCGAAGGCAGTCGTAAGAACAAGGTTGTGAGCCTGACCGAAGAAGGCGTGCGGTTTGCCAAGCGCTACGCGTTGCCGGCGCAAAAAGCCGAGCAACAGGCATTCGAGGCGCTCGAGCTGTGGGAGCAGCGCGAGATTATGCGCTTGGTCGGTAAGTTCTCCCATGTTCTTAACGAAGAGTGCGAGGCATTTAAACGGCAAGTGGCCGCCGAGAACGAGGCTGACGATAAGGGCGAGGGGGACACATGCGACTCTTAATGAGGTTTATGAGGCCGTACCGCGGTCTGATTGCGGTGACGCTGTTTGCGGTGCTGATAGATAACGTCGGTACGCTGTTGGTTCCCACGATGCTGGCGAACATGGTCAACACCGGTATTACCACGGGCGATGTCGACTATATTTTACGCAACGGCCTGTATATGCTTATCGCGACCGGCATGGCCAGCGGCGGCACGGTGTTGGGCTGCTATCTTTCGGCGCGCCTGGCCGCCAACGTAGCCTGCGATATCCGCAATGCCGTGTACGACAAGTCGCTCGAACTCGCGGCCAGCGACTTTGAGCGCTTTGGCACGGGTTCGATGATCACGCGCTCGCTCAACGACATCAACGTGATTCAGCAAGCGATCCTGCAGACGATTCAGTTGGTGCTGCCGGTGCCGTTCTTGGCCTTGGCAGGCATCATTTTTGCTTGGTTCATCGATCCCGCCATGGGCACGCTGCTGGGCGTGGTGGTTGCGATCGTGCTGGTGGCGGCGGTCTTTACGGTGGCTAACGCCGCGCCGATTTTTATGCGCCTGCAGAGCTTTATCGACCGCATGAACGTGGTGCTGCGCGAGAACATCGTGGGCGTGCGCGTCATCCGCGCATTTAACAAGGAGCGCCACGAGGAGCAGCGCCTGGACGAGGTGTTTAGCGATTACGCGGCCAACGCCATCAAGGTCAACCACCTGTTTGTGGGTCTCGACAGTTCCAGCTTCTTTTTGATGAACATCGCCGAGGTGGCGGTGCTGTGGGTGGGCGGCAACCGCGTGGGCGTCCACGCCATGCAAATCGGTAGCATCTCGGCCGTGCTGGAGTACGCGATCCTGATCCTGTTCTTTGTGATGATGGCGCAGATGGTGATTCTGACGCTCCCGCGCGCCGCCGCATGCCTGAACCGTGCACAGCAGGTGCTCGAAATCAAGCCGAGCATTGTAGACGGCAAGGCTACGCTGGGCGACGGGGCGCCTGAGTCCGCAGATGGGGCCGACGTGGTGGCTGTGTTCGACCACATGTCGTTCCGTTTTGACGATGCCGACGAGGACACCCTGTGCAACCTGAGTTTTACCTGCCGCCGCGGACAGACGACCGCGATCGTGGGCTCAACGGGCTCGGGCAAGTCAACGGTGGCCAAGCTCTTGTTGCGTTTCCACGATGCCACGAAGGGCACCATTCGCCTGAACGGCGTCGATCTGCGCGACCTTTCGCAAGGTGAGATTCGCGGGCATATCGCTTACGTGCCGCAGAAGGCGTGGCTGTTCTCGGGTACGGTGGCGAGCAACCTGCGCTTTGGTAACGAGGGTGCGACCGAGGCTGACATGCTCCATGCGCTGGAGGTTGCCCAGAGCACCTTTGTGCTCGACCAGCCCCAGGGGCTCGATACGCCGGTGGCCCAGGGCGGCACGAACTTCTCGGGTGGTCAGCGCCAGCGCCTGGCGATTGCCCGCGCACTCATGAAGCATGCCGATCTGTATATCTTCGACGACAGTTTTTCGGCTCTGGACTTTAAGACCGATGCGGCACTGCGCCATGCGCTGCAGGACGAGACGCGCGATGCCGCGGTGCTCATCATCGCCCAGCGCATCTCGACTATTTTGCATGCCGACCAGATCGTGGTGCTCAAGGATGGCGAGGTCGTGGGCTTGGGCGCGCACGACGAGTTGATGGAAACCTGCGAGGTATACCGCGCCATCGCGGAATCACAGATGAAGGGAGGTGAGTAGCATGACCGAGGAGCTCAAAAAACAGGGCATCGTCGATGATGCCGCGGTTGAGGAGACAGTTGAGGAGACGGGCGCCATGCCCGGCCGGGACGAGGCCGCCAAGGCGGCGGAGCGCGAGGCTCGCCGCCAGGCGCTCTACGAGGAAAACGAGCGCGCCGAGGACGAGCGCGCCCGCGCCGAGGCGGAGCGCATGCGCGACGTTGACGACGAGGACGAGGACGAGACGCCCCGCGACACCTGGGCGACGGTGCGCCGCCTGTGGAGCGAGGCCGCCGGCGACCATTGGCGCTTTTATATCGTGTTCGCGAGCATCGTGTTCTATGTCATCTTTAACACCGCGGCGCCGGCTTACAGCGCCCGCGTGATCGATGAACTGTGGGGGCACATGAAGCTGGCGTTTGCCAACAACACTACCTTCAGCATTACCTGGGAGAACTGCGGCAGGACCATCTTCATCTACTTTATGATTTGGACCGCCGCCGCCTCGTTCTACGCACTCCAGAGCTTTTTGATGTCGAGCGTTGCCGAGCGCCTCAACCTGCGCCTACGCAACCGCATCGCGCAAAAGCTCAACCGTCTGCCGCTTGCCTACTTTGATGCGCATCGTCCCGGCGAGGTCGTCAGCCGTGCGACCAACGACTTGGACAAGATGTCCGAGAGTATGCAGCGCGGATTGCTTCAGCTGCTTGTGTCGATCGGCACCGTGGTGGGCGCCGTGAGCGTGATGTTCGTGTTTAGCGTGCCGCTCACGCTCGTCTTTTTGTTCTTTATGGCGCTGTCGCTGCTGATGACCAAAGTGGTCTCGCGTCGCACACATGACGTGACCGGCGAGCGCCAGGAGTGGGTGTCCAAAATCACGAGCGCGGTTGAGGAAGGCTATTCGGGCCGTTTGGTGATTCGCGCGTTTAACCGCGAGCGTCAGAGTTCTGCCGAAGTGCATGAGGCCTCGAGGGAGCTAGCGCGCGTGAGTACCAAGGCCGACTTTATGATCAATGCCGTCGGCCCTGCGGTGCGCTTTATCGGCCGTTTGGCGCAGATCGTGATCGCGCTGGTGGGCTGCAGCATGCTGGTTGCCGGTCACATGACCGTCGGCGTGTTCCAGGCGTTCTTTCAGTTTATCTACGAGGCGTCCGAACCCATGACGCAGCTGTCGTTTACCTTTAACTCGCTGCAGAGCGCGCTGGCGAGTGCGGAGCGCGTGTTCGACCTGCTCGATGAGCCCGAGATGGAAGCCGGTCCGCTGCCGGACGAGGCCGCCAAGCTGCCGGGGCGCGTAGAGGGCCGCGTCTCCTTTGAGCACGTGCGCTTTGGTTATTCGCCCGGCAAGCCGCTTATGCGCGACGTGTCGTTTACCGCCCAGCCGG
>OAVW01000517.1_pt1 | contig 11845 bp, 9 predicted proteins | sample 1495321 | NCBI WGS metagenome assembly OAVW01 (sample SAMEA2580108, study PRJEB22360) | human gut metagenome | biome: human gut; feature: human-associated habitat; material: faeces | place: Denmark | collected 2008/2010 | reverse complement strand
ATAATGTGGAGCCGCCGCTGAAGAATATTCTGCGCGACCCGGATAACATGATTCGGTACACGTGGAGGAGCTACCCGCACGTCGGGGAGTTGCTGGCGGAGGCTCGCGGGCACCATCTGCAGAAGCGTTTTATTGAGTTTCGTACCCCGCGGGCGGCGAACCAGTTTTTGCGTGCCGTGCAGCTGCGTGGCGTGCTCTGAGGCGGTTGCCTCTAGAACTGCGGCTCCCCTAAACCAGCCGCTGAGAGTGGTGTCGAAAGAGATGTTTGAGCCCGGCGAGGGCCGGCTCCAAGTTGAAAGGTGAACGATGCGAGTAGTTATTCAGCGCGTAACCCGCGCGGCGGTGCGCGTGGCGGGGGAGACGGGCGGCGCGATTGAGCAGCCCGGCTACCTGGTGCTGGTCGGTATTACGCACGGTGACGGTGCGGCGCAGGTTGCGAAGCTTGCCGATAAGACCGCGAACCTGCGCCTGCTGGAGGGGGAGAAGTCCCTGCTTGATGAGGGCGCACCCGTGCTGGCGGTTAGCCAGTTCACCCTGTACGGGGACGCGAAGAAGGGCCGCCGCCCCTCCTGGTCTGCCGCTGCGCCCGGCGCGGTGAGTGAGCCGCTGTTCAATGACTATGTTCAGGCGCTGCGTGAGCGTGGCCTGCACGTGGAGACCGGTGTGTTCGGTGCGGACATGCAGGTGGAGCTGGTCAATGACGGCCCGGTGACCCTGATTCTCGATAGTGAGACCCTCTAAGGGCGGCTCAAAATTTTGACGCTAGGTTCTGTTTTCTGGTCATGAGTTAGTGACTTTGGCGGGGGTCTTTAACCCGTACCAGAGTCACGAAGTCATGACCGAAATTTCCTGTGAAACGATAGAGTAAGACTATGGCTGATTCCCTCTTTGATCTTGAGTTGCCCGATGACGGGGACCGCGTGAGCCTGATTGGCGCGCCCGCCGAGGAGCCCGCCTCCTTGCGCGCCTCGATGCCGCGTGCACGCTCTGCCCGTTCGGCGTCCCGCGCGCCCCTGGCGGTGCGTATGCGTCCGCGCACGATTGATGAGGTTCTCGGCCAGGAGCATCTGCTGACCCCCGGCTCGCCCCTGCGCGTGTTGGCGGGGGAGAACGCCGGTCCGGCTGGCCCGTCCTCGGTGATTCTGTACGGCCCTCCGGGTACGGGTAAGACCACCCTGGCGCATGTGATTGCGCGCGCGCCGGGCCGCAAGTTCGTGGAGCTTTCGGCGATTACCGCGGGTGTGAAGGACGTTCGCGCGGTCATGGATCAGGCGCTGCTCGACCGCGACATGTACGGCACGACCACCGTGCTGTTCCTCGACGAGATTCACCGTTTTACGAAGGCTCAGCAGGATGCGCTCCTGCCCGGCGTGGAGAACCGCTGGGTGATTCTGGTGGCGGCTACGACGGAGAACCCGTCGTTCAGCATTATTTCGCCGTTGCTCTCGCGCTCGCTACTGTTGCGGGTTCATTCGTTGGAGCAGTCCGATATTGAGCAGCTAATTGACCGTGCATTGGCTGATCCGCGTGGTTTTGACGGTGCGGCGGTCATTGATGAGGATGCGCGCGCCCACCTCGCGGCGGTTTCGGGAGGCGACGCTCGCCGCTCCCTGACCTCGCTGGAGGCGGCGGCTGCGATTGCCTTTAGCGAGGCTGAAGCTGCGGGAAATGCCCCTGCAGAAACCGGTGCCGAAGAGGCTGACCCTGCCGCGCCCGTGCGCATCACCCTGGCGCACGCCACGGAGGCGGTGGACCGCGCCGCGATTCGCTACGACCGTTCGGGTGATCAGCATTATGACGTGGTGAGTGCGTTCATTAAGTCCATGCGCGGTTCTGATGCGGACGCCGCGGTGCACTACTTGGCGCGCATGCTGGAGGGCGGCGAGGATCCGCGTTTTGTGGCTCGTCGCATCATGATTTTGGCGAGCGAGGATATTGGCCTGGCCGATCCGCAGGCTTTGCAGGTGGCGACGGCTGCGGCGCAGTCGGTGGCGCTAGTGGGCATGCCGGAGGCGCGTATTATCCTCTCGCAGGCGGTGATTTATTGTGCGCTCGCACCGAAGTCGAACGCGGCGTATAACGCGATTAATCGTGCGATTGCGGATGTGCGTGCGGGTGCTTCGGGTCAGGTTCCGGTGCATTTGCGTGATGGTCATTATGCGGGGGCTAAGCAGTTTGGTCACGGCGTGGGGTATGTGTATGCGCATGATGAGCCGGGGCATGTGGCGGCGCAGCAGTACCTGCCGGATACGTTGCGCGGCACGGTGTATTACGAGCCGACGCAGCACGGTTTTGAGCGTACGTTGACGGAGCGTCGTGAGCGTATTCGCCGTATTTTGGATGCGGCTCCGGCGCAGGATACGACCCGTTAGCTTACGTGGCTCCCATCGAGCCGTCTACTACTTTGAGCGCTGACCACCGGGGGAGTGGCGCGCCTCGGTAGGCAGGCAACCGTATAGAGCAAGCAGTCGTATAGGGCTGAGCGCAAACAGAAAGCGGTGCGTAGTACCTCGGTAGTACTGCGCACCGCGTCAGAGTTTTGAGTTGTGATAGACGTCTTGACTGTCGGCCTTCCCGGAAGGGCGGACGCCAAGCTTGTTATGGTTTCTAGTCTAGGCGATATGGGGGTCTGATTCAAGCTATTCCCATAAAGACACAGGTTAAAAATAACGAAATGATTACAATCCAACATCTTAGCGCCGCGATTTTTCGGAGAATTCGCACCTAAATAGCTCTGACGGGCATAAATAATCCCTGTGGGGGCTGCGTGGGTAAGTATTAAAAACCCACACGCACAGTGATTTGAACCAAAGATTTCCCAAAAGGCTGGTAAAGCCCGGACGCATCCGGTAAGCTTGACGGGTCTGGCAATTACTATGCCCGCTTCCGTGCGAGCGTCAGTAATGTAGCTGCGGGGTACTCTGCCCCGAGCTCTCCGCCCCACCGCCGTACAGCAACGACCGAATCGGTCGCGTACGGATTCCGGCGGGGTCAACCGAGGAGGCCAGTATTCAACAGACCGAGGCCCCACCCGTGAGGGTGCAGGAGCCTCACATAGAAAGGTAGATTGTGGCTAAGCACAACCGCACCCGCCGTACCGTGCGTCAGTCCCGTGCCCTGGGCATTGCACTGACCCCGAAGGCAGAAAAGTACCTCGAGCGTCGTCCTTACGGCCCCGGCCAGCACGGCCGTGCCCGCAAGAAGGCTGACTCCAACTACGCTACCCAGCTGAAGGAAAAGCAGCGTCTGCGCGCTCAGTACAACATCCGCGAGGCACAGATGCGCCGCGCATACCTCGAGGCAAAGCGTACCGAGGGCCAGACCGGTAAGAACATGGTCGAGCTGCTCGAGACCCGCCTCGACGCTCTGGTTCTGCGTGCAGGCTTCGCCCGCACCATTGCACAGGCACGTCAGATGGTTGTTCACCGTCACATCATGGTTGACGGCGTTCGCGTGGACCGCCCCTCGTTCCACGTCAAGCCCGGCCAGCTGATCCACGTTCACCCCAAGGCTGAGAAGACCACCCCCTTCCAGGCTGCGGCTGCAGGTGAGAACCAGGCAGTTCTGCCCGAGGTTCCCGCATACCTGAACGTTGAGATCGAGAAGCTGCACGCAAAGCTTGAGCGCAAGCCCAAGCGTGAAGAGATCCCCGTGATCTGCGACGAGCAGCTGGTCGTTGAGTACTACTCGCGTCTGGCATAATCTCGATTTTTCGAGAAGCAACCCGTCCTGCACCGTTCGGTGGGGGCGGGTTGTTCCCGTTTAATGCGCGGATTTTTGGGGTATATACACTACAGGGCTGTGGCGCTGCGGAACCTGTGAATCTTCCGTCGCTGGGAGTTTCATGAGAGTTTAGGGGGCGCTTGAAGGATTTTTCGACTAAAATAGAGGATTGAGCTGTGTATATAGTCCTGAACTGTACGCACAATCCGGCTGCGCGCCACGGTGGCGTCCAGCCTTGTACGACTATTGATAAGCATCATGCATTGAGCGGAATGGGGTTATAGATGACCGGCGGAGATATTGCGGGCCTGATTGCAGCAGGAGTTTTTGCGATTCTGGTGGCTCTGCTTGCGCTACCCATTATTCGCCTGACCAAGGTGTTTGATGAGCTTATCGTGACGATTCGTTCGCTGAACCAGAGCACCGGCCCTCTCATCGAAGAGGTGACCCGTACTGTGGTGACCACCAATGAGCAGCTGGAGAAGGTTGACGACATCACCTCGAACGTTTCGGATGCGTCCGCGAACGTTTCTGCGCTGTCCTCGCTGGTGACTTCGACTGTGGGTCAGCCGCTGATTAAGGTTGCGTCCTTCTCGTACGGTGTGCGTCAGGCGTTCCGCGGCGGTAAGTCCGGCGATGCACACGGCACCGCCAACACTGGTAGCACTGGCGGTCAGTACGGTTCGGCACAGTCCTCTTACTCTGCAGGCGGTGAGAACTAATGGGTCTGCTTCGTTCAGCTCTTCTGCTCGGCGCCGGCGCGGCGGTTGGTTACTTCGCTTCCAGGCGTGCCGCCTCCGAACCTGCTCAGCGTACCCCCGGCAGCGCCCTGCTCATGCGTGAGCACGGTGAGCTTGCCCTCAACCCGGAGTCTCAGATGGGAAAGTTCTTCGATTCGCCGATTGGCAAGCCCCTGCAGCCGTATGCGTTGCGTGCTGTTGAGTTCGCCGCCCGCGTGCGTGAAGGCATGCAGGAGAAGGAGATGGAGCTCAATGCTAAGGTGGAGCGCCAGAAGCAGGATCTGCGTCCTGGCTCCCTGGATACGTGGGACCGCCAGATGAGCTCGGCTGAGATTGAGTCCACGAACCGCCGCCTGGCTGAGCGTGAACTCATTGAGGTGGAGGCTGAGATTGCCTCCTTGGAAGAGGCACAGAAGCGAGCGCGTGAGCAGCGTATTGCGCGTGACCGTCAGCTCGGCGACGGCTTCTTCAACTAGGTTTTTAAAGGTGGTGCTTTTGTCCGTTAACCACGGTACGAGGGTGGCTCGATTAGCCATTTTGCTCTCGGACAGGCACCATAGGTCAGTAGACTAATTTAGAATTTCGCACAGATTACTCTAAGGAACGAGATGCTCTCACAGGAGATTTCTAAGCGCTGGATCGATTTCTTCGCTTCCCGCGGCCATACTGTGGTGCCTTCGGCATCGCTGATTTCGAACGAGCCCGGCGCTATGTTCACCATCGCCGGTATGGTGCCGTTCATTCCCTACTTCCTGGGCCGTGAGACCCCTCCGTTCTCCCGCGCGACCAGCGTGCAGAAGTGCATCCGCACCCTGGACATTGAAGAGGTTGGTAAGACTGCGCGTCACGGTACCTTCTTCCAGATGGCTGGTAACTTCTCCTTCGGTGATTACTTCAAGGAGCAGGCGATTCCGTTTGCTTACGAGCTGCTGACCACCCCGCAGGATCAGGGCGGTTTCGGCCTGGATCCGGAGCGCCTGTGGGTCACCATTTATGAGGGTGACGATGAGGCCTTCGACATTTGGCACAACAAGGTGGGCTTCCCGGCTGAGCGTATTCAGCGTATGGGCATGAAGGAAAACTACTGGTCCACCGGTCAGCCCGGCCCCGCAGGCCCCGACTCGGAGATCTTCTACGACCGTGGCCCCGCGTACGGTAAGGAAGGCGGCCCGGCGGCTGACGACGACCGTTACATTGAGATTTGGAACCTTGTGTTCATGCAGTACCAGCGTGGCGAGGGCATCGGTAAGGATGACTTCGAGATTCTGGGTGATTTGCCGAAGAAGAACATCGATACCGGTCTGGGCGTTGAGCGTCTTGCCATGCTGCTGCAGGGTGTTGAGAACTTCTACGAGACCGACCAGGTTCGCCCCGTTCTGGACGCTGCTTCTAAGCTGTCCGGTAAGAAGTACCACGGCTCTGAGTCTGCTGAGGATGAGGGCTACGAGGACGACGTGCGTATGCGCGTGGTGGCTGACCACATCCGTTCCTCGCTGATGCTGATTGCTGACGGCGTGACCCCCTCCAACGAGGGTCGCGGCTACATTCTGCGCCGTCTGATGCGCCGTGCGATTCGCGCGATGCGTCTGCTGGGCGTGACTGAGCCCTGCCTGCCCGTGCTGTTCCCGGCTTCGCGTGATGCGATGAAGGGCGCGTTCCCGTACGTTGCTGACGACTTCGAGCGTATTTCCCGCATTGCGTACGCTGAGGAGAAGGCGTTCCTGCACACCATTGAGACCGGTACTGAGCGTCTGGAAGAGGCTGTTGCTGCCGCTAAGAAGGACGGCTCTAACGCTGTTTCTGGTGCTGAGGCGTTTGCTCTGCACGACACCTACGGCTTCCCGATTGACCTGACCCTGGAGATGGCTGCTGAGGCTGGCGTGAAGGTTGATGAGAAGTCCTTCCGCGAGCTGATGGCTGAGCAGCGTCACCGTGCGCAGGCTGACGCTAAGGCGAAGAAGGGCGCGTTTGCTGACCTGTCCGAGCTGCGTAAGCTCGTGGATGAACGTGGCTCCATCTTCACCGGTTACACCGAGCTGCGTACTGAGACTAAGCTGCGCGCAATCCTGGTGGACGGCGTGTCGGTTCCCGCCGCTAAGGCTGGCGACAAGATTGAGGTTGTCCTGGATGAGACTCCGTTCTACGCGGAGGCTGGTGGCCAGGCAGCTGATACCGGTGTCATTACCGGCAACGGCTTCGTCATTGACGTTCAGGACGTTCAGCAGCCCGTGAAGGGCCTGAGCGTTCACCGCGCCGTCGTCCGTGAGGGCGAGGTTCACGTCGGTGCCGATGTTGTGGCACAGGTTGATGTTCAGCGCCGCCGCGACGGTGAGAAGGCACACTCCGGTACCCACATCATTCACGCTGCCCTGCACCAGGTGCTCGGCAACGAGGCTACTCAGCGTGGCTCTTTCAACAAGGAAGGCTACCTGCGTTTCGACTTCGCGTGGGGCGAGGGCCTGTCCGAGTCCGCTAAGCGTGAGGTGGAAGAGGTTGCTAACCTCGCGATCCGCGATAACCACGAGGTGATTACTCGTGAGATGCCGCTGGCTGAGGCTAAGGCTCTGGGCGCTATGAGCCTCTTCGGCGAGAAGTACGGCGACGTGGTGCGTGTTGTTGAAATCGGCGGCGAGTTCTCCCGCGAGCTGTGCGGTGGTACCCACGTTGGTTCGTCCGCTGAGATTGGTTCGCTGTCGCTGCTGACCGAGAGCTCCGTGGGCTCCGGCAACCGCCGCGTCGAGGCCCTGGTGGGTCTGGACTCCTTCAACCACCTGGCAGCTGAGCGTACCCTGGTGAACCAGCTGACCGGCCTGATGAAGGTTCAGTCTTCCGCTGATTTGCCGGAGAAGATTAACCAGACTCTGGCTAAGCTGAAGGCTGCTGAGAAGGAGCTGGCTCAGCTGCGCCGCGAGAAGCTGCAGGCTGAGGCTGGCAAGCTGCTGGAGAACGCACAGACCATTGGTTCTGTTCGCGTTCTGGCGCATGACGCTGGCGAACTGGACGCTAACGGCGTTCGTGAGCTGGCTCTGGATTTGCGTTCGCGCTTCGGCTCCGAGGCTGCGGTTGTCGCCGTGGTGGGTGTGGCTAATGGCCGCCCCGTCGTCCTGGTGGCAACCAACGAGGGTGCTCGTGAGGCTGGCGTGAAGGCTGGCGCTCTGGTCCGCGTCGCTGCCGGTGTTCTCGGCGGCGGTGGCGGCGGTAAGGACGACGTCGCTCAGGGTGGTGGCCAGGACGCATCCAAGATTGGTGCTGCACTGGACGCTGTCCGCGACGCTATCGCACAGGCTCAGGCCTAAACATGGCAGAATTCCAGCGCGGAGTGCGGATGGGTGTCGATGTGGGTAACGCCCGCGTCGGCACCGCCCTCAGCGACCCCGACGGTATCCTCGCCACCCCGCTCAAGACGCTGCGCCGCGACGCGAAGAAGAACTCTGACCGCCGTGTTTTGCGTAAGCTGATTGAGGTGAACGAGGTGGTGGAGGTTTTCGTCGGGCTTCCGAAGACCATGCGTGGTGGGGATTCTCCCTCCACGGAAATGGCTCGGGAGTACGCTCAGGCTCTGCGCTCCGAGCTGGATGCCGAAGAGAAAACACACATTAACATTTGGCTGGTGGATGAGCGACTCACCACCGTGAGCGCTCACCGTGCACTGCACGAGGCTGGGGTTTCCAGCCGAGATTTCAAGACTATGGTTGACCAGGTGGCGGCTGTGAACATTTTGCAGTACAGCCTGGATGCCCTCAAGGCGGGGCAGTCCGTAGCCGGGTACAAGGTGAGCGATCCGGCCCACGAAGAAAACCGACCGTCCGAGTCAGAAGGGACCGCGGTTGGTGCCGTCAACGAAACGGAGAACCTTCAGTGACCGAACAGAATAAACATCCCGAAGAGAGCGGGCTCGACCTCTTTAGGCCGACAGTCGAGGATGAACGTAAGGGCATCACCGGCATCACGATGGAACAGGAAATCGTGTCGGTGGCTACGTTGCGTGCGCGTAAGCGCCGCCGCCACGCCGTTTTGCTGGGCGCAATTTCCCTGTTTGTCGTGGCTCTGGTCATTATTTCTGGTGCCCTGATTACTCGCTATGACCCGTTCAAGACTCGTGACTACTCGGGTGGCGGCAATGGTACGACCGTGACGTTCACGATTCGTTCCGGTCAGTCCACCGCGCAGGTGGCGCAGGAGCTTGAGGCGGCGGGCGTTATTGCTGATGCTGATAAGTTCGTTGAGGTGTACACCAAGGAGAGCAAGGGTAAGTACTTGCAGCCTGGCACCTATGAACTGCAGCAGCACATGAGCAGCTCGAGCGCGATTACGACCATTATTGATGCGAACAGCAACGTACTGTACCTGGCGATTCCGCAGGGTAAGCGCGTGAGCGAAACCATCGACCTGATTGTTTCTGGCTCCGATGGCGCGTTCACCCGCAAGCAGGTTGAGGACGCGGTCAGCAACTACACCCAGTACGGTGTGCCGAGCAACTTCCCCTCGATTGAGGGTTGGCTGCACCCGGGTGAGTACCGCTTCCCGAAGGACACCGACATCAAGAAGGTCATTCAGACCATGGTCGATAAGACCAAGGCTGACCTGAAGGAAGCCGGCGTGAGCGGCGACCAGAAGATCTTCGAGGTTCTGACCATTGCCTCCATCGTGGAGCTTGAGGCTCAGCCGAAGGACTACGTGGCGGTTGCAGGCATCATTGAGAATCGTCTGAACAACCCCGATGGTGAGACCTCGGGTCTGATTCAGTCTGATGCGACCGTGACTTACGGTCTGGGTGTCCGCTCGTACCACCTGACTGAAGAGCAGAAGGCCGATAAGAGCAATAAGTACAACACTTATGCGAATAAGGGTCTTCCGAAGGGTCCGATTGGTTCCCCGCAGCTGGCTTCGATTAAGGCTGCTGCGGCTCCTGAGAAGAACCCGTACTACTACTGGGTGACTGTGGACCTGGACTCCGGTGAGACTAAGTACTCCCGCACGTATGCTGAGCACCAGCGTTACGTTGAAGAGTACAACCAGTGGTGTTCTAAGCACCCGAACCGCTGTAGCTAAGTTGTAGCTCATTGGTTTAGCTGGTAGCTACGATTTGGTAGCTTCGGCGTGAAGGTTCCTTGCTGAGGCGGGTACCGCCTCCACGAGAGTGGGGGAGGTGCCCGCCTTTGCTATACCTGAATATTGGTTTGTCCCTTAAAATGGGTAGAGTACGCCTATGAACGCGGGTTCGTGGCGTGCGTGTCCGCAAGCCCGCAAGCCCCGAGCGTTGAGTGTTGAGAGTGTTCCCCAGCGTTGAGAGCGAGAGAGTATCGATGAAGACTGAACCGTACCGTGAGGCCCCGTATCTTCGCCGCGCCTACGTGCTGGGGCACCCTATTGCGCATTCGCTGTCGCCTGCGCTGCATCGTGCCGCGTATGATTTTTTGGGTGAGCAGAATTTGGGTTATGATCGCCGCGATACTCTGCCTGATGATTTGCCGGCGATTATGCGCGGGGTGCGCCACCCGGACGGTACGGAGGACGCCCCGTATATTGCGGGTCTGTCGGTGACGATGCCGTTGAAGACCGCGGTCATTCAGTACTGCGATGAGCTGAGCGAGACCGCCCGCGTGACCGGCGCGGTAAATACGGTGTACCCGCGCGGCGAGAGGGTGCTGGGCGATAACACGGATGTGATCGGCATTGTGAACGCGCTGCGCCACGCCGGTTTGGAGCCGCAGCCACTCAAGGATTCTGCCGCGATTGTGGGTGGGGGAGCGACCGCTATTTCCGCCCTGACCGCTCTGCATCAGCTGGGGTATTCCCGTGTGAGCGTGTACGCCCGTTCGCTACATAAGCTCGGTAGCGTGCAGGAGGCGGCGGACCGCCTGGGCGTTCAGCTGGAGCAGGTTTCCCTTGCTGATTTGCCGCAGAATCTTGCGGAGCGCGGCCATCACCCGGTGGTGTCTACTCTTCCTGCCCATGCGGCGGATGAGTGGGCGAGCCAGCTGAGCGGGCTGAAGGGCGCCTCCGCAACGCACCGGCCGGTACTGCTCGATGTTGCGTATAACCCGTGGCCTTCGGTGCTGGCGAGCGCTTGGGAGGCTAACGGCGGCACGGTGGTTTCTGGACTGGAGATGCTGCTGTATCAGGCGGTGGAGCAGGTGCTGCTGTTTACCGGCCGTGAACTGCAGCCCGCCGAACTGATGGGTCTAATCAATGCGATGTGCGCGGCGGTTGATCTTGCGCCTCGTGCTTCCGTTTCGTGAAAAAAGCGTGCTTTCACTCGCTCAGTAAACGGGCATTTTATACACTATTTATACACGTGAAGAATTATTATTCCTTCCTCCTGCGCTGCGGTGCGGGTGCGATGAAAAGAGGTTAACCTATGGCCCTGCGTTGGCTCACTGCCGGAGAATCCCACGGCGAGGCGCTCGTCGGCATTATTGAGGGCGTACCCGCCGGTGTGGAACTCACCAGCGACATGGTGCGTGACGCCCTGGCTCGTCGCCGCCTTGGCTACGGCCGCGGTGCCCGCATGAAGTTCGAGGAGGACCGCGTGCGCATCCTGGGCGGTGTGCGTCACGGCCTGACTCAGGGCGGCCCGGTCGCGATTGAGATTGCGAACACCGAGTGGCCCAAGTGGACTGACGTGATGAGCTCCGACCCGGTGGATCCGAAGCTGATTGAGGGTCGTGCGCGTAATGCTGCGCTGACCCGTCCGCGCCCCGGTCACGCCGATTTTGCGGGTATGCAGAAGTACAACTTCTCGGAGGCTCGCCCGGTGCTGGAGCGCGCCTCCGCGCGTGAGACTGCGACCCGCGTGGCTCTTGGCGTGGTTGCCGCCCAGATTTTGAAGGCTCTGGGTGTTGAGCTGGTTTCTCACACCGTTGCTGTGGGTGGCGTGCACGCTCCCGAGGGCGCCCCGGTGCCTTCGCCCCGCAACGTTGACCAGCTGGACGCTGACCCGCTGCGCTGCTTCGACAAGGCGACCTCCGACGCGATGGTTCAGCGCGTGGACGAGGCGCACAAGGACGGCGAGACTCTCGGCGGTGTGGTTGAGGTGCTCGCGTACGGTATGCCTCCCGGACTGGGTTCGTACGTGCACTGGGACCGCCGCCTGGACGCGCGCCTTGCCGCAGCGCTGATGGGTATTCAGGCTATTAAGGGCGTTGAGGTTGGCGACGGTTTCGCGACCGCTGACCGCCCGGGCACTGCCGCTCACGACGAGATTTCCATTGGTGAGCACGGCGTTACCCGCGATACCAACCGTGCAGGTGGTATTGAGGGCGGCATGAGCATTGGCGACCTGCTGCGTGTGCGCGCGGCAATGAAGCCCATTGCGACCGTGCCGAAGGCTCTGAAGACCATTGACACTTCCACCGGTGAAGAGGCTCCCCCCCCCCCCC
>OAVW01000508.1_pt1 | contig 11951 bp, 7 predicted proteins | sample 1495321 | NCBI WGS metagenome assembly OAVW01 (sample SAMEA2580108, study PRJEB22360) | human gut metagenome | biome: human gut; feature: human-associated habitat; material: faeces | place: Denmark | collected 2008/2010 | reverse complement strand
CACGCCGGCGCGGGAAGCCTTTGCCGGCGCTGAATTAGCCGTAGTAGTGGCTCCCCTCTATGAGGGGGGTCACTACAGGTTACTTATGGATGAACAGGCCACCGTCGCCCCAAGCCCACTGGCCTTGGCCGGCACCGATCTGGAAGTGCAGCTTGGCGATGCCCATGTCATTGAACGCGTGATGCTCATCTTCCGCACTCTGATCGATATGCGCGGCGGCGGTATCGTCGGCCGGATTATACGAGAAGGTGATTGGCTGACGGTTCATCGCGCTCGGCGCCTTCATCGCAGCCTCGACGCCGGACTTGAACCAATCCGGAGCGGCCTCGCGCCCCTCATCGCTCATTGTGGCGGTGAACTGCTCATAGGTCTTGGTGGCGCGGTGCGTGCGTTGCGCTTCGCATAGCTCCTCATAGGATTTCGCCTGATAATCCAGATGATTCTTCGGATGCCCGATCACCACACCGAGATACAGCTCCTGGCCAGAGGTGACGCGGCAATGCTTGGCCGCCTCCGCCTTGTCCCATGAGCCGGCGACCCATAAGGTGCCGAGGCCGCGCAACGTGGCCGTGAGCACCATGCGTTCGGCATAGAAGCCGGCACGCTCTTTGGCTTCCTCATCGTTCGCGGGGCCGACGATGGCCAGATAATTCGCCGCATTGGTCAGATGACCTGGAGCATTGGCTTCGGCGAACACCTTGGGCTGGTCGCGCACCAGCTGAATGTTGAGATCGCCGAGTAAGTTGATCGGCTGAAGCGCCATCTCGAGCTGGCGGGCCGTATCGTCGTCGATCGGCTCATCATCGTAGGCGCGTACGGCGGTGCGGATGTTAATTGCATCAATAAGTTGGGTATGTTCTGCCATACCTCCCATTATCGCGCGCGACACAGAGTCAGGCCACCATAGACGCCGATTTTTCCTAGTATGCGAAATCGCATGCATTGCCCATTGTCAGGCTTGAAAAACGATACGAATAGGGTACGTAGTGACCGGCGACGATGCACACGTTTGCACAATTGGTGTGTAATGGTTTCGTGTTGAGCGTAATTCGCGTTAAACTGGGCGCAACCTTACGAACTGATGAAAACGTATGGAAAGGAAGGTCAACGATGATTGAAACTGCACAGGCTTTCGGTGTTGACATTGGCGGTTCCGGCATCAAGGCCGCACCTGTCGATCTGACCAAGGGCGATTTCGCCGAGCCACGATTGAAGATTCTCACTCCCGAGGTCTCCACTCCTCAGGCCGTGGCCAAAATCGTCAAGCAGCAGCTCGACCACTTCGAAGTGCCTGAATCCGCACCCGTTGGCATCGCTTTCCCCGCGCCGATCAAGCCCGGCCAGAAGCTCGACTTCATGGCCAACCTTGACCAGTCTTGGATTGGCGTGGACGTTACTGAAGTGTTCTCCGAAGCCTGCGGCCGCCCGGTCGTCGTGGTAAACGACGCCGACGCCGCCGGCCTGGCCGAAGTCCAGTTCGGTGCCGCCAAGGGCCAGGATGGTCTGGTCATCGCCACCACACTGGGCACCGGCATCGGCACCGCCTTGATTTACAACGGCGTGCTCATCCCGAACACCGAACTCGGACACATCATCCTGAGCGCCAAGCATCTGGACGCCGAGAAGTATGCCTCCTCCGCGATTCGCGAGAATGAGGAACTGGGCTACAAGAAGTGGGCCAAGCGTCTGACCAAGTACTACGGCCTTATGGAGAAGTACTTCAACCCGGACCTGTTCACCGTCGGCGGCGGCGTGAGCCGTCAGAGCGAAAAGTTCCTGCCGTACGTGGATATCAAGACCCCGATCGTGCCCGCCAAGCTGCGTAACCAGGCCGGCATCGTCGGTGCCGCCTACTATGCCAGCACCAAGCAGCAGTGAGCCAGTGAGCGTGGGTGTGCAGCGCTGACCCGCGAATATGCTTCAGGCCGTCCGACTAGTCGGGCGGCCTTTTGCATTGCATAGGAAAGGTATGCGACGCGTTCCCGGGAATGTTGCGCAAAGTGGGCGTGTGTATGGAGGTCTGTGGCGACGCGTTCCCGGGAATGTGTCGCGTTTGAGGGTGTGATTCGGGTCCAGAGCGACGCATTTCCGGGAATGTTGCGCGTTTGAGAGCGGGGCAGGGGGCACCACGCTCTATCGTGGGAGGGTATGAGCGTGCATTTCTCTTCTCGTGTGGATATTTCTGCGCCGAATCCCATTGCGGCGGCCGAGGCGGCAGCCAAGGCAAACGGCATCGCACTCAGCAAACTCAACGATTCCAATCCGACCCGCCACGGGCTGGCACCTGAATTGGTGCCGAGCGTGTATACGGCCGACCCGCGTGGACCGCGTGCGGCGCGAGAAGCATTGGCCGCATTCCTCAATACGGCAAAGGCGGTAGACGCAAGCAGCCCTCAGTCGACTTCGCCCGCCGCCAGCGAGGGCGGGAACGAGCGCCATGCCGCTTTCAACAATGCGAATACCGCCATCGAGGGCGTTGACCCGGACGCCCTGTACTTGCTGAGCTCCACGTCCGAGGCGTATTCGTGGCTGATTAAGTTACTTTGCGATGCCGGCGACGCGGTGCTGGCACCCAAACCCGGCTATCCGCTGATTGAGTCGATTGCACGGCTTGAATGCGTTGACACGGTCGAATACCAGTTGCAATTCGACGGCTCCTGGTTCATCGACATCGCCGAACTCGAGCGGCTGCTCAGCGAGCCCGGTGGCGAACGCATCAGAGCATTGGTGCTCATCAACCCGAACAATCCGACCGGTTCGTACGTAAAACCAACCGAGCGTGCACGTATCGTGACATTGTGCCGTGAGCATGGCATCGCCCTTATCGCCGATGAAGTGTTCTTCGATTACTCTCTCGAACCTTTCCCCGGCAACGCACGGCTCGCGGGGGAGCGCGGCGTGCTCACCTTCGCCCTAGACGGATTCTCCAAAATGCTGGCCGCGCCGCACGCCAAAGTCGGGTGGATTCAGGTGTCCGGACCTGCCGAGGACGTTGCCGAGGCACAGCGTCGACTGGACGTCATCGCCGATGATTATCTGCCGATGAGTGACATCATCGCCGAACGGATTCCCGCATTATTGAACGCCGCGCCCGCACAGGCCAGACGGGTGGGGGAGCGCGTGCGCAATAACCTGGCCAAGTTGCACGAGTTGCTTGACGCCGATCCCAACGGGCTGGTCAGCGTGCTACGGGCCGAAGGCGGCTGGAACGTGCTGCTACGAGTGCCTTCAGTCATCGATGAGAACGAGCTGGTGCTGCGGTTGATTGACGAGCACAAACTGACCGGACAGCCCGGCTACTTCTTCGACATGACTTCCAATGGATACCTGGCCGTTTCCCTGCTACCCGAACCGGACGAATTCGAGCGTGGCATCCGCGCCGTGCTCAATACCGTCGCCGCTTTGCTGCGATAGGCCGGTGTTTGCCGGCACCACGCCTGTACTCCACGTACAATAGCGGCATGGGATTCTTGTTTAGACCGAAAGAACTGCCACGCCCGGCGTCGCTGACATTCACTTTGGATCAGGCCGGGCATACGTATGATGATGGGCACGTGGGACTTGCTCCCACGGACATCACCATCAGCGAGCTGCGGGTGGCTGTGATCGGACTGAACGGCGCAGGCAAATCCACATTGCTGGGTCTGCTGGACGGTTCGTTGAAGGCCAACGCCGGCACGGTGACCATTGCGGGCGGTGAGGAACGTCTTGACCCGGCTGTGAAGAAGGACGCGAAGCGCATCGATAATCTGGTCGGCAAAGTTCGCCGCGAGGAGATTCCGAACAGCTTTTACCAAGCGGCGAATATTTCCGAGGCTGTTTCCGAAGCGCTGAAAAAGCACAAGGTGCCCGAGTCAGAACGTCATGCGCGCATCGGCAATCTGTTCGCGCATTTTGATTTGGCGCAGGTCTCCAAGGCCAAGGCCAGCGAACTGGACTCCGAGAAACGGCACCTGCTGGCTATTGCGGCCGCGCTGAGCTTTGAGCCGAGTGCGATTGTGGCGGATGAGCCGAGCAAGGGATTGGATGAGATTGGCGCCGCGCATGTGGCCAAGGCGTTGTTCAGCTACAACAAGCAGGTGATTTTCGCCACGCATGACACGGATATGATCCGCCGGCCCGAATACGCCATCGACCGCGTACTGGTGCTGGACGAGCACGCGGTCGCGTTTGACGGAGCGCCGGCTGAGGCTGTGGCGTTTTATGAGGATCTGATTCGCCGCAAGTATGAGGCTGCGAAGCGGTAGCAGATAGGAATCGGCCGTTGGAGGATTGGCATCGGCCGTGAGTCCGATGCCGAGGCTCACGCGAAGTAGAAGCCGCGGAAGCCGTACTGGTAGACGCGGCAGATGCATCCCGAACTGAGCACCATCTTGTACTGTGCCTTGAGGTTGCCGTCGGTGTCGGTGATGGTCAGGGTAATGGTGTTCTTGACCTTGGGGATCAGTCCCAACACCAGAAACTCGTGCTCGGTGGAGGCGATGTCATTGCTCGATACCGTGGTCGTCTGACTCGCCGTGCTGGTACCGCCGACATTGCCGGAACCGTCGGCGGCGGCGGCGGCCTCACGGTATGCGGCGGCCGCCTCATCGCTGGTGATGGCGTTGGCCGTGTAATCCGGGTACCCCTCAGCGGAAACGGTGTAGCTGACGGTGGAGGCCTGATCGGTGGTGAAGTACACGTACATGGACGTGGTGTTGGTGCCGTACGGGTTCACCTTGGTGTAGATGCTGTCGACTGTGCGTTCTTTGGCGTCGCGCTCGTCGGCGATCTCGGTGTCCATCATCTGCTGGTATTCGTCGGTATAGACGTTCTCGATCTGGGCGTTGAGCCGCTCCACGCGGCGTTCCTTGATGGAGGCGCTGACGTCGTCCTGTGAGAACAGGCACAGACCAATGGCGATGGCTGCGGTGACGGCTGCTGCGGATATTTTGAAGACGCGACTACGGACGGCAGTGGACACGGGGAAACCCTCACGACAGTATGGGTAAACGATTAGTGAATTACGTCACATACATTATGCCGCAGGTCTTGGAAAACACCGGCCGGAATGCTGGGAGAATACTGAAGCTTGGCGGGTCGCCGAGCGGTCCGGTCCTATAGCAGGGTGAACCAAGACTGAACCTGATGCCAGAGCGTCGGATTGTTGGCGATCATCGAATCGCTGCGCGACTGCACGAAGCAACTTAGTATGGCTATGCCCAGCGCCCACAATACGGCCAGCATCACGACCCAGCGCATCAGCCAACGCCACGGAGTGACGCGGGCGATGCCATCGCCTGAAGCGGCGTCGTTGGCCCCCGCCAATGAGCGGCTCGGTTCGCGCCCATTGACCAGCCACAGTAGCCCCGGTATGGACGCCAGCGAGATCAGCCAGCCGAAATCGGCGGAATACCGCCATCCCAAACCGCCGACGCGGCTGTCGAATACGACCAGCACCGCCGCCACGGCCAAGCAAGACATCAGCCATGGCCGCATGCCGTGTGTTTCCAATCTGCGCAGCAGGGGCAGCGCCAAAGCCATCAAGGTCAGTGGCGTGGCCGTGAAAATCGCGCCGACCATCACCTCGTAATAACCCCATTGCGGCATCGGGGCGGGAGAGCCCGCCAGCCACGGGAAACGATCCATGAAGCGCAGCGGCAGGAACAGGTAATACCAGATGTTGGCGGGCATATCCGCGGACGGGGTGGTATACCGGGTCATATCGGATATGGAGAACTGATACGCATTGCCGAAATTGAACGGGGAATCGAACCGAACCATGTTCCACGCCATCAGAGGCGTCACGACGAGAATGGCGGGAATGATTACCGCCAGCGGCGCGCGCAACGCCTGCAACGGCTTGATGCGGCGTGTGCGCAGACCGGTGCCCAGCGCGCGAATCTGCGGCCAGAACAGGGGGAACGCAAGCAATGCGGCCAAGGTGAACGTCGGTCGGCATCCGAAATTCGCCGCAATGCACAAGGCGCCCAAGGCCAGTCGTGGCAGGGAGAGAGGCTTGGCATCGCCCGCCTGCCATCGGTCCGATGGTCTCAGCGGACGGCGGGACGTGTCCGCGCCGAGCCATAGCCATAGTCCCAGCGACGTCAACGTCAGCGATGCGGCGAACGGTATCTGATAGAAGTTCGTGCGATACAGCAAATACCCCACTTGCGCGCTCGCCAACGATGAGACCACTACTAACGACGCGGCCGCCACCGAAGTCTTCGGCATCACACGATGGATGACGCGCAGCACCAGCAAGGAGAAGAAGATGATGAACAGCAGCACGAGAATATACTCGGCGGCGGATGTCGGCAGATTATGACCGGCCAGCAGACGATAGGGGACGAACAGCAGCACTGCGGGCAACACGCCAAAATAGGAATACCAGTGACCGTCATAATACGCGTAATCCCAGTAGAGCGGACTGGCTCCATTGGCGAGTAGCTGGGCACGTGTGGCTACGTCATAGGGGTGCTCGGTGGCGGCCAGTTGTTCGGGAACCGGCAAGTCGAGCCAGGGCCGGCCGGCGACCAGCGCATCGGCCACATGCCCATACTGGTCGAAATCATAGGTGTAATCGCCGGAAACGTGGAAGACGAGCGAAGACGCGTACCACAGTTCGTGGATGATGGATACGCCGATAAGCAGGGTAGGAATCGCCAGAAGCCCCACGAAAGCAAGTCGTTGCCGAGTGCTGGACGGGTCAAGCGTGATACGCCACAGGCGCGATCCCGGCCTCCAGACGGCAATCATCAGCAACACCAAGGCCATGGCGAGCACGCGCATCCAATTGATGACGAACGGTACGCGCACGTTGGCGCGGGCGTCGGTGACCGGTACGATCGCGCCGCGCTCTTCCTGAATCCAAATACGCACGATGCCGGCACCCGGCGCCTTGACATAATGGCTGCGAATAGCGTCGGGATTCATCGACTGGGCCTTGCCGGTGATGCCATCGACATCCGCGCGCACATGAATGGTCGCCAGCGGTTTGAAGACTTCCTTATCGTCGTTCGCTTTGGATTCGGCCTCGGCCTGCTCGCGGGCCTTATCGATGACCTTGCTGCTCTCGGTATCGATGCGTAGGTAATCCGACGTGCCGTCCGCGGTCAGTTCAAGATAGGCCTTGGTCGGATCGGTGACGGTCAACATGCCATCATTCCGGCGCGTGAGACCCGAACCCAGCGTGTTATGCACGGCGTTCGTATCCGTGCTCGCTCCGAGCGTACGCCAGAACGGCAGGTTGAACACGATGCACTCCATGGCGGCGATGGCGGCGACGGCGGCCAGCAAGGCGATCAGCAGGCGCACCAAACGCAGCCGGTGCCGGGTATCCGGGCGGCTGGGCAGGTGCCGTTCATGATTCGACGGCATCGGACGGTCTGCGCGAGTGTGGTCTATGGAATGCACGCATTTATTCTATAGGCTTTATTCGGGCTTGATGTCGGGCAAACAAGAGACAATGTGAATCATGCCAAAACGTACATCGGACCATGGGAAGCACAACCGCACGCCACTGCTGGGCGGGCTGAAGGATTCGATGAACGCGCTCGCGGCCGATCTGGGACTGTCCAAGCCGAAGAAGCACGATACGAATCCGTTCGGCGATGCCTTGCGGGAGACCAGTGAGCGTAAAGGCGGCATTATCGACGAACTGACTCGCCATGCAGTGGCGCTGAGTCCTGTAATCAAGCGGCGCACCTTCCCCGAATTGGAGAACGTGCCGGAAGGGCTGGTGCTTGGATGGGCGCAGCTGCCCTCCACCAGAGGCCGTGGCTTTTCGCTTGGCATTTTCCCCGACCGCGATCATTTTGCGCAGGTGGCGTTCGCCGATACGCATGGCCGCGTATTCGTGGGCACCGACCCCAACATGGACGTGCAGGATATGCAGGCGCGATTCATGTTCGGCAAGGAAAAGGAAGTGACTCTGCCGGACGGTGAGCGGCTGGGCGAAAGCGACGAGCCGCGTTCACGTTCCGGTTTCTCCCGTGCAGGCCATGGCCTGGGAAGTGCGCTGCATCATGGGCGTGGTTTGGGGCGTGGCCTTGGTCATGGTGCTGACGGCGTGAAGGCCATTACCGGTGGCGTGGTGGGGCGTGACGACACCGGACGCATGACGTGGCTCGCCTCATGGCTCAAGGCCGGCAACCGGTACACGCTTGAGCAGATGCGTGCCAATCTGCCGCCTGCGATGCGTCATGATTTGGAATACCGCGATGCCATTACCATCGCGTTCTTCGCCACGTATATGTTGCCGCAGATCAATGGTCTGCTCATCGGATTCGGTTCCGGCAATATCTTCCGCCGTCTCAACCGTGAGGCGCCAATCGGTGCGATTCGCCGTTCGGTGCGTGACACTTTGGCGGCACGTGCCCACGGCATGCGGGCCTCCGGTCTGGAGGATCATTTCGCCGATCTGATGCGCGAAGCCGGCGCTCTCGACACCACGCCGGGACTGGAAGCGGTGCATGGCGCCGAACCATTGCACCTGTACACCTCGACGTATTCGAGCGGCTATTTCTTTACGTGGGATAAGTCCTTGGCATTCGGGCAGGCGCTGAAATCCTTGAAGATCGAAGGCAACCTCAACCGATTCGCTGCGGTGAGCGCTTGGCTGGAGCGCAACGCTTCCTTGGGGCGCAACCCTACGGAAGATACGGTGACCCGTGCCGAGGCCGCGCAAATCGACATGAAACTCATTGAGAACCCTGCGATTATGGCGCTTGACCCGTATGATGGCGAGCAGGAGCGTCGGGCCGTGCTGAGCCTGGTCGATATCGCCGCACGCACGGCTGGGCAGATTCGCAGTGAATTCCCTGATCCTCGAGATGTGCTGACCCAGCAGAACGTGCCGGATTCGGGTGTGACGAATGCTGCGGGCGCTGAAAGTACTGAGAGTGTTGAGGGCGCTGTAGAGCGGACCAATAAGAGCGACACCAACACTCAAGCCGCTCGGCCTTCGTATTCGCCGGCGAGGAGCGACGAATGGGTGTATCGTCAGACCCTCTCCTCACTGTTGCGCCGGTTACGGTTGCCGTATCGGTTTGATGTGGAGTTCCGGTCGCGCTTGGATTCGGGTGAAGTGGCCATTGGCTTCACCACTGCCGGCACCTCGATGATGCCCGATAGCCGGTATGACACCACTCGCCGTACGTGGCGTGCGCTGAGCAGCGCCGAACGCGCGTCGATGAGCGCCGCCTACAACCTGCATGTCGGCCTGATGATGGCAGCGCTGAGTTTCGGCACCAGCGAATCCGTGCGCCAGGTGTCGTTGCACATCGATTCCATTGGTCTTGAAGAGGCGATTGCCGAACAGGATTCCGCCATCGAGGCGATGATGAGCGAGGCCCTAAGCGCCTTCGAACATCTACGCAGTGGCGATTTGGGGCGTGTGGGTTCCAAAGCCGACCCCAAAGATGGTGATTTCCATGGCGACCCGACCCGCCCCATCACCCATGAGGAGACGTTCGGGCAGACGGCGTCCGGTGACGAACGCGGCACGGCCGGGGGAGCAGGCAACGGTACCGGACCGTCTGCGGATGCTACGGATCAGGCCGCGGCCGAATCTGCTGACGCCGATGGCGCTGCGTCCATCGATTCGCAGTTCGAAGACCTGATGAAGGGCATCGATATCGACGAAATGGCGTTCGGCATGCCGGACGATACTGGCGCAGGCGACGACCTGGGCGGTATCGGCGGCGAGGGCGTCGGCACTGACGGTGCTGATGGGGCCGCCGGCATGGACGATGATCCGATGAGTGTGCTGCGCCGCAATCCCACCGTGCGCAATATGGTCACCGTCACCTTCACCCGTGATGCCTTCCTCAAGCGACTGGACACCGCTGGGCTTGACAATCCCGAGGAAACCTACCGCATGTTCGGTGCCGTGATGGACGTGGACGGCGAAGGTGGTCTGAAACCCATCAGCGCCGACTTCGACTTGGCGGACAGCCGGTTCTCTCCCACCGGATCCCAGGAGGAGCCCGAACTGGCCGACCGTCAATTCAGCCCGGCGACCGCTCACGTGCTGGGCGCACAGAATAGTGCCGGACTGGCTATCCAGCGAGTGGACCTGCTGCAGCATGGCGTCAACGAATTCCACGATATCGCCAGGAACACGTCGCTCGGCTCCGTGGAAAAGGCCCAGCGAGCCATGCAGGTCATCGAATCGATATGCGATCCCGAACTGACCGATTTGGCCTCTCAGGTCACCAGTGCGTTGATCGATGGCAAGGACACGCCGGACTTCACGTTCACGCTTGCCGACGATCTTGACAAGGAGCGTCTGCGCGCCCGAGACATGCTGTTCTCGGGCCAAGCCGATCAGGCCATCGAAGCGGCCGAAGCGGCCGTGGCCCATTTGGACCAGGTGTATGCGGCAGGCCATGGCGTACCTCGATACTTCAACTCCTATGCCGAGCGCGTGGTCTACAACCGGCTGTTCGCCACATTGGACGAGCGTACGGTGCTTATCCCGGACAATCTGTTCTACGCGCACATGGAGCTGGCTGACGTGTTGAGTCAGATCAAGGGTGCCGAGGCGGCGATCCCGCATCTTAACCGTATGGTGGCGTACGCGCCCGCCTACCCGCTCTCACATCTGAAGCTCGCCATTCAACTGGCCCGCAATGAGGATTGGGATTCGGCACGCGCCGCCTGCCTGAATGCTCTGCGCGTGGCCTTGGACCGCGACGATGCCGCGTTCGCCTACTACCGGTTCGCGTACGCCGAATGGATGCTCGACCGGTTCGACACAGCCGCCGCAGCCTACATTATGAGCGATCACATCGCTCCCGGGGCCATTGGTTCGCTGGAAAGCGAACTGCAGGAACTGGTTTCCCGTGCGGACTCGCAGTGCATACCGGTGCCTGAATCGGTGGAGGCCGCCGCCCATGTGCTTGCCACGCATGATCTGCCGGTCTGGCCGCATATCGAAGTGGCTGACATCGTGCGTGACGCCGCTCGCGTGTGCGTGGATGAGGGCATGTTCGTGCCGGCCCGCACGCTCTCGGTGGCCGTGGCCCGCATGAATGACGGCGAAGGCGATAACATCGACATCATCCAAGCCCAGTTCCTGCGCTCGCTATCCGCGTAGCCGCCTGAGGGGAGTTGACGGTATAGCCGGCCGAGGGGAGCCGAGCCCGCTAGGATAGACAACCATGAGCACGAACGAACAACTGGCATGGGATTTCGACGATGGGGATGTGGCCGAGGTCCGGCCTGATACCGGTATTGCACGTTTTGTCCCTGGCTCCGAACAATGGATAGCCGCACTGCAGCCCACTGACGACGACGCGATACGCCTCGACCGTTTCGACGTGAACATGATGACCGCTGAGGCCGCCGCCCGCCTGTGGGCTCGCGTGGCCGCATGGGTGGAATCCGATCAGATCGCCTACTACATCGACGACTCACCCGTCAGCTCCGACGCCGCCTACGACGCGCGCATGCGTTGCCTCGAACGACTCGAAGCGGCGTTCCCCTCACTGGACAATCCGCAGTCGCCTACCCATCGCGTCGGCGGTTCCTTCTCCAACGACTTCGCCTCCGTGCGCCACCCCAGCCGCATGATGAGCCTTGACGACGTCTTCTCCATCGAAGAACTCAAGGATTGGTACGACTCGGTGATTCGCGACCTCGATTGGCCCGAATCCAAGCCCCTGCCCATGAGCTGCGAGGTCAAAATCGACGGCCTCGCCCTGAACCTCATCTATCGCAACGGCGTGCTTGAACAGGGACTGACGCGCGGCGACGGCGTTACAGGCGAAGACATCACCCTGAATGTGCGAACCATCGGCTCCATTCCCGCCAACCTCGGCGGCCCCAAGGAAGACGTTCCGGACTTCGTGGAAATCCGAGGCGAAGTGTTCATGCGCTGGGATGACTTCCACACCCTGAACAACGAGCAGGAGAACGCCGGACGAGCGCCCTTCGCCAACCCACGCAACGCGGCTGCCGGCTCGCTG
>OAVW01000507.1_pt1 | contig 11974 bp, 8 predicted proteins | sample 1495321 | NCBI WGS metagenome assembly OAVW01 (sample SAMEA2580108, study PRJEB22360) | human gut metagenome | biome: human gut; feature: human-associated habitat; material: faeces | place: Denmark | collected 2008/2010 | reverse complement strand
ATATCTTTATGTCATTCAAAAGCTATATTTCGCTTTCAGCCATACCTCGGAATTCTGTTTATACATTGCAAACTTTCCTTTGTCGGCATGGAAGAAGTCGTATCCAGTGGTAAGTTCGATTTGGTCGTTCAAGGCGTAGGAAGCAGAGATGCGGTTGAAAACGCCACCATTGGCTACGTCGATATAGGCAAAGGATGAAAGTTTCAACGTGTTGCGCAGCAGTTCCTTGGAAAGGCGAGCTGTAGCAAGCCCAGCATGGCGATAGACAGAAAAACCGTCAATGCTGCCCGCCGTGTATTTGTGGCAGTACTGCGCGCTGAAGTTCCAGTCGTTGCCTGGATACCAGTCGACGCCGACAAGGGCGTTGTATGTATCTCGGCATACCACGTCCTTTCCAACACTTCCGCTTTGCGCCTCGCCGAAATAGCACGCAGCCTCTGTGCGAAGGACAAACTGCCCGATGGGCAGCGAGCAGTCGGCGCCGAGCATCGTCATGCGTCGGTATTCCCCATTGACTAAAAGCGACTTTCCGTCCTTGGACAAGGCAAGCGAGAGGGCGGGCATCTTGTTCCATGTGCGCAGTGCGCTCAGGGAGAAATCAATCCCGCTGAGGCTGACCGTTATCCGCCCGCCGTACTCCATATTCCGAAGCCTTTTTTCTGGCTTGCCGCTTTCCAAGTCTATGGCATAGGGAAGAGAGGCTGACGGCAGGCTCAATGCCCACGGGTTGCGCTGGTCGGTGGGCAAGATGAAGAAGTCGGCCACGGGAATGCCTATCGCCTCGAATGTCACTGTGCGCCATGTGTATTTGGCACGCAGGGCATTGACGGGCATACGGATATCGTCATAGTCCTGTGCAAGGAACTCTGTATAGTCGAATGGCGACACGCAGTCGGTCAGTCGGAGGGCATCTGCCACTCCCCACACTACAATCTGACGCCCCACGCGAAGGTCAAGGTTTCCCTTGGCGTATGCGAGATATGCCTCACGCAACTCCATTCCCGTGCGGTCTTTGAGTATTCCGTTGTAGATAGCGTTCAGCGACACAAAGAGCGAAGCCGCCCCTTTTTCAAGTTTCAGTTCTCCGCGCGCACGGGTTCTCGAAGCCATCCAGTCGGCTTTTCCCTCGGTGCGTGCGGCATGGTAAGTATCGAGAAAGCCCTTTACCTGAATGCGCAGGGCGTTGTCCTCCGTTTCTTCCTCTTGCACATATTCCGCATCAACGGAATCGATCTCCACCGCCGAGGTGTCAATCTGGGCAAATGCCTGTGCCGAGAGCATCGACACAAGCAAGAGCATCGTCCATAATCGCAGCATTCTCATAATCAGAGCCCTTTTTCTAATTTGGAGACGGTGAAGAGATTAGGTGCAACCTTCACGTTGAATCGCTGGTTGTTCATACGGATGATGGTCTTATGCCCCGTCTGCACGTTTTCCATCTGCATGAGGTGCATCGTCCAGAAACCCTGCACCTTGTTGATGTTGGAGATGGTGAGCCGGCGGTGCAGCTTCTTCAGCTTGTCGTAAAAATCGGACTTGACAGCCATCAGGCAGTCCTGCCTTATCCACGTGATGCGGTAGGCATATATCTCGTCCCTGTCCTTGGGCGTGGACTGCACCACCCAGCATTTCTTTCCGCCCACGACCTCCTCGCGTAGCAGTTTGTGCGTTTCTTCGTCCACGCTGCGCGTGTTCATGTCGTTGTAGGTGAAGTCGCTGCCCATGAAGTAGTCGGTCTTCGACGACTTACCGCTGATGCGTCTTGTCTTCTTCATGGCGGGCAGGTAGAGCCACTTATCGTCCACCTTGCGTGGATTGTCGTAGTCCCACGTGAGGAATCCCGTCCCCTTCACGTCACCGGGATAGGTGAAGAACATGATTTTCTTCGTGTCCCTGCCCACGTCCATTGCCCACGATTCGAGTTTGCGCACCCGTTTGTGCCCGCTTCTCTGCACGAGCGTCATTTCGATGGTGGCATAGCGTGTGTCGCCATCGGCACGGTTCCTTACTTTCTGCATGATGTCTCTTCCTGTGAGACCTGCGGCGTTTGCACTGCAAATCGCAAACAAGGCGATGAGTGTCAATACTAATTCTTTTGCTTTCATTTGATACTGTTTTTTATTGTGAATTTGTCTTTTTTTCTTTGCCAAACACCCTGAGATACTTAAAGAGAATCGGTGTGAGGAACAGGTCTGCCAGCAATGCCGACACCATGCCCGCCACGGCAAGGATGCCCCAGTTGACCATCTGCGTGGCGTTCGACGACATGAATCCTGCGAACGTCGCCGACACGACCACGGTGGACATCACGATGGCAAGTCCCTCGGTGCGGAACGTGCTCCTGATGGCGTTGCCGTAGTCGCCACATCGGTCGTATGCCACGTGGCTGTGATTGATGAAGTGGATGGTGTCATCGACGGCGATACCGAGTATCATCGGTATGAGAGAGGCGGTCATCATATCGAGCGGATAGTCGAGCCAGCCCATCATGCCGCCCACTATGACTGCGGGAGCGAGGTTGGGGATCATGCCCACCAAACCGACCTTCCAACTGCTGAATACGAGCACGAGGATCATGCCGATAACCAGCACCGAGAGCAGCATCGACCACATCTGCCCACGCTCCACGTATTGCTGCATCACGGTGAACTGCGGTATGTTGCCCACCATCGAGATGTGCGCTTGAGGGAAGAGCCGCCGTGCCTCTGCCTGCAATGCGTCCATTTCCTTCTCCGCCTCGTTGGAGTTGTAGTTCTTGATTTCCACTTGAAGGCGTAGTCGCCGGTAGTCATAGTCCATCCAATACTCCGACTCCGTGCCGCCGGCGTTCTCGTAGAGCAGGAGGAGCTGTGCCACCATGTCTGCATCGTCGGGAATACAATAGAATTGTTGCTTGCCACCGTTAAGCGTGCAGTTCATGTCCTTGATGATGTCCGTCACGGAGTTGTGCCGCTTGGTGAGCAGATAGCCTTCTGTGATGGTAGCCAACTTATCGAGCCGTTTTAGGTTCTCGGGCTTCTTTGCGTCGTCTGCGTGCGGCAGTGTAATCATCAGGTCGTAGGAATACATCGACCCCAATTCCGTGTCGCACAGGTCGAGGAACTTCTTCACATACTCCACCTTGCGCCCCATTGTCTTCTCCACGTCGAACGCCGGCTCGATGAAGAACAGACCGATGCCGCAGAACAGCGTGAGTACCAACGACACGACGACGATACGCCGATGGTTGCGTATGACGAACCCACCGAAACGCTCGAAGTGGTCGCCCACATAGCCCTCGAAGCTGTGCGACATATTCGCGTGCGGCTTCCTGTCCCTGCCCAGCGACAGCAGCACTGGCGTAACCACGAGGCACGTGAGCAGCACCGACAGCAGGCAGAGCGAGGTGTTCAGCCCAATGGCTTTCATCGGCACGATGCTCATAGCGAGGAAGGTCATCATTGCTGCAATGGTGGTCAGCCCCGAGAGCAATACGCCCCAGCCTGTCTCGCCCACGGCATCGGTAATGGAAGCCTTGCGCCTGCCCGTTTCTACAAATCGTGTCTTGAAGAAGTTATATAGGTGAATGTTGTAGGCAATGGAACAGGCAAAAGTGAGTATGACGGCTATCATCGCCGTGCTCATGTCGATGTAAAGCCCCGTCCAGCCTATGATGCCGAAGCCGATAACCAATGCACATACCGAGGTTACCAATGGTGCGATGACACCGCGCAGCGAACGGGTGACGATGAGCATCACCACGATGGAAACGAGGAAGGCGATAGCGAACAACCGTCCCATCTCACCCTTCAGATAAACGAACTTCTCGTAGCTCATATAGGGCATTCCTGCGGCATTGGGCGATAGCTCGGCATACTTTGCCTTCGTAATGATGCGTCCTGCCTCCTTCCCCGTGACCATATCGGGAGCGATGTCGCTCGTCTTCTTCCACACGCTGTCAGCGGGGAATGGGCGCAGCTTCACCATAATCCACGTCATCGTGCCGTCCTTCGACACGAGTTTCTTCGAGAGGTAGGGCTTGCTGTATGCCTTGCGTCTGATTTCTTTCAGTGAGGCGGCATCCGATGGGATTTGCTCGGGAACAATCTGCTCGATGGTCATGCCCTCCTCCGTACCCACAGCAAACTCAAGGTCGGTGAGCGACGTTACCTTGTCGGCATACGAGAGGCTGTCCTTCAGTTCGTTGCTCAGCTCGCGGATGAGCGTGAGGCTTCGCTTGGAGAACACGTCCTTGTTCTTCACCAATACCGCCACATAGTAGTCGTTGCCGAAGATGGACTTGAACTCATCTGTTTTCAAGAGCATCGGGTCGTCGCTCACAAAGTAGTCGTCAAACGAGGTCTTCATCACGATGCGCTTCGTCCCCACGAACGAGAACGCCGACAAGGTAAGCAGGGCAACCCCCCCCGCCACAGCCAGCCGGTGGCGCAGTATCCACTCCGCCGTCTGCCTGAACTTACGGTTGATTTTTTCGATTTTCATTGTTGTTTTTATTTTATGATTTATTTTCCTGTTGTAATCTCACCATCTGGGCAAACTTGCCACCTTTTGCTATAAGCTCTTTGGGCATACCCTGTTCGCTGACCGTCCCGCCGTCAAGTACCACGATGTGGTCGGCACCCAGCACGGTGCGCATGCGGTGGGCGATGATGATGACGGTCTTTCCCTGCACCAGTTCGGAAATAGCGATCTGGATCTTGGTCTCGTTCTCGGCATCAAGGCTGGCAGTCGCCTCGTCCAATAATATAATCGGTGCATTCTTTAGAAGGGCGCGGGCAATGGAGATGCGCTGACGCTCGCCACCTGAAAGGGTTTCTCCATTTTCGCCTATCACTGTATCGTAGCCTTGTGGCATACGACGGACGAATTCATCGCACTGTGCCAATCGCGCCACATGCCTTACTTCCTCATCGGTGGCGTTGCGTTTTCCTATGCGTATATTGTCGGCAACAGAGGCATTGAAGAGCATCACGTCTTGGAATACTACGGCGTAATTTTTGAGCAACGTCTCTGGCTCTATGTCAGAGATGTCGTGTCCGCCCAGCGTTATCTTACCGCTATTGATGTCCCAAAAACGTGCGGCAAGTTTGGCGGTGGTGCTTTTTCCTCCTCCCGATGGTCCCACAAGTGCCGTTATCTCGCCCTGTCGGGCAGTGAACGTGACATCGTGAAGTACCTGCTTGTCTGTTTCGTAGGAAAAGCTGACGTTGTGGAACTCAATGTCATAATTTGAAACTTCCACCTCTGTGTCGCCCGTCTGTATGGGCATTGCCTCCATCTCTTTCATTCGCTTGATACGCACATCGAGAAAAGTAAGAATGGCGAGGTGATTGCATACTTCAAGAATAGGATTATAAACCATTGCCGAAACAAGTAGGAACGCCAAATAGACGAACACCGACACGTCGCCACGCTGAAGCATCCATGCGCCTACAACGATGACCGTAGGCATACCCAACTTGAGCAGTACAGCGGAGATGTTGACAAACGCACCTGTCAAGAGTTCACCAGCAACAAGTCCTTTTTCCAATGTTTTTAATCGCTGGTCGAATCGCTGATTGTATTCGTCCTCGCCATTGTACGATTTGATTTCCTGCACACACTCCAGTCCTTCCTGTATCTGTTCGCTCACTCCTCGTTTGATGTGGTAGACATGTGTAAAAGCCTTGTCCATTCGATTTCGTGAAACCAACAGCACTACCAAGGCAAAAGGTACTACCCAAAACACAGCGATAGCTAATCGCCAGTCGTAACAGAACATTCCCGCTGCGATAATGACAATGCTCGCCACGGAAGCAAATAGTTGGGGAATGGCGTGCGAGAACGTTGTTTCCAATAGTGTGCAGTCTTCCATCATGGTGGCAGTGAGGTCGGAGAGATTGCGCTCACCGAAGAAAGCAAGTGGCAAGCGACGCAGTTTCTCGGCTAAGGAGATGCGGCGTTGCGCACTCTCATTATATACGGTGGTATAGGTGCTGTCGTACTGCCAACGGCTCATGAAGAGCATCACGACCATCAGCCCTGCTGCCACGAGGAGATAAAACCACAACGTATGTGGGGCATTCATTGGCATGTTATCGAGATACTCCATCAGGAAGAAAAACAAATAAGTGGGTGGCAGCATCAGCGCAAGGTTGAGCAGTGTCGAGAAGGCAATGCCTCGGCACAAGTCTTTTGCCCCTTTTTCCGTAAGGGCGAAACGGTTTTGAAAATATTTAATCATGACTTTATGGCTTTTGATGGGTTATAGTTTCCACGAAACAGACTGTTGATACTCGTTCCACATGCGATGGTATTGCTTTTTCCTGCTCAATAGTTCCTCGTGCGTTCCCTGTTCGACAATCTCACCGTTGTCCACGACTGCGATGTTGTCGGCATCCTGCACGGTGGTAAGCCGGTGGGCTATCATCAGCACGGTCTTTCCTTGGGTGAGATGTGCCAGTGCCTTACGGATAAGCTGTTCGTTTTCGGGGTCGGCGAAGGCGGTTGCCTCATCGAGCACCACGATAGGAGCATCTTTCAGAATGGCACGGGCAAGAACAATTCGCTGTTGCTCACCTCCCGAAAGATAAGTACCTTCGGCACCGATAACGGTATCCAATCCCTGTGGTAGACGGTCGATAATCTCGCGGCTTTGTGAGAGATCGATGGCGCAGTTTATCTGATCGGTCGTTGCATCAGGATTGCCGTAACGTAAGTTTTCGATGAGCGAAGTCTTGAACAGGCGGGTGTTTTGGAATACGAACGACACGTTTCGCATCAATTCCTCCTTGTTCATCTTACGCACATCCACGCCCCCTATGTTTACGCAGCCCTTGCGTACGTCCCAAAAGCGGGGTATCAATCTTGCGATTGTGGTCTTTCCGCTGCCCGACGCTCCTACAAGTGCAACCGTCTTTCCTTCGGGAATGGTCAGGTTGATATGACTCACTGCATCTTTCTCCGCTCCCTCATATCGGAACGAAACGTCGTCGAAACGAATGTCATACGCTTCTGCCCGTTTTGGCTCGTCGTGCTGCGAGAGCGGTGCAATATCAGTGAGCTGCTCTAATCGTTCCACAGCCTCGTTTGCCATGAATAGATCCTGACTGAGATACATGGCTTTCATCACGTTGGAAGCGATGAGCGGTGCAATCACCACATAAAGTATCACGTTGGCAATAATTGTGCTTGTATCTCCACCGAGTCCTATCAGGATGATAGCAGTAGGAACGAGGATGAAGGCAAAGGCATTGATAGCCAGTATATAAAATGACATTGGCGTGCGCCACACAAGCGTACACTTGATGACAAGGTCGCGGTAGCTGATAATGCTATCGTAGAAGCGTTTGAACGAGAAGACCGTCTGTTGGAACACCTTGACCACGGGAATACCTCTGACGTATTCCACTGCCTCTGCCCCCATCTTCTCCTGCGCATCAAGGTAGAGCCTTTGAAATTGGTTGTTCTTCGGGTTCATCATATATCCCATAATGCCTATCGCACCAATGAGAGGTATTATTGCAGCCGTACCCAACTGCCAATCCACAGCGAATAACAGTACGATAACACCTATCGGAGCAACGACACAGCTCGCCACATCGGGTAGCAGGTGCGCCACGAAAGTATGTGTCTGTCCCGAATCCTCATCTATGATTTTGCGCATACGCCCCGTGTTTTGTCCATCGAAATAGCCCAATGGCGCGCACATCAGCCGTTGCATCGCTTTGCGCCTCATGTTGGTTTCTATACGGAATGCTGCAAGATGAGAGAGCATCAGTGCCAAAAAGTAAAGCAACACGTTTGCCACCGATATGCCAAAAGCCCATAGGGCATAATCTATAAGAGGGGTGCTTGAGAGGTTGCCTTTCGTGGCGTTGGGCGTTGGGGGGTGGGCGCCCCACGAGCCACAAAAGTATGAATGGGACAAGCGACAGCAGTCCGTTGACTGCCGACAGCCCGACGGAGCATGGCAGCAAGTATTTGCGCCCTCCCATGTAAGCTCCTAAACGTTTGAGAGTCTTGATCATATTTGTTATGTTTGAATATTATGATATTACTGTTTCATGATGTTCCTACGAAAAAAGCAGTATTGAGTACGGTTCGGGGGTACAATAATGAATGATGTTTCAATTTGTTCAAAAAAAAAGCGCACCGTCCAAGTAAAGAACGGTTCGCCTCGTGTATCGCAGTGTAGGGCATTTGCCCTTGATGACATTTCAATTTATACATACTTATCAATATTTACGATGCAAAGATACGAAGAGAGGGATAGAATGGCAATACCGAAAAATAGGTATTTTTACGCTGCAAAATAGGTATTTTATGGTTTCATCAACTCCTTCCACCCTGCCATGCCGTATGTTACGTACTGTTGAAGTGCCAGTCTGATTTCCTCCTCGCTATATTCCTCATGCTCCACGAGTTCGCAAAACAGAGTCAGCCACGCAGAGCAGGTCAGGTGCAGGAAGAACGGCGACATATTGATGTCGAGGTGCGGATAGCGTTCCTTCATCAGTCGGAGATATTCCATGCCCACCTGCATCTGGTGGTCGATGATTTTGTCCTTGTAGTTTGCCAGCGACGTACCCTCGGCATTGAAGAGCAACAGCCGCAGCTCGGGACGAAAGTCCTTGACGAGCTGGAGCATGGCAAGTATGTATGCGTCCTGATGTTTCCGCAGGTTGAACACGTCGATGGAAAGGTGTTCCTCATCGTTGTGCGAGAGGATATAGCGGTCGATGGCACGGAGCAGCGGTCGCATCACCTCGCAGAAAAGCTCGTCCTTGCTGCGGAAGTAGTGGTACACGTTGCCCACCGCCACTCCTGCCTGGATTGCCAGTGCGCGAATGGAGGTCTGCCTCACGCCGTTCTTGATAAATTCCCTGTGTGCCGCGGAAAGGATGCGTTGCCTGATGTCGGTCTTCAATGTCTGCATAGCATTATGTTTAGTGAGAGAAATCGCCTTCGTTTATATCAAAACTCCAGCTCCAACCCTATCATCACCCTCCTCGGGAGCAAAGCGAAGCCCGAAGCCATCGTTGCCTATCTCTTGTTCCTCACCGGCGAAATAATTCTTGCGGTAGCCTGCAAAGCCTATGCGCATACAGAGGCATAGCCCCTTGGTGAGATCCACGCATATGCCAGGGCGCAGTCCAATCTCGAAGCCGTGGTGCTTGTTAATGCCGTCCGTTCCTACGGGCGTGATGTAGTTGTAGCCGAAGCCTCCGTCTAAATAAAGGTTGAATGGTCCCTTGTGCAGATAGTAGTAGCGCACGAAAGGCGAGAGTTTAAGGGTGTGAGTGTTCTCTCGCCCGTCCTCGCCACGCTCCGAGCCGAAGGCATAGCCTAGCATCATGCCCGCCGCCCACGTTTCGTTGAAACACCAGCCCACTTCGGGATAAAGCTGCAAAGTGGTGGCTTTGGTCTTCGTGTTGTTCCAATAAGTAACGGCACCGCCTACGAACAGTCCGCCCTCGTGGTCGCCCTTATGGAAAGGCGAAGCCGTCTGCTCCTGCGCCCAACCGATGAAAGGAATAAGCGACAAAAAGAAAGTAAAAATCTGTTTCTTCATTGTTAAAATACTATTGATAAAAATCGTGTGGTTAGTTCTGTAACTCATTCACCTTGGGTTCTCCTGCGTTGTTTGCCCTTCAGCCATAGGTAAACACCCAACGAAAGAAACACTATAAGGATAACCACCATCTGCCATACATATTTCTCGGGTTCCACCCAAAACTCCTTGAAGAAGTTAATACGTCCGAGTATCTCCACAGGCGTCCAGAACACGATGACCGTGGCAATCGCCATGCGAATATTTGCTCCCCATGAGGCAAGACGTAGCTGGCGGCGCAGCATGAAGAACGAACCCACGAGACAACCCATACCCACAAGGAATGTTACGGGATGATGATCGCCAAGGAAATGCTTGTCGTAGCAGAACATCAATAAAAGGTACAATCCCCATAGCATCATGTTCAGTTCCATAAAGGTTACGATACTCGTGTGGCGTGTCATGGGCTGCGCTGCAATGATTTTACGCTGATTGCGGAAGCACACTTTCTGAATCCACGTTATCAGGTCGCAGCCGTTACGAGTGCTAAACACATACATTGTCATCACCATCATCCACAGACCGAACGATGCAGGCATAATGAGATACTCTGGTTTGGTTACCACCACCCCATTCTCAATCTCGGGCTGCACACCGTAACGACGGGCGTAATAGAGGAAGAGAAATTCCACCCAGCCTGTCCAAAAGAGCAGTCCGCCCAAAAATCCCCACAATGTCTGCTGAGTACTTCCCTTTACGAACACGCCGATAATGACAAGAATTAAACCTACAAAGCCCATCATAAAACCAGCGATGTGCATGGCTCCCTCGTTCATAAACTTCTCCATCAATATCATTAGCGCATGACCTAAGGGCATGGCAAAAAGCACCAATAAAAAAGAGGCGATGGTGCGCCACCAGTAGTATTCTCTTACTTTCTTATCCATATTATTGAGATATGTTATGATTGACTGATGCGATGTATAGTCTGCCGTATCATCGTGATGAGCTTTTGTGTTCCTAATCCAGACCGTTCTCCTGCCATCTTGATGGTAGCCTTTTTCAGAATCAATTTTCCCAATGCTGTTTGCAACATTTTAAAAGGTGCGTATTGCTGAGCCAAGGCTTCCTTTAGACCAGGATATTGAGAGAAAAGATCTTTGAGCATAGTGTCTTCGGTAATCTCTGCTATCTGTTTGTCGTCATCTTTCTCTGCTTCCATAGAGTCGGTCATTGTAGAGGTGGGCGGTGTGGCATACTTCTCTTTTTCGTCTGCCCATGTGAGAAGCGTCTGCGACCCAGTGAGAGTACGAATGCGAGTACAGTCTTGCATCACTTCAAGGATGCCTCTGAAATCGCCCTGCTTGTCTCTCACAGCATAATAAGTGATATAGATAAACAGATTAGGCTTGTTAATCCAAAATTCCGCCTTGTCCTGTTCGCCGCTTCGCATCTTTTCCACTATTTCACGAACGATGTGTACGCTCTTGCGTGGATGGCAGTTTTCTACTTTTCGCCCTATCACGTTTTTAGAGCGAGGAAATATGCGATGGTCGGTGTCTGAGTAGAATTGCACCAGTTCATCTTCGTTGACAAACGAGATGTCGAAAGGCAAATGCTGGTAGATGAGATTGATTTGCTCGAGCGTGAGCTTGCCTGTTGTCACGTCTAACGGTTGGTCGTGTTTCACCGCATAGCCATACTTCGCCAGCAGCGATTGCAGTTCTTGGGCAAAGCCGTCGGCAGGGCGGATGTTATCTTTCTTCTCTGTCTTTGCCACGTTGATAAAGGCAAAACCTATCTCTTGGTCTCCACTCTTCATTTCCTCAAATTCCTCTTCTTTGATTAAGGCGAGCGAGGTTGGATAGAGGATGGCCTCTTCTTTATCCATCAAGTCGCGGAGATAGGGTATCAGCTCTTTCACTTGTGCGACAAAAGTATCTTCATCGTTAGCTTCAAGCAATGGACTCAACTTCTTCACGCTGTTGGAAATCATGTCGTCAAAGGTCCACATGGTGACGGTGGGACGGTCAAATCCTTTCTTCTCAAGTATCGGATAGAGCTGGTTTTGTTTTCGGGTATAGTGTATGAGATAGGCAGAGGCTTTGTCCAACAGTTCCAACCACTGATTCTTAATCACAGGATACTGTACCAAGTCTTCGGCGGCATTCAGTATGCGACGCATCTCCTCATTCTCGCGATAGTAGTGACGAATGGGGTGATCATCAGGCAAGGTTGGAATGCTGTAATCCATCATCTCCTCCAATAGCTTGTTGAGCTCGGAAAGATTTTCCTTGAAACACTCCTCAGAGTCTTCTTCCGTCATTGTCTGCTCCATCAAGGCATAATGGTAGGGTTGCAGCTTGCCCACTTTCTCTTTCAGTTGTCGTTTGGCTTCCTCAAGCGAAATAGTTCCAAAAGCGTATTGCTTTTTGATGTCAG
>OAVW01000500.1_pt1 | contig 12094 bp, 12 predicted proteins | sample 1495321 | NCBI WGS metagenome assembly OAVW01 (sample SAMEA2580108, study PRJEB22360) | human gut metagenome | biome: human gut; feature: human-associated habitat; material: faeces | place: Denmark | collected 2008/2010 | reverse complement strand
TTCACGCTTGGGCGGGCGCGCCCGCCCCCGGCGTACCCGCCGATATTACGCTGACCACCCCCGAACAGCAGCAGACCATCCGCGCCTACATTGCGGAAGCGACCGCTCACCTGGACACCCGCGACCTGAACACCCTCGGCTACTACGAATGGCGTGACGGACTGATTCGCGGTATCGCCGCACACCACGCCGGCCTACTGCCCCTGTTCAAGGAGGTCGTCGAAACCCTCTTCGCCCAAGGCCTCATCAAGCTGGTCTTCGCCACCGAAACCCTCGCACTGGGCATCAACATGCCCGCCCGCACCGTCATCCTGGAAAAGCTCACCAAATACAACGGCGAATCCCACGTGGACATCACCCCCGGCGAGTACACCCAGCTAACCGGACGCGCAGGCCGCCGCGGCATCGACATCGAAGGCCACGCCGTCGTCATGTGGCGCCCCGGCATGTCCCCAGAACACGTGGCAACCCTCGCCTCAACCCGCACCTACCCGCTGAACTCCTCATTCCGCCCCACCTACAACATGGCGGCAAACCTCATCGCCTCCTACGGCGCCGAACGCACCCGCAAAATCCTGGAATCCTCCTTCGCACAGTTCCAGGCAGACAAATCGGTCGTCGGCGTCGCCTCCCGCGTACGCAAAAACGAAAGCGCCCTAGAAGGCTACCGCGAAGCAATGGCATGCCACCTGGGCGACTTCACCGAATACGTCCAGCTCAGCCGCCACATCGCCGAACTGGAAAAGAAGGCATCCAAGAGCAACGAACGCCACGCCCGCGCGCAGGCACACCACAGCATCCAGCAGCTACTGCCCGGCGACATCATCTACATTCCGCACGGCCGCTCCCGCGGCTACGCAGTCGTCATCACCCGCTCCGATTCGCACGCCGACCCGCGCATCGGCATCGTCACCGAGGACGCACACCAGCGCACCGCCTCAACCCGCGATTTCGAAGGCGCCGTCGAACCGGTCTCACGCATCAAAATCCCCAAGCGCCTAAGCCTCAAAACCGCCAAGGAACGCCGCGACACCGCAAGCCGTATGCGCCAGGCACTCTACGACGGCCGCGCCCCGCGTGCGCTCGCACAGCAGAACATCCCGGCTCGTCAGAACAGCATTGACGCGCAGCTGGAGGCTCTGCAGGCTCAGCTGCGTAACCACCCGTGCCACGGCTGCTCCGACCGCGCGAACCACATGCGTTGGGCTGAGCGCTGGCAGAAGCTCAACTCCGAGACGGAAGGGTTGCGCCGTCAGATTGCCCGCCGCACCAACACGATCGCTCAGGTCTTCAACCGCATTGCGCGCCTGCTGGAAAGCTACGGCTACGTCGAACGCACCGAGGATAACGAACTATCGCTAACTACCGGCGGACAGGCGCTACGCCGCATCTACGGCGAGCGCGATCTACTGACCGCCCTGTGCCTGGATGCGCACTTCCTCGACGGACTGGAACCCGCCGCCATCGCGGCAACCGTCGCCGCACTGACCTACCAGGGCAAGCGCGACGCCGTGGAATACCTGGCTCACTACCCGCACCCGTCCCTGCGCGCACCCATCGCGACGATTACGCAGCGCCTCGCCGACCTGAACGCAGCCGAGGAACAGTTCAAGGTCAACCCGACCCCGGCATGCGACTTCGGCCTGGTCGAACCCATGTACGCCTGGGCAAACGGCGCACACCTCGCAAAGGCAATCGAGGACACCGGCCTTGCCGCCGGCGACTTCGTACGCTGGGCAAAGCAGGTACTGGACGCTCTGGACCAGATCGCGCACATCCGCTCACTGGACCCGGTCATCCGCGCCCGCTGTGAAGAGGCAATCGAGGCGGTACGCCGCGGCGTAGTCGCACTCGACGTCTAACCCGCACCTCCACAAAGTGCTACACCGTACATAGTGTTAGACCGTGCCCGACCGGTTCGGGCTACCACCCCCGCTACTGTGCATTGTTCTACACCATCTAAGTTCCGCCTCATCTAAGGACGAACGAACTACCACAGGCAGCGGGGGTGCTTCTATACTCAAATGAGACGCTCAGCTAAGCTACGCGAGCACAAGCGAAGTGCCCGCCCTCGTGTGCGCTTTCGGCGCGCCTCAAAGGTGAAAGGAATCTAATGTCTACCCGTATTTTTGTAGATGGTAGCGTGTACAGCCCGGTCGACCCGTACGCAACCGCAATGCTCGTCGAAGACGGCTTCGTCCGCTGGGTTGGTTCCGACTCCGGGGCGCGTTCAATTGCCGACGAATCAGCCACCATCACCGAACTCGACGGCGCCCTGCTAACCCCCGCCTTTGCGCGCGCACTAGCACCGGTAGCAGGCAAAGAAGCACCCGAAATCCTCGACTACCTGCAGGCATACCGCGCAGCCGGCTACCACACCCACACCCTACTCGCCGGCATGGAAGACGTACCCGACCTCGTCTCCGCACTCAGCTACTACAGCGCCGAACACGGCGTACCCGACATCCGCCTCATCCTCAACGCCACCGGCGTAGAAACCGACGAACTCATCAGCGCCATCAAGGCACTACGCCCCCTCACCGAAGGCGAACGCGCCATCAAGGGCCTGCAGCTAGTCGGCATCTTTGTCGCACCCACCGAAGCCCCCGCAGCAGCACAGGTCGCCGAAGACGCCGCACTCCTACTCTCCATCGACGCATCCACCAGCTTTGCCGACGCCGCCGACGCCGCGCTCGCCGTACGCAAAAACCACCCCTGGCTGCCCATCCGCCTCGACGCAGCAACCAGCACCCCGCAAGACCCCATCACCGACGAATACCTCACCCAACTAGCAGAAGCACGCATCAACCTGGGCCTGAGCGTCTGCGAACCCGAAGAAGACGAAGCCGCCAACGACACCGTCCAAGCACTCCTCGCACACGCCGGGGGAGAGGTACGCGAATCTGTGGCATCCGTAGCCCGCCGCGCAAACGCAGCCGGCACCTCCATCGCGCTGGGCTCTGATGCTCAGCTGTACGCACCCGGCGCCTGGCCCCTCATCCGCGAACTCGTCAACGACGAACACGGCATCTCCGCACGCAGCGCCTTCGCCGCCCTCACCCGCGGCGTATACCGCCTAGCCCACGAAGACAACCCCTTCACCGGCCAGCTCACCCCCGACACCCCCGCATACGTAGCGCAATGGCGCGTAGAAGCCCTCATGGTCCAAGCACCCGACTCCCGCGTAGCGTCGTGGAGCACCGACCCCCGCGCTCGCATTCCGTTGCTGCCGGTGCTGGATGAGGATTCGCCTCTGCCCATCCTGGAATCTATTTACACTGAAAGTAACTAGTTTTTTAGCTTGTCAACACCTTTTTAGGCGGTTTAGGGGTGGTGGAAGCCCCCGAGGATTCAGGTGCCCGCATGTTTACCCGGTATACTGGATACCTACACTGCCTGTTTTATATGCACCTGTGAGGGAGTAATATGCGCGTTCTAACTGTCATCCCGACGTATAACGAGAAGGAGAACCTGCCCATCGTGGTAGAGCGTCTTCGTAAGGCAGCTCCCGAGGTGGATATTCTCGTGGTGGATGATAACAGCCCCGACGGCACCGGTCAGATTGCTGATGAGCTGTCGGCTAAGGATTCCCAGATTCACGTTCTGCACCGCACCGTTAAGGACGGTCTGGGTGGCGCATACCTCGCTGGCTTCGATTGGGGCCTTGAGGCAGGCTACGACGTTCTGATTGAGATGGACGCTGACTGCTCGCACCAGCCTGAGCAGCTTCCTTCTCTGGTTCGTGCTGTGGAGGCGGGCGCTGACCTGGCTATTGGTTCGCGTTACGTTCCCGGCGGCAAGACCAAGAACTGGCCGGCTCACCGCCAGGTTCTCTCTCGCGGCGCTAACCTGTACACCCGCCTGATTCTGGGCACCTCCATCAAGGACATTACCGCTGGTTTCCGTGCGTACCGTCGTGACGCTCTGCAGCGCCTGAACCTGGACGGTATTGACTCGAAGGGCTACGTGTTCCAGGTTGATCTGGCGTGGCGTTCCGAACAGGCTGGTCTGAAGATTGTTGAGGTTCCGATTACCTTCGTTGAGCGTGAGATTGGCGCGTCGAAGATGGACGGCAACATCATCTTTGACTCGATGTCTAAGGTGACTCGCTGGGGTCTGACCAACCGTGTTCAGAAGCTGAAGAAGGCTCTGGGCAAGTAACTCGTTCTGAGACTTAAAAGACCGGGGCGGATACATAACGTATCTGCCCCGGTCTTTTTCTGTTTTCTCTGGCGCTCTTTCCTGGCTCACGTACCGACGCGAAGCCACCACCAACAAAGAAGCCCGCTCAGAGCGCAAGTGGCTCTTAGCGGGCTTCTACAGCCTTTCTACGGCAGGTCTACGGTGCTTTTAGAGCGCGTAGTGCTTGCGGTAGTATTCCAGGCGGTCTTCCAGAGTCTTTTCCAGCTCTTCGATGCTGCGGCGTTCCATGAGCATGTCCCAGTGGGTACGTGCGGGCTTCTCTTCTTCGGCGTCTGCGGTGGAGTCGCCGTTGACGAGGTATGCTTCCTTACCGGACTTTGCGGTCCATACCGAGGGGATTTCTGCTTCTGCCGCGAAGGTCACGAAAACGCGGTCACCGTCTGCGGTACGGTATTCGACGCGCTGGCGGGGCGCGGGCTGTACGTTCGATTCGGTTTCCATCGACTGGGAACCCAGGCGCATACCGCGCAGGCTACGATCGCTCATTTTTCCTCCAGTGTCGTCGGGTGCGCTCTTTGGCGCTTTAGGCATAACGTTGGGCGGGGGAGAGCTATTCCCTCGAACGTTTACAAAACATCCATTATATCGGTAATAGTCTCCACCCGCCCAGCGTGGTGGTGTTTATTCGGCGTGATTTTTGGTGATTCACGCCTTTTTATGCGTTAGATTTCGCGTTTAGCCGTTGATGCCGTAGCTTCCGGGTGCCTGCGGTGCGCTCTTGGGTGCCTCTGCTGCGGGCTTCTTCGGTGCGTCTGCCAGGTCGGATGCGGGCAGGGTGCCGAAGGCGTTGCCCAGGCCGCGCAGTGCATCGCCGAGTTCGGTCGGGATGAACCAGAGCTTGTTGGCGTCGCCTTCGGCGAGCTTGGGCAGGGTCTGCAGGTACTGGTAGGTGAGCAGCTGCTGGCTGGGGTTGGATTCGTGGATTGCTGCGAAGACCTTCTGCACGGCTTCGGCTTCACCGTTTGCGCGCAGGATTGCGGACTGGGCGTCACCTTCTGCACGAAGGATCTGTGCCTGCTTTTCACCCTCTGCACGCAGGATTGCGGCGCGGGATTCACCTTCTGCGGTCAGAATGTCGGACTGCTTCTGGCCTTCTGCGGTGAGGATTGCGGCGCGGCGGTCACGCTCTGCACGCATCTGCTTCTCCATGGAGTCCTGAATGGATACCGGGGGCTGGATTTCCTTGATGTCCACGCGGGAGACGCGCAGGCCCCAGCGGCCGGTGGTGGAGTCGAGTACGCCTCGCAGTTCAGCGTTGATCTGGTCGCGGGAGGTGAGGGTCTGCTCCAGGTTCAGGCCACCGACGACGTTACGCAGGGTTGCGCTGGTCAGCTCGTCCACGGCGCGAATGTAGTTGGTAATTTCGTAGGTTGCCGAGCGCGGGTCGGTGACCTGGAAGTACACGACGGTGTCGATGCCAACCACCAGGTTATCTTCGGTGATCACGGACTGCGAGGGGAAGGAAACGACCTGTTCACGCAGATCGATGAGGGGCAGCACGCGGTCAACTACGGGGATGACGATGTGCAGGCCGGGGTTGAGGACGGCGTGGAACTTACCCAGTCGTTCGACGATGCCGGCTCGTCCCTGCGGGATGACGCGCACGGTCTTTGCGAGCATCGTCAGCACGAAGAGGATGAGTAGGACCGTCAGAATAAGGCTGATAGGCATTGTTTCTCCTTATCGGTGAGTTATATGGTGTGTTCTAGGGTATCTGAATTGGCTTTTGAGCCGGTATTCAGATGGGTCTTAGTTCGTTGGTCTTAGTCGTGGGGGAGAGGCTCTACGATTGCGGTAGCACCTTCAATGGCTCGCACCCTCGCGTGTGATCCTGCTACGAGCGTTCCGGAGGCGGTGCGCGCCGTCCAGGTATCGCCAGCTAGTACCACCAAACCGGTTTCACTAGTCACATCTTGAGTGACGCGCACCTCAGCACCAACAAGTGCTTCAGCATTAGTGACAGCTCCGGTGGCTGATTTATTGAGCTTTTTCAGCAGCGGCGGGCGCAGACCAAGCACCAGAATCAGGCAGATCACCACGAAAATAACGGTTCGAATCAGCATGTTATCCACGAAGGGCGATATTGCTGCGGTGATGCCTGCGCTAATCGCCAACATGAGAAAGAACAGGTCGAGGCTGAGCATTTCTATGACGGCGAAAACGAGGGCGAGTGCAACCCAGAGTGTCCAGGGTGTCTCAAAGAGCCAATCCACGAGTTTTCTCCTTTGGTGTACATCAACCGGCGTGGTTGACGTTGGATCTGCACACGAGGCGACAGTACCTTCGTGATGCGGGGTATATCCATTATTTCAGGTGGATTGAGTGCTGGCGACAGTTCTGGTAACCGAGTGAGGTTAATACATGAACTGTTAAGACTTTATTTAGATATGGGGAATCTTGAGTTCATTCTAGACCTCCCTAAAAAGCCGATAATATACATTATGTAAAGTAGACCTATTTTTCACTACCCCACCGGCTGCCCACCGATGCTTTCTACGCTCTAGTTGGCACAGGCCAAACCTAGGCTCCTCATAATGCAACCGGTGCGACTGCGCTGTTCCATTCGTGGCTCTGAGCTCCGCGCGCCTCAGCTAGCCGTACGCTCACATGCTCCGAACCTCGGATTCCTCAACGCCTCCCGTTAAACGACAAACACCCGAGACGAGCTCACACCATTCGGTGCGCCCCATCTCGGGTGCCTATCATCAGCTACTAGGCTTCTTTATTCTGCGTGCCTGGAGCTGAACTCTACCCAGGCGTTGAGCACACGCTCTGCTGCACCGGATGCAATAGATTCGCGGGCATCAGCCAAAGCCTGCGTGAAGCGAGCCTCAAAGCTTTCGCCGTTAGTCGGGCGGTACGCGACCAGGCCAGCCGCAGCGTTCATCACCACAGCGTCGTGAATGGCGCGCAGCGGGCTCTTCGGGGACTCGCCCTCCCCCGCCAAAATTGCACGGAAAATGCCCGCGTTGTACTCGGCGTCGCCGCCTCGCAGCTGCTCCAGCGGTGCATTCTGCAGACCATACTCGGTCGGGTCAAAACGGTACTCGGTCAGTTCGCCGTCGACAGCCTCCCACAGGCGGCTCGTGGTGGCGATAGTCAGCTCATCCAGGCCGTCATCACCGCGGAAAATCAGGGCGTGGTCGCCGCGCTCCGCAAAGACGTGAGCCATCTTCTCAGCCATGACCGGGTTAGCAACGCCGATAGCCGAGGACTTCACGCGAGCCGGGTTCGTCATGGGGCCCAGGTAGTTGAACGCGGTCGGAATGCCCAGCAGGCGGCGGGTCGGGCCCACGTGGCGCATTGCCGGGTGGAAAGTCATCGCAAATAGGAACGTGATGCCGGTCTCGCGAGCGCATTCGGCGACTGCGGGAATGGGCATGTCGAGGCGGATTCCGAGGGCTTCAAGGACGTCTGCGGAGCCGGATTTGGAGGTGGAGGCGCGGTTGCCGTGTTTGACGACGGTGGCGCCGGTGCCTGCGATGACGAGGGCCGCCATGGTGGAGATGTTGACGGTGTTTTGCTGGTCGCCGCCGGTGCCGACGATGTCTACGGCGTGGGGGTCGATGTCGACGGTTTCGGCTTTGGCGATCATGCCGGCTGCGAGTGCGCCGAGTTCTTCGGGGGTTTCGCCTTTGGAGTGGAGGGCGGTGAGGAAGGATGCGAGGATCGGCTGTTCGGTTTGGCCGGTCATGATGTGGTCCATTGCCCAGGCGACTTCGGTGTCGGTGAGGTTTTGGTGTTTGACGAGCTGGTTGAGGATGTATTTCCAGGTGATTTCGTGCGTAGTCATGTGTTAAGTGTAAAACCCCCGCCGCGTATCTGCATGGTTGGGTGCAGTATGCGAGACGGGGGTTTGTGAGGCGTGTTGCACCGTGGGGTGCTTAGCGCTGGGGTGTCTTCGGTTTAGTGGAAGGAGTCACCGCATGCGCAGGAGCCTGCTGCGTTGGGGTTGTCGATGGAGAAGCCCTGCTTTTCGATGGTGTCTTCGAAGTCGATGGTGGAGCCGTCGAGGTAGGGTGCGCTCATCTTGTCGACGATGACTTCTACGCCGTCGAAGTTGCGGACTGCGTCGCCGTCGAGGACGCGCTCGTCGAAGTAGAGCTGGTAGATGAGGCCGGAGCAGCCGCCGGGCTGGACGGCGATGCGCAGGCGCAGGTCGGTGCGGCCTTCCTGTTCGAGGAGGGTGCGGACCTTGGTCTGTGCTACTTCGGTGAGGTTGACGCCGTGGGTCGGCAGTTCGGTGGTGGTTTCACTCATTGGTGTTGTCCTTTTGTTTTGTTGGTTGCCCGTGTGCGCCGCGTGTGGGTGCGTGTGGGCGTTTTAGCCTTCACGATACGCGCCCGAGTGTTTGATGTACAACCTAGGGTGTGCATAGTTCGCCGGGGGCGTGAGTGTTGGTGTGGGGGCTTGACATGTAATTCTGCTTCTAGGATACCGAAAAAGTGGGGGTTGGGGTTTGTGACCCTTCTCCCCCACTTTTTGTGGATGTTCCTAGCGAGCGCGTTTAGCGGGCACCGAGTGCGCTCAGAAGTAGCGCCTCCGCGAGGATTGCGTTCTTGAAGTCCGGGATGTAGAGGGACTCGTTGGCGCTGTGTGCGCGGGTGTCGGGGTCTTCTACGCCGGTGACGAGGATCTGCGCCTGCGGGAAGAGGTCCTTCAGGTCGGAGATGAACGGGATGGAGCCGCCCATGCCGGTCTGTACGGGTTCTACGTCCCAGGCGGCGCGCATTGCGTCGAGGGCGGTCTGTGCGCCGTCTGCGTCGACTTCGGTGGCGAAGGGCATGCCGGAGTCTACGGTGGTGTAGTTCGCCTGTGCGCCGTGGGGTGCGTGTGCCTTGATGTGTTCGGCGAGTGCGCGGTGTGCGTTTTCGGGGTTGTCGCCGGGTGCGAGGCGGGTGCTGATGCGTGCGCGGGATACGACGGCGAGGGTGTTGGAGGAGGTTGCGATGGAGGGGATGTCCATGCCGATGACGGAGATTGCCGGCTGGGTCCACAGGCGGGAGGCAACGGATCCGGTGCCTGCCAGGGGTACGGTGTCGAGGATGCCGGAGTCGTTGCGGAAGTCTGCTTCGGCGTATTCGAGTTCGGGTTCGGGGGCGCGGTGCAGGCCTTCGACGGCTACGGTGCCGGTGGCGTCGTGCAGGGTGGCGAGGAGCTGCGCCATGAGGGTGTGTGCGTCGAGCATGGGGCCGCCGAACATGCCGGAGTGGATGGCCTGCCGACGCGCACCTCGATGTCGCCGGATGCGACGCCGCGCAGGCTGGTGGTGAGTGCGGGTACGCCGGCGCGCCAGTTGGCGGAGTCTGCGACGACGATGTAGTCGGCGGACAGTTCCTCACGGTAGGTGTTGAGGAAGGAGACGAAGGAGGGCGAGCCTGCCTCCTCTTCACCCTCGATGAAGAGCTTCACGCCGAGCTTGAAGTCATCGCCGAGAGTTTCGTTGAGGGCTGCGAGCGCGGCGAGGTGCACGAGGATGCCTGCCTTGTCGTCTGCTGCGCCGCGGCCGTAGAGGCGGTCACCCTTGCGGGTTGCGACGAAGGGTTCGGTGTCCCACAGGTCGAGGTTGCCGGCGGGCTGCACATCGTGGTGGGCGTAGAGCAGGATGGTCGGGTAGCCTTCTGCGGCGGGGCGGGAGGCGATGACGGCGGGCATGCCCTGCTTTTCGGTGCCGTCTGCGGTGGTGTAGGTGGCGCGTTCGATGCGTACGTTGTTGAAGCCTGCCTTGGTTGCGAGCGCGGCGACTGCCTCGGCGCTGCGGTCTACCTGGGTGAGGTCGTGCGATTCCCAGGCGATGGAGGGGACGGCGACGAGCTCGGTGAGGGTCTGCAGGGTTGCTTCGAAGTTTTTGGTGACGGCGTCGCGTAGGGCGCTGTGGTGGGTGAATTCAGTAGTCATGTTTCTACCTTACCCCCACCTTACCCGCTACCGCCGGGTGGTTGGGGTTGTTTCAGTTGCTGGTGTGGGCTTGTGGGGGCGGGTTTGGGTTGTGCCGTTCGGGTATGATGGGAGGGTGTTTGGTCGTAAGAAAGAGAAGGCTGAAGCGGAAGCTGTTCAGCCGCAGGTTGTAGAGGAGCCTCAGGCTCCGGTTAATCCGAAGTTCACCCCGAAGAAGGGCCGTCCTACTCCTTCGCGTAAGGAGCAGCAGGCGGCTCGTCGTCAGCCTCTGGTTGTTAATGACCGTAAGGAGGCGAAGGCGCGTGAACGTGAGGCGATGGCGAAGGCTCGTGAGCGTCAGAATGATGCGTTGATGGGTGGCGATCAGCGTTACCTGCCCGCCGTGGATCGTGGTTCGCAGCGCCGTTATATCCGTGATTATGTGGATGCGCGCCGTAACCTTGGCGATTTTATGTTGGCTGTGCTGCTGGTTCTGCTTATTGGTGGCTGGATTGCTCAGGGTGTGGCTGGTACGTCTACTGCGGCGGCACCGATTTATTACGGTTCCGTGTACGCAATGTATGCGCTGATGATCCTGTGGGTTGTTGACTACTTTATTTTGTGGCGCAGCTTGAAGAAGAAGATGATTGCAAAGTTCGGTGAGGTTCAGCGTGGTTCTGGCATGTATGCGTTTAACCGTGTGATGATGATTCGTCGTATGCGCCGCCCGGTTCCGATGGTGAAGTACGGCGAGTACCCGCACTAAGTCGTTAGTGCCTTATAGGTGCTTGGGGAGAGGTCCTGAAGGTTCAGGCCTCTCCCCTATTTTTTATGTTCTTACGCGACTCTCTTACGTGAGAAGCCACATGTGTTTCGAGAAGCTACTTCTTTGGTGGCTTTTCGAAACACATGTGGCTTTTGGGCGTATAACCGTGGCTAGACGCCGGTACGGTTAGGCTTCGATTCGGGAGTAGAGGATCTGCCATCTGCCGTCGCGGTGTTCGAGGGCGAAGATGTAGATTTCTTCTTCCTTGTCGCTGCTCCAGGTTTCTTGGCGGCCGTCGGGTTCTACCTCGGTGTGTTTGTCCCATTCGTGGCTGGTTTTCAGGTAGTAGATTTGGCCGTCGTCGCTCCAGGGTATGCCTTCGGGTTCGAAGTGTTCGATGCCGTCGATGACCCATCCGCCGCGCTGATAGAGCGCTTCTATTTCCCGGTAGATTTTGAGTTCTCCGTCGTTTGAGGCGGAGAGGAATTCGCGGGCTTTGCTGTAGTCGCCGGTTTGGACGCCGTAGTTGCTCCATTGGTTCCAGGCGTCCATGGTTTTGAGGATGCCGTCGGGGGTCTTTGCGCGGTATCCGTTTTCGGGGGCGTTGGGTTTGGGGACGTTCTGGGCGGGGCCTTTGGCATCTGCTTTGCGGTATTCGCCGTTACCGACGTTGTTGCCAGCACTGCTGCTTGAGCTGCTGTTGGTGGCAGGCGTGCCGGAGGCTGTGGATCCGTCTCCTGCAGTTGTGATGTCGTGCGGCACGCAGGCGGCGAGTAGGGTGCTGAGGCTGATGAATGTGCCGCCGGTCAGCATTGAGCGGCGGTTCAGAATGTTGGGGTTCATGGTTAGCCCTCCACATGTTCGTAGTTCATGATCTCCCACTTATTACCATTATGCGCGAGCACGTACGGGGAACCTGTCATTGCTCCTACCATTGTCCACAGCTACACGAATTATCATCAGATTCATCAAACCTCTTAGTGCCATTGAAAATAAGCATGAAACCGTGCACATGATTAATTACATTAAAATTTACCATCAATAGCATCAGGGTCTCAATGTTTATATAGCTCATTGAGACCCTGAATTCACAAATTAATTATTTATCTTTAGGTGATTTTCTTTTATCATCAATATTGGACTTGGTGATATAATTTATCAAACTTCTATACTTGCTAATCTCAGTGGGATCAATATCGTCATGGTCTTCCATAAAACTCTCCAATGCAGATTCTAGCCTACCGTATG
>OAVW01000493.1_pt1 | contig 12126 bp, 8 predicted proteins | sample 1495321 | NCBI WGS metagenome assembly OAVW01 (sample SAMEA2580108, study PRJEB22360) | human gut metagenome | biome: human gut; feature: human-associated habitat; material: faeces | place: Denmark | collected 2008/2010 | reverse complement strand
GGTCCGCTCTCCCCGACCAGCCACGGGTAGGCGCTGTTGTCCATCGGCTCGTGGCCACGCGGCAGCAGCATCGCCTTCACACCCTCGGTGCGGCGCTTCACGATGGAGGCAGGCACCGGCGACGCCATAATCAGCGTGTACGGGCCCGGCTGCATGGAGGTCACCGCCTGGGTGGGGCCGCGCGAAATAATGATCTTCACGATGTGCTCTTCACCCAGCGCAGTCTCGGCACCGGCGGTCGCCTCACGCATGAGGCGCTCCACCGCCGAACGCAGAATCTCGGGTTCCGGATCGGGCAAATCCAGCATGCGCGCCGACGATTCGAGGCGGGACAGGTGCATGCCGAGCTTACGCACACGGCGGTTGACGGACAGCATAGTCTCGAAGACGCCGTCGCCGCGGGTGAAGCCCTGATCATCAACGCTGATGAGGGGCACGGACGGGTCAACAAAGATGCCCTGCGGGTTCTGCTCGTTCAGAAGAATTACGGTACTAGACATAGTCTTATTGTACGTTCGCATCCCTAACCGGCGCGGGATGACGGTACTCGCCCTCGTTCCTACAGGGGCAGATACGCGAGGCACGCAGAAGGGGCGGTGCTATCCACGCTCCTACAGGGGCACCCGTCCTCGCTTCGCTTCGGACACCCTGATGTCGCTTACGGATAACACCGCCCCTCCTGGGCATACGCACAGATATGTACTTATGAACGGCTAGTGGCCCGCCGCCGGAGCACCCTGACCTTCACCAGCGCCGTGGCTCTCACCGTCCGCCGAGTAGTCCGAATCCTTACGCGGCGTAGTCCACAGCACCAGCGCCGTCAGGACCGCGAAACCCAGAATGGAGAAGCCCATCGGCAGGTACTCATGCTCACCGGCAAACGACACCAGCGGCGCCGCCAACGCACCCAGCATCGCCTGAACCGTACCCATCACCGCCGAAGCACTACCCGCCATGTGGCGTGCCTCATTCAGCGCCAACGCCGAAGCATTACCAAAAATCAGGCCGCACGAGCTGGTCAGCAGGAACAGCAGAATCAGCGTCGGCACCAGCGAGATACCGATAAGGAAGCTAACCACCAGCAGCGAAGACACCACCAGCAGGCTAATCACGCCGACGTTCACAATACGGCGCTGCGCCACGCGACCAACCAGCTTTGTCGCAATCGCACTGAACAGCACAATACCAATCGAGTTCACACCGAACACGATAGTGAACTCAGTCTCGGACAAGCCCAGAATCTTCTGCAACACAAACGTCGAACCGGAAATATACGAGAACAGCGCACCAAACGCGAAGCACATCGTCAGCATGAAACCCAGGTAGCGGCGAATCTTGAAGACCTTCGGTAGCTCCGAGTACACGCTCAGGGCGGTGCCCTGGTAGCGTTCCTCCACCGGCAGGGTCTCCTTAATCACGAAGATCACGCCGAGCATCATGATCGCGGTAATCACGCCCAGCACATGGAAAATATCGCGCCAGCTACCCCACGACAGCACCCAGCCACCAAACAGCGGCGCAAGCACCGGCGCGAAGCCGTTAATCATCATCATGACGCCCATGAGCTTAGCGGTCGCCAGACCCTCAGTCGTATCAGCCACGATAGAACGCGCCAGCACCGCACCAATCGAACCGGTGAAGCCCATCATGAAACGCGCAAAAATCAGCAGCTCAATATTCGGCGCGAAACCACACGCCACGGTCGCAATAAAGCAGATGACCGCACCAATCAGCAGCGGCTTGCGGCGGCCCGTCTTATCCGACAGGGGACCCACGACCAGCTGGCCGAGCGCCATACCCACCATGAACGCGCTCAAAGTCAGGGAGGCGTTCGTGCTGGTGGTGTTCAGGTTCTCAGCGACTGAAGGCAGCGCCGCCAGGTACATGTCCGTGGCAAGCGGCGCGATAGCGGTCAGTAGCGCTAGAACTACGATAAAAATGGGCGATAGCCCGAATGAGGTCTTAGTCGACTTCGAAGACATATGTCTTAGTTTTTCTTTCTGTGCGATGCGCGTGCAACGGCGCCTGCGGCTCTACAAGACGTGGATGCGGCGGTACCGGATCCGGGGGTGAGCTTGCGCAGGCTGGAAGCACAACTTGTTCACGGTAGCAGAATTGGGCGTGGCTTCGTAAGTTAAATGTTTGATATTTTTTTTGAGCTGGGAGAGACAGGATTGCAGAGGGTATGCAGAAGGGACGGTGTCATCCACGCTCCTACAGGGGCACCCGTCCTCGCTTCGCTTCGGACACCCTGATGTCGCTTACGGATAACACCGCCCCTTGAGCAGTTTGCTTTAGTTTGCTAATCAGCAACCCCCAGCCCATGCAGAAATATTTGAGAAATATTCTTGAGAAGCATTGCTCGGTGCGACCGCATAACTTACGTTGGTCATACCAAGCGATACGACCGGAGGGCACCTCAGATGCGCAAACACTATTACAAATATTTGCTATGCATCCTGCTGCTTATAGTTTGTGTCTTGCTTGTAATCCTTGCTGTGCTTTCTAACAACAACCCGGGTAACGAAAAAGACGGCACTGCCTCCACGCACGCGCCGAGCAATACCTCAACCTACTGGGATAAAGACCGCATGGAATCCGCTAGCCCGGCTCCCATGCCCGAATAAAACAGCGCCTGAGTAAAACCGCCTCTGAATAGCGTAGGGCCTAATGCTTCGAGATACACGAAGCATTGGGCCCTACTGTCTTGTAGACGGCTGTTACTGCGCCGCACTGTCGTAGATGAAGTCCACGGTCGCGTAGTCCTCCGGGATTTCGGCGAGTAGCGCCTCCTCCTGCTCCGCCCAGCGTTCCCAGTGCGGGCGGAACGTGTCACCGTCACGAGCCATGGCGCGTTCGTAACGCACCTCGTCCGGGGCGGTGGCGAGGATACGCACCTCGCAGGCGCCCGCAATCGCGCCGACACCCTCACAGATGATGACCTGCGTAGCCGCCGGGTCGACGGTGCGCACCTCACCGGGGGCGCCCGCCTCCCAATCCCACGGGGTGTAGGTTCCGGCAATACCTTCGGTCAGCTGCACGGATAGCGCGTCCCACGCCTCCACGCCGTCGAAGAGGCCGTCCCAGCCGGGGTAGAAGTCGTCCAGGTGCAGCACGTGCACGCTGTGCCCGGCGGCGGTGAGCTCCTGCTCAAGCTGCGTGGCGAGGCTGGTTTTGCCGGTGCCGCTACGGCCGTCAATGCCGATGATCAGCGGAATCTGCGCGAAGTCGGCGAGGAACTGGGCACGGAATTCGGTGAATTCGGCGGTGTCCATGTCGAAGTCGTTGCCGATGCCGTGCTCCAGGCGCAGCATGTCTTTGCAGAGCTCCAGGATTTCGGTGGTGCCGGTGACGCGGCGGTTCTGGTTCAGGGGAATACGCTGACTCACTGCGCGTCGCCTTCCTGCTTGAGGTGGTTGATGAGGCCGCGTGCGGCGGCGTCAATGAGGTCGGTGGTGTATACGAAGTCGCGTTCGCTACCGTACCAGGGGTCGTAGATGCCGAGCTGGTCCAGGTGGGTGGTGGTGACCTTCGGGTCGAAGCTGCGCATCATGCGGATCTTGGCCTTGTCCTCGTCGTTGCGGGCGAGGGCTTTGAGGCGCAGGTAGTGGGGTGCGTCCATGGCGAGGATGAGGTCGTTGCGGTCGAAGTCCTCGACGGTGAAGACGCTGGCGCGGTGCGCGGACGGGTCGATACCGCGGGTGGTGAGCTGCGCGGCGGCGCGCGGGTCGATGCGGTTGCCTTCTTCTTCGTTGCTGATGCCGCTGGAGGTGACGGTGACGGGCACGCCGGCTTCTTGGGCGTGCTGGCGGATGAGGTATTCGCCGACGGGGGAGCGGCAGATGTTGCCGGTGCAGACAGTCATGATTCGGTACATGGTTCTAGTGTATCGGTGGGGTGGCGGGTGGTTGGGCGCGGTGGGTGCTCGGGAGGGCTTTGTAGGTGGCGCTGTGACGGGCGGATGCGCTCGCTGAGGCGTACTTGCTGCGGGCGCGCGAGGTTACGCGAAGACCCCGCCAACGGTGGGGCCGGCGGGGCCTTTTAGATCACTTACTATCTGTGAATCTATTATTTGTTCAGCCTAGGGGATCCGTATATTAAAATTCAGAGTCGCCCGTTTCTGAATCAAACAAAATCGATTCAATAGGTATATTTGCATGTTTCCCATTGAACGTGCGGTTGGCTGTTCTAATTTCGGGGGCATTGTTTTCGAAAGTATAAGTAAAGCTGTTTGAGAAATATGTTTTTGAAAATGAATGGTTTAGGCCTATCTGCTCTTCTTGGGGGAATTTTGTATATTCAAATGTTGCATCTCTGAAAAATGTTGCATTCATAAATTCCGCAGATCCCAAATGGGTGAAAGTTGTCCTAAATAAGGTGAATTTACCTAGAAATTCAGAGCTGATAAAAGAAATGCTTCCATTAACTTCAGATGAATTTATGTAGAAATCTTTTTCAAAATGGGATCGCCAAAAACTGCACTTTCCAGAAAAAGTGCACGAAACGAACCCGACTTCAGACATAAAGGTAGACTCTGAAAAATCTATATTGTGCAGATATAGTCCTTGCAAAGGTTTCTGAATTTCCAGTCCAGAAAAGCGATAAGAGACTGAACGCCACAGGCTGTCATTCTGCGCATTTTCATAGATTGAACTCAGTCTTTGGAGCGTATAGGTAATATTATCCGCTGATTTATTTTCCTGGCTATTTAACAGTCTGCAAAGCGTATCCATAATACGCTGTGCTTCATATTTGACATCATCCTCGCGCCCATCTGGACTTTTCTGAAGCCAGGTGTTTGCAAAATCAATAAATGTATCAATTTCATATGTTTTTAGCTTTGTGATACCTTCTTTGAACTCATTAAATTTTCTTCTGCGGTCATCTGATATTTCTCTCCATTTGGAGTCATTTTCTCTTTCGGATTTTAGAATGTCCATTTCGATATCGTGCATATTTTTCTTGTTGTCATTATAATTTTTCCAGTTGGTCTGTAGGAGAGTAAGTATGGCGATTGTGCCGCCGGTTATGTATAGGAAATGTAAACGAAGGTCAGAAATCGATTTCTGCTCAGCTTCACCCTGTAAACCCTCTTGGCGTAACCAGCCAGTTCCAACCGGAACCCAGATAGCAACTATACCTCCAATAATTCCGAGCGTTACAAGGATGGGGAAGAAATAACGAATGTACAGAGGAGGATCAGCGAGAACCCAATTAAGTAGCCTCTTGGGCCAGCCTTCCTGAGTTTTCTGTGCGGCATCTTTCTCTGGCAAAGTTTTCTCCTGTCTTCTCTGAGAGGAATGGTCACCTTTCAGCATAGTGTACAAAGTGCCTGCTGTGAGCTACCTATGGTTAAAATTGAAGGCCCGCCGACAAGAGATCGGCAGGGCCTTCTAGAGATAAGTCCTATTCGGGGTTGTCATCTTTGCCGTTGTTGGAGTTATCTAGCGGCTTTGCTGGCTCGCTGGTTCTGCTGTTCTTACCTCTCGAACTGGGGCCGAAGAGTACCGTTCCAAGGGGGATTATGAATGACTTGCCGAGAAGTGTAGCCGTTCCACATTTGATAGCTTTGCTACCTTCACGGACTGTGAAAACGTAGTCCTGCGGATCCACCTGTGCAGAGAACCTGGCAGCGCCAGAGATGCCTGCAAATGTGGGCGCATACTGTCCGAAATACGAGCCATTGAAGCCTACGTATCCGGTGAACTTTGCGTTCCCGAAATTTGCGTTTCCGGTGAATTTCGCATCCAGGAAGTATGCGTCTCCGGTGAACTTCGTGTTCCCGAAATCTGCGTTTCCGGTGAATTTCGCACCCAGGAAATGCGCGTTTCCGGTGAACTTCGCGTTCCCGAATCCTGCGTTTCCGGTGAACTTCGTGTTCCCGAAGTCTGCGTTTCCGGTGAATTTCGCACCCAGGAAATGCGCGTTTCCGCTGAACCTCGCACCCAGGAAATGCGCGTTTCCGGTGAACTCCGCTTCCCAGAAGTCTGTGTCTCCGGTGAACTCCGCTTCCCAGAAGTCTGCATTTCTGGTGAACTTCGCGTACTGGAAGGCTGCATTTCTGGTGAACTTCGCCTTCCCGAAGTCTGCGTCTCCGACGAACTTCACGTTCCCGAAGTCTGCATCTCTGGCGAATTTCGCGTTCCCGAAGTCTGCGTCTCCGATGAACTTCACGTTCCCGAGGTATACGTCTCCGAAGTGTGCGTTACCGGTGAACTCCGCACCCCTGAAGCTTATATTGCCGGTGAACTCCGCGCCGCCGAAGTATGCGTTGCCGGTGAGCTCCGCGCCGCCGAAGCTTATGTTGCCGGTGAACTTCGCCTTCCTGAAGCCAGCGTCTTCGAGGAACTCCGCGTACTGGAAGTCAGCGTTTCCGGTGAACTCCGCACCCCAGAAGTCTGCGTCTTTGGTGAATTTCGCGTTCCTGAAGTCTGCGTCTCTGACGAACTTCGCATCCACAAAATCTGCTTTACCGTAGAAGCGGGTGGATGCAAAATTGCCTTGTTCAATGTTGAGGTTGTTCAAGGGGTAGAAAATGGGCGCTCGGCTGAAATCAAAATCAAAGTCACTCCAGGGGCCTGGAACGGTTTCGACTACCTCGCCTTCCTCTTCGATAGTGCCGCTACTGCGCTTGCCCATTTCAACGAAGATAGCGCGGCGTATATCCTGTTCTTCGCGAAATGCCGCCTGATCTTTGGAGAAATCTCCTTCATAGTTATCAGGCTCTGAATCGCCCTCAATCATCTCTGCTTTTAATGCCAGAGGGAAGGGCGAACGAATATAGGAACAGAGGCTATTGACAATAACCTGCCCTTCCTTGTGTCGGTCGCTTTCTTCCTTGAAGCTATCATCCGCAAGCCATTCATCGACTAGACCGACAAGGGTATAGATGCCGCCCAGACGGACGGCTGCTTTCTCATCAGCTAGCTGCTCGATAGCCTTGGTGTAGCGGCTACGGCGCTCTGCATACACCTGACGGGTATGGTCGTTCTCGTTTTTCTCTTTTTCTTGATTGTTCTTACGGTGACTCTCGCCAAGGGTGATAACACCTAGAACGCCACCGGTGGTGTAGAGGATGAGCTGCCTGAGAACCCGACCGTCATCGTCCTTTCCAAAACCGGAGTTGAGCGCGATGGGTAGGAGAAAAGCTAATGCTCCGCCGAAGATGGCGATTGCCCCAATCCAAGCGTAGAACAGGGGTACCTTCACCTTTAGCTTGGTGAAATGTACAGCGAGTAAGAAAGCGACGGTCAATGCAGTGCATAGGCTGAGTAGCTGCCAGGCTTCCGTTGGCCCTAAGAACATGTATCTGGTTCTCCTGTCCTCTCTGATAGGAACGTTCACCCTCCAGCATAGGGTAAAGCTACTTGCCATGAGGTGCGCCGGGTCATCGACGAGGGCCTCGCCTGCATGAGATACACAGACCATGCTTCTGCTATCCAAGGCAGGCGAAGTGGGTATGGAAATCCTCAAAATAGGCGATATTGTTCCCTGCGGTGGAGACAATAGTGGCGTAATTAGTGTTGTCGTGTTGTTATGTCTTAAGAATTGCGCTACATTATTAGGTATACGGTCATATGTACACGGCATGTCCTTATGCATAATGACCATAAAATAAAAGTGGAGCCACCAGTGATGCTGCAACATCACCAGTAGCCCCACTAACCAGAGTCTAGTAGAGACAGCTAGAGATTACGCGCAAAATCTCTACGAGACTGATGAACAGGGTAGCCAGATAGCTGCCCCGTTCGATAACCATCCAAAAATGCTTGGACATATAATTCACCTCCTCTCTGATTGATTAGAGGGTTATAGGCAACGCGGAATTGCGTTGTCACTGCTGATTTTAGCAGATGACACACATTCCGCGGATTTTTTCTATCCAATTTATGTTTGTTTATTTCAGGGATGGCGTAATGCCCCTAAAAAGCGATAAACGAATCCGGGTAGCTAAGAATCGAAAAACCCCGCTAGAGCCTACAAACTCAGCGGGGTTTTTCGCGCCATTTTTATTTTGTGCCCAGCTACTCGGTGGCGGCCATCAGACGCGCAGAGGCCCCGCCACACATTCACGTGGCGGGGCCTCTGAATATTACTGCGCGGGCTCACTCATGCGCGTGTACTCCTTCTGTCGTTCATCCCATGAAGCCGGATCGAAGAGCACCGCCCCGACCGGGATGCGGTAGCCCACGCCGTCCAACCCGGCTGTACCCAGCGGAATAGGCTGGCTGCCCTCGTACACCGCGAAGTTATGCGCCTCCTGACCAGCAGCCTCTGAACTAGCAGACAGGGTAGCGAACCGCGCCCGGCACATCTCGCCCGAGTCAGCATCCTCAGCTGCGAAGAGCGGCGGGCTCTTCACGAAAGACACATCGCAGAAATCTGCAGTCTGTCCAAAAGACGCGCCATAGAACTCTGCGCCTGCCTCAAAGGTTGCGTCACGGAACCCAGCGAGCCCCTCAAACGTAGCCCGGCTAAAGTGTGCGACCTGCGCGAAAGCCGTCTCACTGAAGCGCGCGTTCTGGGTAAAAGTCGCCTCGCTGAAGTATGCGGCGCCTATGAAGACCGCTTCGGTGAAGTTCGCGTTGTTGGTGAATGTTGCCTCGCTGAAGTATGCATTGCTGGTGAAGGTCGTCCCGATGAAGTTCGCGTCGCTGGTGAAGGTTACCTCGACGAAGTACGCGTCACCAGCAAAGGCTACCCCGCTGAAGTCTGCGTTGTTGGTGAAAGTTACCTCGCTGAAGTATGCGCGGCGGGTAAAGTCTACCCCACCGAAGTTTGCATCGCTGGTGAAGGTCGCCCCGCTGAAGTCCGCGCTGCTGGTGAAGGTCGCCCCGATGAAGCTCGCATCGCTGGTGAAAGTTGCCTCGACGAAGTTCGCGTTGCCGGTGAAGGTCGCCCCGCTGAAGTCTGCATTGTTGGTGAAGGCCGCCTCGCTGAAATACGCTTCGCCAGTGAAATTCGCCCAGCTGAAAGCTGTATCGTTGGTGAAGACCGCACCAGCAAAGTTTGCGTTGTTGGTGAAGTTCGCCTTGAAGAAGTTCGTGTCGCTGGTGAATTCCGTTCCGCTGAAGTCCGCGTGACTGATGAAGGTTGCCTCGCTGAAGTCTGCGTCACTGATGAATCTCGTACTTCTGAAGTCCGCACCAGCGTATAACTTTGAGCTTGGAAAATTACCTTTCTCAATCGTGAGATTGCTGAGAGGATAGAAGATGGGTGCTCGGCTGAAATCGAACTCAAAGCCGCTCCACGCGCCGGGGACAACAGCCACCTCGCCCTTCTCATTTTCAGCAAGGGTGCTGCTGCGCTTACTCATCTCAACGAAGACGCTGCGGCGAACATCCTGCTCACCACGGAAAGCCGCCAGATCCGTAGCGAAATCACCCGCATAGTTAGCGGGCGGCGTATCGGATTCAAAAGCTTCTGCATTGAACGCCCGCGCGAACGGCGAACGCACATAAGCGCAGAGAGCATTGACGATGACCTGCCCCTCTTTCTGCCGCGCCTCAACGCTGAGCTGCTCGTCAGCGAGCCACTCATCAACCAGACCCGCAAGCGTGCTGATGGCACTCGCACGGACTGCCGGGTTCGGATACGCCAGCTGCTCAACTGCCTTGCTGTAACGGGTACGGCGCTCGGCGTGCACCCGCTGGGGGTGTTTCAGCTTTTTCTGGGCGTTCATGCGGTGGAACTCCCCAAGAAAGAGAACACCCAGCAGGGTGCCGGTGATGAAGAAAATGAACGGCTGAACCTCAAAATAGGTGGTGTCAGTATCAAAGGTGAAAGGCATAAAACCCGCCGTCACAATGCCCAAGAGAGCGATAGCCCAAACCCAGGTGCGGAAGCTCGACAGCTTCCCCTTGAGATTGCCGAACTGCGCGGCGAGCGGGAAAAGCAGAATGACGACTGCGCAAGATATCAGCCAAGCCCACGCGGTGCTGGGTGCGAGATGCATGTGGTTCTCCTGTCATCGTTGAAAGGACCGGGTCATATTCAGCATAGTTCAACGGTGCTTTTCGGGAGCCTATTGGCGTATATATTGCGGGCATACACGAAGACCCCGCCAGCGCTGGATGTGCGGGCGGGGCCTGTGGGAGCTTCCCCGACGGCGGGGGAGAGCTAGGTTTTACTGCGCAGGCTCACTGATGTGGGTGTACTCCTGCTTCTCTTCGTCCCAGGAATCCGGGTCGTACAGTACCGCACCGACAGGGAGAACAAACGTTCTATTAAGAAGCTCCGCTGCGCCCAGCGGAACAGGCTGGCTACCCTCGTACACCGCGAAGTTATGCGCCTCCTGACCGGCCGAATCTGAACCGGCAGGTAGAGCAGTGAACCGAGCCCGGTACATCTCGCCCGAGTCAGCATCCTCAGCTGCGAAGAGCGGCGGGCTCTTCACAAAAGACGCATTGCAGAAATCTGCAACACCCATAAAGGTTGCCCTAGCGAACTCCGTACCTGCCTCGAAGGTCGCATCAGCGAACCAAGCGAGCTGCTCAAACACAACCCCGCTGAAGTTGGCATCAGCGCTGAAAGCCGCCGTGCTGAACCCGGCATACCCCTCAAAGACAGCCTCACTGAACTCTGTACTTTCAGCAAAATCCGTCCTGAAGAAGTTCGCATTACCGCCGAACGATGCCCCGCAGAACCCCGCATTACTGCCAAAGGCCGAGCCGCTAAACCTCACATCCGCCGCAAACGCAACATCGCAGAAGTCCGCGTGCCCTCTAAAAGAAGCCTCGTGGAATTCCGCATTAGCGTTGAAAGTTGCATGGTCGAAGCTTGCACTAAGGTTGAACGTCGAGCAGGTAAAGTCCGCGTCCTGACCGAACGTTGCATCCGCGAAGTAGGCTCCTTCAAAGCTCGCCCCGTTGAAGCTCACCGCCCGCGCGAACGTCACCCCACCGAAGCCAACACATGCCGTAAATATCGCCTCACTAAAGTCGGCATCCTGCACGAAGGTCGCGTTACCGAAGTTCGCTTGCTGCGGGAAGTCCATCTCATAGCGTGTCCTCGGAAGCGCAATAAAAGACGCCCGGCTGAACGTGGCGTCGCCGTCGAACCGCGCCCCACCAAAATCCTCGTACTGCGTGAAGGACGCCCCGCTAAAGTCCGCCGCGCTCGCAAAGCGTACGTTGCTGAACATTGCGGACTGCTTGGTGACTACACCGGCAAAGCGCGCGACCCCGCCGAACAGCGACTTGGAGAACACCGCCGGGCGGTTGAAGACCGACGCGGCGAAGTGCGCCTCATCGTGGAACGTGGAGGCGGTGAATATTGCCTTTCCGCCGAAGGTGACCGCCGCGAAGCTGGCTATGCCCGCGGTGTTCAAGCGTGAGAAGTCGGCGTCGGACTCGAAGGTGGATACCGCGAAGTCAGCCGCAGCTGAAAAGACCACGTCTGAGAAGTCAACCTCGCCGGTGAAGGTCACGGTTGCGAAGCTTGCCGCGTCCGCAAAACGTGCCTCGCCGAATTCTGCCGCGCCTGCGAAGTGTGCGGCGCTGAAACCCACCCAGTCGTTGAAGTTCGCGCCATGGAAGGATGCGTCGGCCGTGAACTGCGCCGCCGAGAAGCTGGTGTCACCGTGGAAGGTTGAACCAGAGAAATCCGCTTGTCCGTAGAAGGTGGCGGAGGCGAAGCCGGCGTTCTGAAAGTGCAGCTGCCGCAACGGGTAGAAGATGGGCGCACCACCAAAGTCGAAGCGCAAATCAGCCCACATGGGCGATATTGGCGGTACCGCGTGCTGGTCTTCCCCGTTGTCTGCCTTGTTTCTCTCGGCGACTGCGGCGAGGCGGCGGCTGAGCTCCATGAAGACTGTGCGGCGCACCAACTGCTCCTCGCGTAGCGCCACCTGATCGCGGGCAAAGTCGCCTTCGTACTCTTCGGGGGCCTCGTCTGATTCTAGGACCTGGCGTTTCTGCGCGAGGGGGTAGGGCGTGCGGATGCACCCGGTCAGCGCGTCGATAATGGTCTGGGCTTCTTCGCGGCGTACCTGCTCGGGGAGAGAGGCGTCGGTGAGCCATCCGTCCGCGAGGTTTACGAGCGTGAATACCGCGCCGAGGCGTGTGGCGGGTTGCCCGTCGAGGAATTGTTCGAGAGCGTGAGTGTAGCGTTCGCGCCGCTTGGCCT
>OAVW01000488.1_pt1 | contig 12241 bp, 17 predicted proteins | sample 1495321 | NCBI WGS metagenome assembly OAVW01 (sample SAMEA2580108, study PRJEB22360) | human gut metagenome | biome: human gut; feature: human-associated habitat; material: faeces | place: Denmark | collected 2008/2010 | reverse complement strand
CCGGCGGCGACTCAATCCGCGCGCCGCTGCTGTGTGTACCGCAGGCAACGAACTGTTGGCCGTTGGCCAGCAGTTCGATAATCCCCATATCACCCGCCAGACGGTGGATGCGCTTACGGAAATCACCGTCAACGGCCAGCAGGTACAGGCATTTGTTGCTGTTGGCGCGCCAGCGACGCGGCGGCAGCTCACCAAGCAGCTGCACCAGCGTTTTGCGAATATCGGCCTGGATGTCTTCGTCTTCGCTGTCGCAGTCCAGCGCCAGCCAGCCATAACCGGTACGCACGCAGATGCCGTAATCCGGTTCGTTCGACCAGCGGGCGAAGTCGTGCTCAGTAACGACTTGCTCGGTCCACTGAGCAATGCCGGTTACCAGACGGTCACGGTTATAGCGGCTCGGCGTCTTGCCCAGCGTTTTCAGTTTACTGTCGGGGGAAATGGCCGCGCCTGGGTTGCACACGACCGGCAGCAGCTGGTCAGTACGCCCCAGCACCAGATCGAAGTGGAACCATTCGTCAGGCGTTGCCCCCCAGATCTTTTTCTCTGGCATGGGTTACGCCTTTTTCTCGTTTTGTGAGCCGTGCAGCAGCCAGTTGGGGTCGCAATCAAGCGCAACGGATAATTCAAGAAGATATCGAGGGCGGGAAATTACACCGCTTTCAATCCTATTAATGGCCTGCTGACTAACCCCTGTTAGCTCAGCCAGCGTGACCTGCGTCATTTTGAGCTCTTTACGTCGCTCTTTTAATCGGGTAGCCAGAGTCATAGTCATCACCTCATACAATTTTAGTGGTATTTAGCAACAACAAACGAGGTTTGTAAAATACAACAAAAATTGTATCTAATAGGGAGACGCTCGATAACTCAACCCCAGAAGGACCACAACATGTCTCTCGCAGCCCGTTTTAAAGCACGCCGTTTGGAATTAGGAATGACCCAAGTGGAGGTCGCGAACTCTGCGGGAGTTAGCCAGCAGTCCATTGAATCCATTGAAAGCGGACGCACCCGAAAGCCTCGTAATCTTCTCGACCTGGCTAAGGCTTTGAAGTGCAGCCCAGACTGGCTTTTGAATGGCAAAAACATTATGCCCCTGGCAGAGATAAGCACCCGCCGCATACCGGTACTTAGCTATGTCCAGGCTGGCGAACTCACAGAAGCAAAAGACGTAACAGACCTTACTGGTGATTTCGAATACGTTCTGGCAGATTCGGATGTCCCGGAAACATGCTTTGCTTTGCGCATAGATGGCGACAGCATGCAGCCTGAATTTAAGGAAGGGGATATCGTTATCATCGACCCGGATCTATGCCCTACTCCAGGGGAATTTGTGGTTGCCAAGAATGGCGGTCATGAAGCTACTTTCAAGAAATATCGTCCGTTAGGGGTTGGCATTAACGATTTTGAGCTGGTTCCGCTCAACCCCGACTATCCGGTTTTGCGCAGTGCTGACATGAAGTTGCAAATCATCGGGGTGATGATTGAACACCGTATTTACCGCCGTAAACGCTAACAATCCTGCCTTATCTGGAGGGCCCAACGGCTCTCCCCTACCTTACTTGTAAAATCTTACCAACTAAATTCACTTAAATATCAATAACGTGGTATTTTCACACCACAAAATACCACATTTGTGGTTTACATAATACAACTCAAATTGTAGATTTAACCACAAGTCGAACGGCGCGACTCTAAGCCATGCGTCGGGACCGTGGCGGGACAGGATGTCGGCAATACGGGTCAGTAAGTTCCCTTTGGGGTGCGGTGAATTGCAGTCCACCGAGACAAGCCGAAGATCAGCACCGGCCACCGCACCGCCAAAGTGAACTGAATGAGGAATAACCTGTGGACGATTACGAAGCATATTTCGATAGCCTGAAAGAAGGCGAAGAAGCCCTTAGCTATGAAGAGTACCGCGCCGCTTTAGGCACATCCCCCATCCCCTGAATCATCCATTGCTGTGTGTAGTCTTTGCCCGCCTCCCATGACGGGCTTTTTTATGCCTGAAAGCGCATTCGATGTAGTGCGCTTCCCGACATGAAAAGGAGCACCACCGATGAAACCTGAACACCTCCACCGACTGACGGGGCGCGACGTGCTCCATTATCGCCGCAAACATTTCGACATTATCACCGGTCTGGCCCTCGCTACTGCGTTCGGCCTGGCTATTACCTTCATTCTCCTTGTAGCGAGGACCGCAGTATGAGCTTAGAAACCAGTCTCGAACTTAACAACCAACTGCTGACGCAGCATAACGCCCTGCTTGAACGCCTTATCACTGCCCTGGCCTCTGGCGTCGCTCTTCGCCCGGACACCGTCGCGCAGGTGCAGGAATACCGCGAAACAATACCGGAAACCAAAGCGGAAAATACCGTTATCCGCAAAGTTACGCTGGACGATCTGGAGTTCAGCGACGTTATCGCCCTGGCTGCATTCTACCCGGACCCGCAGGAGCTCAGCGAAACGATGGTCCAGCGTGTTGTTGATTATCGCGACGCAGAAGGCGATAAGCGCGTTGTGCAAATCGATGCGCTGGACAGCGCCCTGCAGAGCGTTAAACGCGCAGGCCATCTTAACAAGCCAGCATTACTTGACCTGTCGCGTAACATCCTGCGCTTCTGGGATGATTTACCGACCATCGCGGCACGCCGTGACTTTGCCGAGCGCTTACTGGACGCACCAGCCGACGGCCGTCATGAAGTGAAGCCGAAAACCAGCGGTAAGGATGAAGAACGCACCGGGCCCTTCTACTGCAAGAATGTCGATGGCTCCGCCGCCAGCGAGCTTCACACCTTACGCAAGCTGAACGAACTGCTTAAAAAGGGCCATATCGAAATCACCAAAGTTGAATACCTCCAGCTGCAGGAAGATTTTGCGCGTAAAAACGCGGCAAAAGGCGGTACCGAAACGGGTGATGATGCCGGGGATAATGCAGGCGCGCAGACCGATTTTGCGGCGCTGCGTAAACAGGCCGAAGGAATGATCCTCCAGCTGGCGAAAGGTGGTTACCGCGCCGAAGCGGTGGCGATTCTGGAAAAACAGGGTGCCAAAAAACTCGGCGAAGTTGCTGACGAGAACCTCGCAGACGTGATCGCTCAGGCTGAAAAAGCACTGGAGGGTTAACTATGCCAGACGTTCATGCACGACTTTCCCCGTCTTCAGCGCATCGGTGGATGCGCTGCCCCGGTAGTCTGGCGCTGGAGGCCACTCAGCCAGACAAAGAAACGTCCTTCGCTTTAGAAGGTACTGCAGCGCATGCACTTGCCGAAAAGGTGCTGCGCAACCGCCAGAGTCACCCGGAGCACTATGCGGGTTGCAACGTCGCGATGTTCCTCGGCTCCTATCCTCTTGCTGAGCACCCGGATGATACTTCCGGCCCGCAGGTAGATGAGGAAATGGTCGAAGCCGTTGGCCGTTACGTCGACACCGTCTGGGCGCTGTCGCAGGGCAATGAGCTGCTGGTCGAGCAGCGTGTCGACTTCTCCCACATCGTAGGCGTAGACGAGTCATTCGGCACCGCCGACGGCGTAATCATCGCGGGCAACGAGCTGCAGATCCACGACCTGAAATACGGTAAGGGTGTGCGCGTCGATGCCGAGCAGAACGAGCAGCTGCAGCTGTATGCCCTGGGCGCGCTCGAACAGTTCAGCATGCTGTACGACTTCGAGACGGTGCGCCTGTTCATCCACCAGCCGCGGCTTAATCACGTTTCAGAGTGGGCTCTGACGGTGGAAGAGCTCCAGGCGTTCGGAGAACGGGCGCAGGAAGCGGCAGCCAGTGTGATCGTGATGTTCAACATCGCCGATTGCGAGGGCGTCGAAACCCTGCCGCTGGAAAACTTCACACCGGGTGAAAAACAATGCCGGTTCTGCAAAGCCAGCGCCATCTGTACCGCGCGGGGGCAGCTGCACTTTGACACCATCGCTGGCGATTTCGTCGACCTGACGCAACCTACTGGCGAGCAGCTGGCGGAAGCGGTTAAGCGTGTGCCACTGCTGACTGTCGAACAACTGGCGGAGGTATACAGCCAGGCCGATTTTATCGAATCGTGGCTAAAGGCTGTGCGCGACCGGGTGAACAGTGAGCTGAACGCCGGGCATCCGGTACCGGGCTTTAAGCTGGTTACTGGTAAACAGGGTAATCGCGCCTGGAGTGATGAAGAAGCCGCCCGCGCGCTGCTGAAAGACCAGTTCCGCTACAAAATGGAAGAGGTCTTCGACTTCAAGCTGATCTGCCCGACCAAAGCCGAAAAGCTGATCAAAAAGGCCAGCCCTCGCCGCTGGCCGAAAGTCGAAGCGCTGATTACCCGCGCTGACGGTAAGCCCACCGTCGCCCCCGAATCCGACCCGCGCCCAGCGCTCAATATCAACCCTGTTAACGATTTCGACGACGTGTCCGACGACGCGATCGCCGCAGACCTCATCTGATTAAGGAACGACTCCATGAAAATTAAACTGAACAACGTCCGTCTGGCTTTCCCTGCTCTGTTCGAAGCAAAAACCGTAAACGGCGAAGGTGACCCGCGCTTCTCTGCTGTTTTCCTGATGGATCCAAAGCACCCGCAACTGGACGAAGTCCGCAAAGCGCTGAAGCAGGTAGCGAAGGAAAAATGGGGTGAGAAGTGGGAAACCATTTACAGCCAGCTGGAGAAAAAGCTCAACCTCTGCCTGCATGATGGTGACGAAAAAGCCGAATACGAAGGCTTCCCGGGTAACTTCTTCCTGAATGCTGCCAACAAAGCGCGCCCGGCAGTTATCGATCGCGACCGTTCTCCGCTAATCCAGGCTGATGGCCGTCCTTACGCCGGTTGCTACGTCAACGCGGTAATCGACATCTGGGCGCAGGACAACAACTTCGGCAAACGTGTTAACGCATCGCTGGGAGGTGTCCAGTTCCTGCGCGATGGTGACGCGTTCGCTGGCGGCGGTGTGGCCGCGCCGGATGACTTCGACGATATCAGCGAAGGTGCAGACGCCTCCGATCTGGTTTAACCCTTCCCCCACCCGGCCATGCGCCGGGTGTTTTGCAAAGAGCGTCCCTTTTCGCAAAGCACCCGCGAGGATTGAGTATGGAAAAATTATGGATTGACCTCGAAACCTTCAGCGAGGTGCCTATTAACAACGGCACCCATGCCTATGCTGAAAAGGTTGAGGTAATGCTGATGTCCTGGGCCATTGACGATAGTCCTGTCAGCGTATGGGATTTAACGACGGGCATTGTAATGCCACCAATGTTGTATCAGGCACTGGCCGATCCGGCGATTGAGGTGTGGGCGCATAACTCACACTTCGACCGTACGGTTATGCGGCATGACCATCCGGAGCTGGCACCAGAGGTAACCCGCTGGCGCGACACAATGGTGCAGGCACTGGCGCACGGCCTCCCCGGCGCGCTGGGTGCGCTCTGCGAGGTGCTGGGCGTCCCGCAGGACAAGGCGAAGGACAAAGAAGGTAAAGCGCTTATCCAGCTGTTCTGCAAGCCACGTCCGAAAAACAGCAAACTGCGCCGTGCAACCAGCAAAACCCACCCGGAAGAATGGCGGCGCTTTGTCGCTTACGCTGGCCTTGATATCGAGGCCATGCGCGAAGTTTATAAACGCCTGCCGAAGTGGAATTATAAGGGTGCAGAGCTGGCGCTCTGGCATCGTGACCAGCAGATCAACGACCGCGGCGTCTGCATGGATGTGCAGCTCGCGCAGGCGGCGATCGAGGCGGTAGACCTCGAACAAAAACGCCTGGCGAAACGCACACAAGTGATGACCGACGGCGAAGTGCAGGCGGCCACGCAGCGCGACGCATTGATTAAGCACATTGTTGAATCGTACGGTGTGGAGTTGCCGGACATGCAGCGCAGCACGCTGGAGCGCCGTATGGCGGATCCTGATTTGCCGTCTGCGGTGAAAGAGCTGCTGGCTATCCGCCTGCAGGCCAGCACCACCAGCACCAGTAAGTACAAATCGCTGATGAAGGGCGTGAGCAGTGACGGTCGTCTGCGCGGCACACTGCAGTTCTGCGGCGCATCGCGAACCGGGCGCTGGGCCGGGCGGTTGTTCCAGCCCCAGAACCTGCCCCGCCCTTCGCTTGAGCAGGACCAGATAGACGAGGGCATCGAGGCGCTGAAAGCCGGATGTGCCGATCTGCTGTTCGATAACATCATGGAGCTGACCAGCTCGGCGCTTCGCGGCTGCATTATGGCACCGGAAGGCAAAAAGCTGGTGGTTAGCGACCTGTCGAACATCGAGGGGCGAAAACTGGCCTGGCTTGCCGGCGAACAGTGGAAGCTGGACGCGTTCCGCGAGTACGACGAGGGGACCGGGCCGGATCTGTATAAACTGGCCTACGCCCGCGCCTTCAATATCTCGCCGGACGATGTTGATAAATACCAGCGTCAGATCGGCAAGGTGATGGAGCTGGGCCTCGGCTTTGGCGGTGGCGTTGCAGCGTTTCTTACCTTCGCTCTGGTCTACGGCCTCGACCTCGACGAGCTGGCAAACGCCGCACTACCGAACATTCCCCGCGATGTCATCCGCGAGGCGAAAAGCTGGTACGACGAATCGGTTAAACGTAAGTCGACCTTTGGTCTGTCAGAACGCGTATTCATCGCGTGTGACTCGCTTAAGAGGCTGTGGCGCAGAGCTCACCCGGCTACCTGCGATTTCTGGTACGAGCTCGAGCGCACCGTCCGCACCGCCATCGCTACACCTAAAAAGACGCTGTACTGCGGTTATCTGAAAGTCCGCCGTGATGGTGCATGGCTGCGCATACAGCTGCCATCCGGGCGCGCGCTGTGCTACCCGTCCCCGTCCATCGAGAAGGGGAATATCACCTATCAGGGCGTTAACTCCTACTCGCGCAAATGGCAGCGGCTCAAAACCTACGGCGGAAAGCTGGTGGAAAACGTCACTCAGGCGGCTGCCCGTGACGTCCTGGCCGGAAACATGCCGCTGATCGAGGATGCCGGTTACAGCATTGTGCTGACGGTACACGATGAGGTGATCACCGAAGCGCCGGACACAGACGATTTCAACGATAAAGCGCTCTCCGCGCTGCTCTCCACTAACCCCGAATGGGCGCCCGATATCCCGCTGAACGCTGGCGGCTTCGAGGCGTACCACTACCGTAAGGATTAATAACTATGGCCTGTAACTGCTTTTCAGAAGTGAAAGAACGCATGGAAGCGCGCGTAAAAGAGGTGCTGGGCGACTCGGTTCATTCGATGGACGAATGTGATTTTGGTAGTCGCGTTTGGGTGCTTGAGAAAGGCGACTACTGCGCGGTAATGCTGCCGTTCAACGTACGGTATCGCAAGCGCAAGAAAAACGGCGATCCGGAGCAGCGCTTAACAAACGCTGACACGAAAATCGCAATCAACTACTGCCCGTTCTGCGGCACCAAATTCAACGGTAAAGCCACATCAAATGAGGAAGTTACCGCATGAAATTCATTTTTATGGTGATGGATAGTCGTGCGCAGTTCGATATAGACAGCGCCGCCATTCTGGAATGCTGCGGCGATAAACAACCCTCCTGGCGCAATCTGCGCAGAGACTGGGGTGATCAGGGTGCAGTTCTGGTCCGCTTCCGTCTGGTTAACAGCGATATGGCTACCGACCCTGAGGTTGTCGGCGTCATCAACTGAGGTAACCCCTATGACATTTAAATATCGGGACAGTCCGCTTTATTACCGGACTGCGCGGGAGGCTTTGCGCCTTGAGCAATCAGGCGAGTATGGCCGGGCGGCGAAGGTCTGGGCGAAAGCCAACCGCGAATCACGTAACGAACTGAATCAGGACTGGAGCGAACGCCGGTCTGATTTTTGCCTGATGCAGAACATGCGCGAAAAGCGTAGGGAGGTGAATGATGCGTAATACAGCGAAACTACAACTGGGGTTCTCCCCGCTATCCAAAAAGATCATGTTGGCAAAAATGCGCGATGTTGACGGCGGTCGCTTGCGTGTTGGCAATGACCCTGGGCGTGACGTAACGAACGAAGCCGCGCAGTTAGTTTGGCAGCTGGTAATGGCAGAAGGCGGCGAAATTAGCTGGGGTCTTGATGATGGTAGCCGGATGGTAGCCGGATGGTAGCCGGATGGTACTGAGGGCTGAAAAGCAGGTGAAGTAAATGGCCTACGAACGTGAAAGCCTTATCGAAAAGCACCTCGTCGCCGAAGTGAAAAAGGCTGGCGGGGTCGCCTTTAAGTTCGTGTCGCCTGGTCGCCGCTCGGTACCGGATCGAATTGTTCTACTACCCGGCGGCCGCCTCGTTTTCGTTGAATGCAAAGCACCCGGCAAACCACCACGCGCCGACCAGCTGCGCGAGCACGAGCGGCTGCGCGCGCTGGGCTTTACAGTGGTGGTACTGGATAGCAAAAATCTGGAGGGGATATTGTGCGAAAAGTCCAACGACGCAGTAAATTCCGCCTGATTGGCGGCCCGTACGATGGCGCTATGGTGATGCTGTTTACCGCTGGCACACTGGAGTTTACAGCTAAGGGGCAGACCGGGCGGTATACAGGTCAAAGCGGTGGCAGATTATATTGGGAGGAAAAACGTGTCAGTTAATTCCCCTTCTAAAATGTTTACCCCCCGCCCGTATCAAGACCTCATCATCAACCACGAAATCGACATCCTGCGCTGCAACATCTGGGCGGGCATGGGCATGGGTAAAACCGTGGCGACGCTCACCACGCTGGAAGATCTCTTTATGGCGGGAGCGGAGACACAGCCCGCGCTGGTTCTCGCACCGCTGCGCGTGGCGGCCAGCACCTGGCCGGATGAAGCGGTTAAATGGGGGCATCTGCGCAATATCGAGGTACAGCCGATTGTCGGTAATGCCAAAGCGCGCGCGGCGGCACTGGCGAACAGCAACGCGAGCGTGTTTACCATCAACTACGACAATCTGGTCTGGCTGGTGGAAGAGCTGGGCGGCCGCTGGCCGTTCGGCACCGTCATTCCCGACGAAAGCACCCGGCTGAAATCCTTCCGGCTACGTGGAGGTGGTAAGCGCGCGGCGGCGCTGGGCAAGGTGGCGCATAAGCACGTCCGGCGCTGGATGAATCTCACCGGTACGCCAGCGCCTAACGGCCTGGTGGATTTGTGGGGGCAAGCGTGGTTTGTGGATCAGGGGCAGCGCCTAGGGCGCACCTACGGCGCGTTTACCTCCCGCTGGTTCAACTCAATACAGTTTCCGGGGCAGAGCTGGACGAAGCTGGAGCCGTTCGCCCATTCTCAGGACGAAATACAGCGTGCACTAGCCGACGTGACTATCTCCCTGGACGCCGCCGACTGGTTCGACATCAAAGAGCCCATCCATAACGTGATCCGCGTGGATATGCCGCCGAAGGCCCGCCAGCAGTATCGCGAAATGGAAAAAGAAATGTTCCTCGAGCTGAACGGCGAGGGCATCGAAGCGCAGAACGCCGCGGCAAAAACGGTGAAGTGTCTGCAAATTGCCAGCGGCGCGGTGTACACAGACGACGCCGGAAGCTGGTCAGAACTGCATGACGCGAAGCTGCAGGCGCTGGACAGCATACTCACCGAAGCAGCTGGCGCGCCGGTGCTGGTGGCCTACCACTGGAAGCACGACCTCGATCGCTTGCTTAAAGCATTTCCTCGTGGTCGCCACCTCGACCAGGATCCACAGACGCTGCGCGACTGGAACGCCGGAAAAATACCGGTCCTGTTCGCGCACCCGGCCAGCGCAGGCCACGGCCTGAATATGCAAGACGGCGGGAACATACTGGTGTTTTTCTCACACTGGTGGGATCTGGAGCAGTACCAGCAAATTATCGAACGCATCGGACCAACCCGGCAGATTCAGGCCGGACACAACCGCCCGGTGTTCATTCACCACATTATCGCCGCCGACACTATGGACGAAATGGTCATGGAACGGCGCAACTCAAAACGAACAGTGCAGGACATCCTGCTCGATGCCATGAAAAAGAGAGGTATAGCATGACACCGGTTATCTCTGACACTGACCTGATTAACATTAAAGAGGTTGAGCGCTCTGTTGGCCTGAAAAAATCCAGCATTTATGAGCGCATCAGTAATAACGAATTTCCGAAGCCTAAGAAGCTCGGGAGCCGAACCTCCCGCTGGGTACGCGGCGAGGTCGAAGAGTGGAAAAAACAGTTTCTTTAAATCAAACGCAGTTGGTCAATGTAATCCGCATACCACTGCATCATCTCCCGACGCCCTTCCATATACAGGGCATGGTTATAAACCCCGCGTATATTGTTCTTATCCACGTGAGCGATCTGGAGTTCAACCCAGTCAGAGTTGAATCCTTTATCGTTCAGGATGGTGCTGAATGTATGCCGGAAGCCATGTCCTACTACCCTCCCCTTATACCCCAGCGTGTGGATCATCCTGTTTATTGTATTCTCGCTCATGACCTTTGACGGGTCATTCCTTCCGGGAAACATATTCACGTATCGACCTGTCAGACCGTGCAACTCCTTCAGCAAGACAACAAGCTGATCGGAAAGCGGCACCAGGTGCGGGCGGTCCATCTTCATAAATTCGGCGGGTATCTCCCACAGCCGATTATCGAAATCTACCCATTCCCATTTTGAATGCCGCAGTTCGTAAGTACGCAACCCCGCCAGCATCATGATCTGCAAACCCAGCCGGGGGAGCGGGCTCCCCTTGTAACTCTCAAGCGCCGCCAGAAAATCGGGTAGTTCTTCAGCCGTCAGGAACGGAAAGGACTCACCTTTATGCCCGGTCATGGCGCTATTCAGTTCGCTGACGGGGTTATACTTCGCGCGCCCGGTCGCAACTGCATAGCTGAATACCTCACCGCACCACCGACGCGTTTTAGCTGCTTTCTCGGTTGCGCCGCGGTTTTCAATTTTGCGCAGTGCCGTTAGCATTTGTACCGGTTCGATTTCAGCAACCGGCAGCTTACCCACAGCTGGGAAAATATCTTTGTTGAACGCTTCAAGAATGTCAGAAGCATAACCTGGTGACCAGCGCGGCTTCTTGAATTCGTGCCATTCTGTGGCAATCTCTTTAAACGTGATCGTCTTTGCCGCAGCAGATGCAACATGGCTTTTGACTTTTACTGGGTCAACACCTGCTGCAACGTTCCGCCTGGCCTCGTCTCGCTTTTCGCGAGCGGCCGCCAGCGAAACAGCCGGGTACACACCGAGCGCCAGCATCTTTTCTTTACCGGCGAAGGTATAGCGATAGCGCCAGTATTTTGCCCCACTGGTTTTCACCAGCAGAATAAGCCCGTTACCGTCTGGCAGCTTGTAGTCTTTTTCGGCAGGCTTTGCCGTCTCGACCTGTCGTGCGTTTAGTTTCATAGGTACCCGCCTCAAACTCAGATACCCGTTTATGTACCCGTTTTAAATTTGGATTGCAACGGTAAAAGGTGGATAACGGCGGACAAACAAAACAGTCAACACCGCGAAAAACAAGGAAAAATGGACGATTGGGGATGGTACTGGATGAAATGATGGTGCCGATAATAGGAGTCGAACCTACGACCTTCGCATTACGAATGCGAAGTTTTTATATTTTAACTGCTTGAACAACCATCAGAAATCACAAATTTATCATTTTAAATCATAATATTAAAACAAAAAACCTGTTGATGTAAATTGATGAGTGTTGATGTTTATCCTTTCAATTTACTTACACCAGCCGTTACATTACTGTAAACCGTAATCCCCAACAGGAACCCTAAAAATGGCGCTTTCAAGACAAAAACTAACCTTCGAACGAATTCGAAGATTTACTTTACCTGAAGGGAAAAACCAAGTTTTCCTTTGGGATACGGACGTAACAAGCTTGGCATGTCGAGCAACTCGTGGAGCAAAAGCCTTTGTATTCCAAAGCCTGTATGCGGGAAAAACCCTTCGCATGACCATTGGCAACATTAACGATTGGAGGATTGATGATGCGAGGGCCGAAGCCAGGCGACTGCAAACATTAATCGATACTGGGATAGATCCGCGTATAGCTAAGGCGGAAAAAATTGCTGAAGCGGAATCACAGCAGGCTGAATCTCGTAAAACGAAGGCAACCTTTTCAAGCGCTTGGGAAGATTATCTTGATGAATTGAGAACCGGAATCAGCGCAAAAACTAAACGCCCCTACTCTGCACGCTACATTGCCGATCACGTTAACTTGTCCAGTCGTGGAGGCGAAAGTAAAAAAAGAGGCCGGGGCCCAACCTCACCTGGGCCACTGGCTAACCAGCTCGACCCACCACTATCAGAACCGCTTTTGAGC
>OAVW01000479.1_pt1 | contig 12414 bp, 8 predicted proteins | sample 1495321 | NCBI WGS metagenome assembly OAVW01 (sample SAMEA2580108, study PRJEB22360) | human gut metagenome | biome: human gut; feature: human-associated habitat; material: faeces | place: Denmark | collected 2008/2010 | reverse complement strand
TTGCCGCCACGAGGCGCACGCTTGCGATTGTCGGCCATAAAGCGACCTCCTAAATACAACTATCAAACGAAACAAAATAAACGACCGCCCATGAATATTAATTCGGGCGGTCGGTACGGGTTTTCCAAGTGTCCGAGATTACCGTGAAAGAGGAGCGACGCGTACTTGAGTACGCGAGCGACGGTTTGAACGGCAAGGTCGGGTGCTTGGGAAACCCGCGGGGATTAGAGGGATTTGATACGGGTGCCGGCGGCGGTATCCTCAATGGTGAGGCCCAGGTCCTTGAGCTGGTCGCGGATGGCATCTGCCAGATCCCAGTTCTTGGCGGCACGAGCCTCGGCGCGGGCCTCGAGAATCTTGGCAGCGGCCTCGTCCACGTCGTCGCCCGTGTAGGCAACCAGGCCGGCGGCAACGCCGAGCAGACCCAGCGGCAGCTCGACCTTGGGCTCGGGGAGCTCAACGCCAAACGTATCGAGCAGCTCGACCAGCGTGTCGGCAGCAGCAAGCGCAGCGGCCTTGTCGGCAGCATCGCCCGCCTGCTCCAGATACTGGTTGCACTCGGTGACAAAGCCAAAGACAGCACCCATGGCACCGGCGGTGTTAAAGTCGTCGTCCATGCACTCCTTAAAGGCGGCACGAGTCTCGGCGGCCTTGGCGCCAGCCTCATCGGCATCGGCCGTCGCGTGGTTCGCAGCCCAACGCAGGTTCTCGACCGTACCGGCGATACGTGTGAGCGAATTCTCGGCACCCTCCAGGCGCTCCCAGGAGAAGTCGAGCGGCGAGCGATAGCTCGTCTGCAGCATCAGCAAGCGCAGAGCCGCGGCAGAGTGCTGCTCGAGCACCTCGGCCAGCGTAAAGAAGTTACCGAGCGACTTGGACATCTTCTCGCCGTCTACCAGCAGCATGCCCGTGTGCATCCAGGTGTTGGAGAAACCCTGGTGCCAGGCGCAGGTAGCCTGGGCGCACTCGTTCTCGTGATGCGGGAAGGCAAGGTCGGAGCCACCGCCGTGGATGTCGATCGGGGTGCCCAGATAGCGGTGCACCATGGCGGCGCACTCGGTGTGCCAGCCGGGACGGCCCCCGCCCCAGGGGCTCGGCCAGCTGGGCTCGCCGGGCTTGGCGGCCTTCCACAGGGCAAAGTCGAGCGGGTCGTTCTTGTCCTCGTTCTCCTCGATGCGCGCGCCCACCATAAGGTCGTCGATGTTGCGGCCCGAGACCTGGCCGTAGTTGGGATCGCTGCGCACGGCAAAGTACACATCGCCGTTATCGGCTGCGTAAGCGTGGCCCTGCTCGATAAGCGTCTTGATCATGGCGATCATGGGGCCGATCTCCTTGGTGGCGCGGGGGCGCACATCCGGGTCGAGCACGTTGGCGGCGCGCATGACGCCGATGAACTTATCGGAGAACTCCGTCGCGACCTCGGCAGCCGTACGGCCCTGCTCGTTGGCGCGCTTGATGATCTTGTCATCGACATCGGTGAGGTTCTGGGCGAACGTGACCTCGTAGCCGCTCGCGATGAGCCAGCGACGAATCACGTCAAAGCTGATGAACGTGCGGGCATTGCCGATGTGGATGTTGTCGTAGACCGTAGGGCCGCACACGTACATGCGGACCTTGCCGGACTCGATGGGCTGGAACTCTTCCTTTTTATGGGTAGCGCTGTTGTAGATACGCATTCGTTACTCCTTAACGGTTTTCTGTAGCAGACAGACGGCCCAGGCGCCAATTCCCTCGCCCTGGCCTTCCCAGCCGAGCTTTTCGGTCGTAGTGGCAGCGACGCCCACGTTTTCGACGTCAACGCCCAATGCATGGGCAAGGTTGGCGCGCATGGCATCGCGGTGCGGGGTGATCTTGGGTTGCTGACAGGCAATGGTGCAATCGGCATCGACAAACTCAAAGCCCAGCTCGCGCGCATAGTCCATCACGCGAGCGAGCAGCACCATCGAATCGGCACCCTCGTAGGCAGGATCGGTATCGGGGAACAGTTTGCCAATGTCTCCCCCGCGGCAGGCGCCCAGAATGGCGTCGGCCAAGGCGTGCGCGAGCACATCGGCATCCGAGTGGCCCAGCAGGCCGCGCTCGTAGGGAATGTCGACACCGCCGATGATACATCGACGCCCCTCCACCAGACGGTGAACGTCGTAGCCGTGTCCAATGCGCAGGTTACTGAACATGGGGAAGGTCCTCTCCCTCGGCCATACGGCCGAGCAGAATCGCGGTTACGGGACGCAGGTCCTCGGGCACCGTCACCTTAAGGTTATCGCGCGGGCTCTGAACGCAGCGGACGCGCCCACCCATGCGCTCGACCAGCGAAGAATCGTCGGTCCCGATAAAGCCCTCGGCGATAGCTGCGGTGTGGGCGCGCTTCATGGCGTCGACGCTAAAGATCTGCGGCGTCTGTGCGGCCCAATAGAGTTCGCGCGGCGGCGTCTCGACGATATTGTCGCCGTCGACGATCTTGAGCGTGTCGATCGCGGGCTGTCCGCACACGACACCGTCGAGGGCACGGTCGCCCATAAGCACGTCGATGGCATGGTCGATGGCCTCGGTGGTAATGAGCGGACGGGCGCCGTCGTGGATGGCAACGTATTCAAAGCCTGCCGGTACCGCATGCACGCCGGCACGGGTGGAATCCTGGCGGGTATCGCCGGCATCGGCAAAGCTGATGGGCGTGTCATAGTCAAACGGGTCAATGGCCAGGCGGCGCATCTCGGCACGGCGCTCGGCAGGACACACCACCACGATGTGGCCGACCTTGTCGCTCCGATCAAACGCGCGGATGGACCAACTCATGAGCGGACGACCCGCCACGTTAACGAGCTGCTTGCCGCCGGGGTTTCCAAAGCGCTGGCCGCTGCCACCGGCAACGACCACGGCGCATACGGGCGCCATTATGCGTTCCCCTGTTTGGTGCCCTTCATGCGGTACAGCGAGTCCGCAAGAATGGCAGGGTTGTTGACGCCAAAGTCGCCCAGGCGCTCCGGGTCCTCGCTGATGTCATCAATGAGTTCCTGCAGCGAGCCGTACTCGTCGACAATCTTCTCGGCCACGCCGTCGCGCACGACGGACACGCGCGAAAGCGTGCGCAGGCCCAGCGGCGTCATGACGGAGTCCTCGTCCAGGTCGTCGTAGCCCAGAACCGCCGCCACATGCTGCGGGTCGGACAGGTCCTTGGGCGTCATACGGGCAAGCTCAGCGCGAATCTTCTCGGCGTTGGCCTCGGAGGAGTCGCTCGCGTAGTCGCGAATCATCAGGTCGTACTCGGTATCCATGCTGGAGCCGGCGAGCTGCTCGAGCTGCATCTGCACGAGCTTGCCCTGGTTGCCCAGCTTGACAATGCAATCCTTAAGCTCGGTCTTTGCCTGCTGCATGATCTCGAAGCTCGAGAAAATACCGGTAATGTCGGCGAGTGTAACGTAGTCGTCGAGCTCGAGGGCCGTCAGGCGCAGCAGGGAGCGATCGAGCGACTGACGGGTGGTCTGGAGCGTGGCGACGAGTTGGTTGACCGAGCTCATGATGGTGGTAACGGACTGGATCTCGTAGCTCTTGCCGTGAACGTACACGTTGACAACGGCACGACGGGCCGAGACCGAGATCACGATGGCATCCGTGAGCACCGACATGCGAGCGGCAGTACGGTGGCGCATGCCCGTCTCACTCGTGGCGAGCGAGGGATCGGGATTGAGATGGAAGTTGGCGCGCAGGATCTGGGTGAGGTCGCCATCGATAACGATAGCGCCGTCCATCTTGGAGAGCTCGAACAGACGGTTCGAGGTGAACGAAATGTTGAGCGGGAAGCCGTCGTTACCGGCAGCGAGCACGTTTTCGGTGTCGCCGACGCAGATAAGGGCGCCCAGGTGACCGGCGATGATCATGTCGAGGGCGGTGCGGATCGGCTGGCCGGGGGCAGTCAGGCGAATAGCCTGTTCCATACGCTTTTGCAGCTCGTTCTTATCCAAGGCATCGCTCCCATCGTATACGCTCCATAAACGCTAAATAGTTTCTCACGGTTTGTCCCCGTGGCGCTCGCGAAATCCGATGCTTACAGAATGAGCGAACACCGCTGGGGTAGCTATTTAGGAGTCAAAAGAGCCCGTCCCAAATTGACTACTCATGTGGTAGCATCGAGAATCACATAAATGAGGGAGTAGTCGCGTGACCGGGTTCGCCTCCGGTGGCGCGGCAAGTCAACATACTGGCCAATGCGGCCTGGCTTGCCTTAATGAACGAGACTCGTGGTTGTGCGCGCAACGCGTACGCCACGGGTCTCTTTTTGTTGCTCCCCCACCAGAGGTACATGCGGGCCTGCCCGCAGAGAGGGAGCCAGACTATGGGACTCGTAGAGCTTGTGTTGCTTGCCGTTGGCCTTTCGATGGACGCCTTTGCCGTATCCATCTGCAAGGGCCTCGGCATGAAAAAGATCAACCTTAAGGTCGCCGTGGTGCTCGGCCTGTTCTTTGGCGGCTTTCAGGCCGGCATGCCCGTGATCGGCTGGGCACTCGGCAGCCAGTTCGTGGGTATCATCGGACCCATTGACCATTGGGTCGCCTTTATCCTTTTGGCCTTCATCGGCGGCAAAATGCTGTGGGAGGCCTTTACCGAGGACGAGGATGAAGGCGACGGCAAGGACGCCGAAAAGATTGACCTGGTAGAATACCTGATCCTCGCCATCGCCACCTCAATCGACGCCCTAGCCGTAGGCATCTCGTTTGCGGCTCTCTCGGTTGACATCGTTCCCGCCGTATCGCTTATCGGCGTCACAACGTTTATCTTCTCCATCGCCGGCGTAGCGATCGGCCACACCTTTGGCGCGCGCTACGAAAAACCCGCCACTATCGTGGGTGGCGTCGTGCTCATCCTCATCGGGCTTAAGATCTTGCTTGAGCATCTGGGGATCCTCGCGATATAAAAAACGCCTCTCATAAGCTCAACGTCAATGTAGAAGTCTCATGCAGAGTTTTGCATAAGCCCTTTTCATGCAGACTTTTGCATGTCATACTGATATGCAAAAGTCTGCACGTTAGGAGATCACCGTGGGCACCCTTCCCATCACCACACCGCGCCAAGCTGGCATCTACGTGCGCCAGGCACGCGAGGCTCAGGGTCTCACCCGTGCAACCCTCGCTAAAAAAGCCGGTGTTTCGGAGCGCTTGCTCGCATCGCTCGAGCTAGGAGACGCCACCGGCATTCGACTCGACAAGTTGCTGACGATTTTCAATGCTCTTGGACTGGCACTCGCCGCTCAAGGGGATATCGGCGAAGCAAAAAACGAGCGACCAGTCGACGCCCCGCATGCCAATCCGCTGCCTCGCAGCATCCCCAGGCGCCATCACACTCAACGTCCTCATCATCGCAACCGTCGTAGTACCGCCATTCCGGCTCTTGCAGATGCCCCCTTTACATCCGCACTCTACGACGAGGTCTTCGCCGATTTCGCCATGTCCAATCTCGGAGTCTCGATTGCCGCAAACGCATCTAACCAAACCAAGCCCGAAGGGAAATAGCCAATGGCCAGAACATCACTTCGGACCATTATTTGCGGCGTACCTGCGGGAACGCTCACGCAAGATGAGAACGGTCTTATCAGCTTTACCTACGATCATGACTATGACGGGCCAGCCCTATCGACCAACATACCCGTATCGAATCGCACATACGGACAACAGGTCATGAATCCGTACCTGTTTGGCCTTCTACCCGACAGCGAGGACCAACGAAAAGCGATTGCCACCGAATTCGACGTTAGGCCCAACAACCCCGTTGCGTTGCTCAGCCATATCGGACTCGACTGTCCGGGCGGAGTGCAGTTTTGTGCCGAAGAAGATGCCGACGCCGTCCTGCATCGCGCCGGCGAATACCGCCCTATAGACGACCACGAAATTGCTCTCCGCCTCAAGTCGATCAGAGATGACCGCGATGCATCGTGGATGGGTCTAGATGAAAGTTGGTCACTCGGAGGCAACCAGGGCAAGTTCGCTCTCGCACTCATAGACGGTCGCTGGTGCGAATGCGTGGGCTCCTCGCCCACGACGCATATTTTCAAAAATGGTGTTATCGGATTTAAACTCGAGGCTCTCAATGAGTTTGTCTGCATGAAAAGCGCCCAGCGCGCCGGTATCGCAACGGCAAACGTCGAATATCGTATGTTTGAGGACGAACCTGCCCTCATTGTTGAGCGCTATGACCGCGTGAAAGTCGAAGACGGAACGATCAGGCGCCTACATCAAGAAGACCTCTGTCAGGCACTTGGGGTGATGCCCGCCCAAAAGTACACGGCAGACGGCGGCCCGACCACCCGCGATATTCAAGAGCTCCTCGTAAACACGAGCCACCATCAACTTAACCTGTATCTGTTTACGCAGATACTGTTCTTCAACGCCATTATCGGCGCACCGGATGCGCATGCGAAAAACTATTCCCTGCTACTCGGAAACGGCGGCACGGCCATGATGGCTCGTATGTACGATGTCGCGTCGGGTTTGGCGTATGAGCGCATGCGACGTCGGGCACGCCTTGCCATGAGCGTTGGCGGCGAGAATCGTGTTGGGCGCATCGGACCCAACGCCATCCGCCGATACCATGGCGAAGGCGACCCCGTGCTGGAAGCGGCACTCACCGATGCCGGGCTAACCGAGAAGTTTTGCTTTACAACCATGATGGACCTCGCCTACGAGGTACCCATTTGCATGGAAGAGGTCATGGACGAATACGCCGACCTGCCCGGCATGGCGGACCTGCGCGAACATATGCTCGGGCCCGTCCGCGAAAACTGCCAGCGCACCCTCGACCTCATCAAGGCGGATATGGGCTAGACGCCAATCAATTTCCCATTTCTTAAAAGAAGAGAGGGGGCACCTGTCGCAAAAGACCGGGTGCCCCCTCTCGTAATGTCATTTGCAATCCGCTAGCACGTGGCTCGGACTGCTGCTAGCGCAATCTTTACGCAGCGAGACGCTTGAGAACGTCGATGAGCAACTCGTAGAAGCGCTCGGCAGAAGCGAGCTCCATGCTCTCGTCCGGGGTGTGGACATCGGAGAGCGTCGGGCCCACGGCGATGGCGTCCAGGCCGTGCAGGGCCTCGACAAACAGGCCGCACTCAAGGCCGGCGTGAATGGACTCGATGCGCAGCTCGGAGCCAAAGAGCTCGCGATAGCTCTCGACAAAGACGTCGCGGACCGGCGAATGCTCGGCATAGCTCCAGCCGGGATACTCGAACTCGAACTTGGCGTCGAAGCCCAGGACATCTGCCAGCGTCTGCAGACGGTCCTTGAACTCGTTCTGCAGCGAGGTGATCGAAGAGCGCGGGGACAGCATGATCTTGACCTCGTCGTCAGAGGTGGCAACCACACCGATGTTGGAGGAAACCTCGACGGAGCCGTCGGTGGCGACGTTGCGGCGAATCACGCCGTTAGGGGCAAGACGCAGGGCGCGGATGAGGGCGAGCGCGGACTTCTGGTCCATGGCCTCGACCTCGGCGTCGTCGGCAATCTCGACGGTGCAGGTAAAGCCGGGGTCGAAGACCTCGAGCTCGGCAGTGACGTCGGCGATGATGTCCTTTGCGATCTGGGCCGCGGCCTCGGCGGCAGCGTGATCGGCGTAAACCAGCTCGGCCTTGCACTCACGGTTGATGGCGTTGTCCTTAGTGCCGCCGTTGAAGCTGACGATGGCGGGCTCGCCGGCGACCATCAGGCGGTCGATGATGCGGGCCATGATGAGGTTGCCATTGCCGCGCTCCAAGTGGATATCGCTGCCGGAGTGACCACCGAGCAGGCCGGAGATGTCGAGCGTGAGGGTGCTACCGGTCTTGTGCTCGCGCACGATGGGACAGGTGTAGGTAACGACGACGCCGCCGGCGCAGCTGACGGTGGCAACGCCCTCTTCCTCGGAGTCAAGGTTGATCATGGTGCGGGCGCTGATCTGGGACTTGTCGAGCGTCTCGGCGCCGACCAGGCCAGTCTCTTCGTCGGTGGTGAATACGCACTCGAGGGCCGGATGGACAATCGAATCATCGTTGAGCACGGTAAGCATAAGCGCAACGGCAATGCCGTTGTCGGCACCCAGGGTGGTGCCGTTGGCGGTAAGGACACCATCCTTGACGACCAGGTCGATACCATCGGTCGTAAAGTCGTGCTCAACGGAGCCCAACTTGTCGCACACCATGTCGATATGGCCCTGCAACATCACGGTCGGGGCGTTCTCGGCACCGGTAGATGCGGGCTTGCGAATGATGACGTTGTAGACCTCGTCCTGATACACATCGAGACCGCGCTCCTTGGCAAACGCGACCAGGAAATCGCTGATGCCCTTCTCGTTGCCAGAACCACGGGGGATCGCGCTGACCTCCTCAAAGAAATGGAACAGCTGGGCGGGCTCGTAGCCGGTAATCTTGTAGTCCATGGTGCCTCCTTGGCGCAACTGGTTAGACAGTAAGACATGCGACTTGTATATTCCCAGACTTTGCGTGCATAAACCAGTCGAAAACGCCGAGCGCCCTCGCATCATCGGCTAACGGCGGACCGCATAGCGTAACGGTCACAACTTCGCAGCTCTACAAATCGAGGCGCCCTTGCCAGAGCGCCTCGATTGCACAGATCAAATTGTCGCCACACCCTACAGCGCGCCGGAACCGGCTTGCATCATGCCGCCGGGGCCCGAGGTCACGCCGCCGCTCACGGGCGCGACGTTGCCGGTGTGCGGTGCCGCCGGGGCGGTATCGCCACCGAGCGTGCCCGCCGGACGCGGTGCCGGGATCTCGCCCGTGCCGTGGCTAAAGACAAACTTGCCATCGGCCACGTCGCACAGGACGGTATCGCCCTCGCCCCACTCGCCGGCCAGAAGCTCCTCGGACAGCGGGTCCTCGATAAGCTTTTGAATAGCACGGCGCAGCGGACGCGCACCGTTGGTGAGGTCGGTGCCCTCGGCCACGATCTTGTCATAGGCCGCATCGGTGAGCTTGATGTTCATGCCGTTGGCAATCAAACGCTGACGCAGGTCGTCCACCAGCAGGTGCGCGATCTTGGTGAGATTCTCACCCGAGAGCTTCTGGAACACCACGATGTCATCGATACGGTTGAGCAGCTCGGGGCGGAACAGGCGCTTGAGTTCGCCCATCGCGCGGCCGCGGATCTCGCTCGAGGTGAGACCCTGCTCGCCGGTGGTGCCAAAGCCAACGCTCGCATCCTGCGCAATCTCGCGGGCGCCCACGTTGGACGTCATGATGATCACGGTGTTGCGGAAGTCGACCGTCTTGCCCTGGCTATCGGTCAGGCGGCCCTCCTCCAGCACCTGCAGCAAGATGTTGAAGATATCGGGGTGCGCCTTCTCGATCTCGTCGAACAGCACGACCGAGTACGGGTGACGACGAACGGCCTTGGTGAGCTGGCCGCCCTCGTCGTGACCGACGTAACCCGGAGGGCTACCGATGAGCTTGGAGACCTCGAACTCGCTACCGAACTCGGACATGTCGAAGCTGATGAGCGCATCCTTGCTGCCAAAGAGGTACTCGGCGAGCGTCTTGGCGAGCTCGGTCTTGCCCGTGCCGGTGGGACCCAGGAAGATAAAGCTGCCGCCGGGGCGACGCGGATCCTTGAGCGGCGAGCGGCTGCGGCGTACGGCCTTGGCAACTGCCTCGACTGCCTCATCCTGGCCGATGATGCGCGTCTTGAGCACGCTTTCGGTCTGCAGCAGGCGCCGGCTCTCGCTCTCGGTGAGCGAGGAAACCGGCACGCCAGAGGTCACGGACACGATGTCGGCAATCTGACTCACGTCGATGGTGAGCGGGCTGGCGTCGAGCTCGGCGGTCCAGGCGGCCTTGGCCTCGGCGAGCTCAATCTCAGCGGCCTTCTGCTGCTCGGTGATCTCGGCGGCCTTGTTCATGTCGTCGCTCTCGGTGGCCTCCTGTGCGGCGGCCTTGAGCTCCTCCACGCGATGCTCGGCCTCGCGCACCGGCTCCGGCCGCGGGTGGGCCGGGGGAGGATCCGGCGAGGCGTAGTCGGCGCCCAGGGTGCGGCCCTCGTTGGCGGCGATGCGGGCGCGGGCGCCGGCCTCGTCAATGAGGTCGATGGCCTTATCAGGCAGGAAGCGGTCCTGAATGTAGCGGTTGGAAAGGTTCGCGGCGGCCTCGATAGCACCCTGCGTATAGCGCACATGGTGGTGCTCCTCGTAGCGCGGCTTGAGCGCGGTCAGGATCTTGACCGTGTCCTCGACGCTCGGCTCCTCGACATCGATGGTCTGGAAGCGACGCTCAAAGGCCGGATCCTTGGTGAGGTACTTACGGAATTCCTCGGCCGTGGTGGCGCCGATAATCTGGAAGGCACCGCGCGCAAGCACGGGCTTGAGCATGGAGCTCGCGTCGATGGAGCCCTCGGCAGAACCGGCACCGATGATGGTGTGCATCTCGTCAATAAACAGGATGACGTCGTCAGCCTCGGTGGCCTCCTGGATCACGTTCTTGAGGCGCTCCTCAAACTCACCGCGATACTTGGCGCCCGCAACGAGGCCCGGCAGGTCGAGCGTCCAGATGTTCTGGTTCATGAGGTTCTCGGGCACGTTGCCGGCAGCGATCTGCTGCGCCAGGCCCTCGACGATGGCCGTCTTGCCCACGCCGGGATCGCCCAGGATAAGCGGGTTGTTCTTGGTGCGGCGCGAAAGGATCTCCATCATACGCTGGACTTCCTTTTCGCGACCAATTACAGGGTCGAGCTCGCCATCGCGCGCCTTCTGCGTGAGGTTGGTGGCGAACTGCTTAAGCGTGTCGGTGCCGCTCCCCTTTTGCTGCGAGGCGTCCGAGCCGCTAAAGAACGGCAGGCCCGCACCGGGACGACCGGCGCCGGCTCCGGCGAGCGGACGCTTCTTGTCCTGATCCTTGGCGGTAAGCTTTTCGATGGCCTTTTTAATGGAAGCGGACGACACGCCCAGGCGCATGAGAATGTCCATGGCCATGCCGTTGCCCTCTTCGACGATGCCGATCAGCAAGTGCTCGGTCGACACGTAGGTCTGGTTGTTCTCACGCGCCACGCGGAATGAACGCTCCATCACGCTAATGACGAGCGGCGTAAAGGCGAGCTTGGCCGCCTCGGTCTCCTCACAGGGCTCGGGAACCGTGGTCTGGACCTCCTTGAGGGTGTCCATGATGTCGTCGTAGGAGATATCAAGTGAGCGCAGCGCCTCGGCAGCGATACCCTCGTCCTCCTTGGCGAGTGCGAGCAGCAGGTGCTCGGTGCCCACCTTATTTGAGTGCAGATCGAGCGCCTCCTGTTTGGCCATCGACATGACCTTGCGCGCTCGATCGGTAAATCTATCTAACATGCTCGTTTCCTTACATGAGTTCATCGAAATCAAAACGCCCGCCCGTCGGCGGCGCTTTTGTCTCTTTACCCACAGGTTGTCTATGTTAACAGCTGGAGGAATATCTATAAACCCGGCTCACATGAATGCAGGTTATGACCGCATCGCGGGACTCACCGCGCGATGCGCGACAGGCGCCCCGCAAGAGAAACCCTAGGCGTCTTTCACCACGTCGGGACTCGTCGCACGCGATGCGCGATAGGCATCGGCCTCCTTGGAGACGCGTTCGAGCAGCTCGGATGTATCGACGCCCTCGACTTGCGCGACCGTTTCCACCGTCTGCATGGCGACCGCCCTCAGGTACGCGCACGCGCTGTCCCCCGGCTGCTCGAGGTCTATCTCCTCGCCGCCCTCCCGGGCAAAGCCGACCGCCATCACAAAGCCCATGATGCCCGAGACCAGAAAGCCCACCGCAAAGCTCGAATCTGCCTTGAGCTCTTCTCCGTCGGGGTGGACGATCTCTCTCACGCGGTCGATGATGATCGTATGGATGCCCTGCACGACCTGCTCGGCGGCACCCGCCCTCATGGTGATGACGATGCGCCGCAGCAGGCAGCGGACGTCGCGCCGGTCGAACGCCGAAAGGTCGCCCTCGCTCGAAAAATGCCAGAGGGCATCGGTGATGAGCTCGTTATCCTGCAGCAGCTGGGCTATGGCGATGGCGACGAGTTCATCGAAATCGTGAAAATAGTAGTAAAACGTTCCGCGATTGCACTGGGCGGCGCGGGTCACCTCGCCAACCGACAGCTCGAAGATGCTGTTGTTCTCGATGAGCTCCCAAAACGCCTCGATGATACGGGTGCGTGCATCGGGCGCATCGGCGTCCTTACGCGGTCTCGCCATGCGCCTCACCGCACCCCTGCGCCTTGGCGTTCATGATGAGCATCTGAAGACGGTTCTCCACGTTGGCGAAGCTCACGTCGGGATCGTAGTCGAGCGGCAGGAACTGCGCCGTGGGATACTGCTCCTTGAGCGCATGGATGAGCCCGCGCCCCACGACATGGTTGGGCAGACACCCGAACGGCTGCAGGATCACGAAGGTGGGGGAGGCCGGCCGACAGTCGCGCG
>OAVW01000478.1_pt1 | contig 12451 bp, 9 predicted proteins | sample 1495321 | NCBI WGS metagenome assembly OAVW01 (sample SAMEA2580108, study PRJEB22360) | human gut metagenome | biome: human gut; feature: human-associated habitat; material: faeces | place: Denmark | collected 2008/2010 | reverse complement strand
CACCCTCGGCGGAGGGGTAGAAGTCGAAGCTTTCGCCGCCGGTCAGTTCTTCTTCGACGGTGTAGTCTTCCTGCTCTTTAATAGCGGCGGCATCAGCTGCACCCGCGGAGGTCACGGCACCGGTGAGGTGATCGAGCTCCTTAATAGCGCGGATGTGGTCCCAGTGGCCGTGGGTAACCAGAATGCCGGTCAGACCGATTGCGCGGGGCCTGATGGAGTTGAAGTCCTCTTCCTTCTCCATGACGCGCACGCGGCGTTCTTCGCCGTCTGCCAGTTCAAGCTGCGGGCAGTCATTCAGGAGCGCGTCGAGAGTGAAAGCGTAGAGTTCTTCTGCGTCGTCTGCAGGGTCGATGAGCACCTGCTCGCCGGTGGCGCGCATGGTGATGAGGTAGACGCTGTTGTCCATCTCGGAGACGCTGAACGCACGGACGGTCAGTTCGGGGTTCTCGAAGATGAGGGTGGGTTCGGGGTAAGTAGTCATAGTTCCAGTGTAGGGGTTGTGACCGCACAGCATGCGCCTATGCGGTTCGCTCCCCTATCAGCGCATTCGGCGTTGAACGCGCGGGGTACATGTACGGGTTGCCTGTGCGGGATGCATGTGCGGGATGCACAGGGAACAGATTCTGGAGCACGCTCGATACAGATTGGGTTCAGCGCGGATTAGGTTCCGGCTGGATTCAGCCCGGCTGGATCCCGCCCGGCTGAGGTTCCACTGAAATTCAAAAGTTAAACAGAGAAGCGACTGCGCATCGATACACAGTCGCTTCTCATGACACCCAGGGGTATCTATCACTCACTCAAACACAAGCAACCCGAGGACTTTGGAAATCTCACGATTACTTGATGACTCAATAGTAGCGAACTTTTTGGGGGCTGTTTTACCACCCAATTTGGTACGGAGAGCCGGATTTAGTGACCCGCGCCTCATTGTAATCATTCTGTAATAAAAACGGGTGTTTTTTAGGGTATCCATACGTACCAATTTCATTTTTTTCGAGTTTTAGTATGACTTATTTCACTCAAAATAATTTTAGAATTTCCCTCTTTTGGCACTTCGGTGCACCTTTAACTTAAGCTCCACGCTCGGCAATCCCAAAGGTTCAATACCCAGTTTTAGCCTGGTATTCTGCGGAAGTAGAGGGTTAAGGTGAAAGTATCTTCAAGTACTTGCAACTTCATGAGCGGGAAAAAATATACTGCTCACCGTTCAAAATCTGCACAATTATTCGCGCGAGGGCAAAATCAATTGGTCTGTTTTATCCCTGTAGGCACCCTCTAAAGTAGAGGTTTTATTACAAAACAATAACATCACACCCCCCACTAGGTTCACTGAGTGCACTCAATGAACCCGCTTCAAAAAAGCAAAATACCTAGTCAGTACTATATTTTCGCAAAATGCAAGATGGTAAGTAGGTCAAAAATCAACCTCTATAGATTGTTTAATAAAACCTGACCTTCAAGCACAAATAGAGCCCAATTATTAACCAGCACGTACCAATTTCACCCTCAAAACAGGCGCCCTAGAAGCCTCAATGAAAGGTTGAAAGACCCCTCCACCAGGGGTTTCAGGATCCTTCACTCCCCCTGGTTGCTGCCTGGTTGCAGCCTAGTTTCAGCCCGGGTTGTAGCCTGGCTGCAACCTAGTTTCACTCTATTTTCAAGAGCTCCGCTCCCCCGCCCTCAAGCGTTGCGCACCTCGTATTCGCCCCTCATGCTTCCATATATCTGGGGCAGAGCACTCCACAAAAGCGCCACAGGCTACAGCAAAGGCGGCGCCCCTCCCCCGCTGTGGGGAAGGAGCGCCGCCTCCACTAGCTATAGATCAGCTGGAACAGCCGCTTTAGGGCAAGCCTTAGGACAGGCCGACCATCACGCCGTTCTCGTCAAAGCCGATGCGCTCAGCTGCGGGGCTCTTGCTCAGGCCCGGCATGGTGCGCATGGTGCCGCAGATAGCGTAGACGTAGCCAGCACCTGCAGCCAGGCGAACCTCGCGCACGGGCAGGGTCCAGCCGGTCGGTGCGCCCTTCAGGGTTGCATCCGAAGAGATGGACAGGTGGGTCTTCGCGATGACCACGGGCAGGTGCGAGTAGCCCAGCTCAGCGAAACGCTTGAGCTGCTTAGCGGCAGCGGGAGCAATGGAGATGCCGTCCGCACCGTAGACCTTGGTAGCAACCTTCTCAATCTTGGTCTCGATGGAGTCCTCAAGATCGTAGGTGTACTTCAGATCCGAAACGTCGTCACATGCCTCAGCAACCACGTCTGCCAGGTCGGTGGTGCCCTTACCGCCCTCAGCCACACCACGGTGGATAGCTACGCGAGCGCCAGCTTCCTCAGCAATACGGCGGATGGTCTCGTGCTCGGACTCGAAGTCGGTCGGGAAGGCGTTGATTGCCACGACCGGCTGAACACCGAAGTTGCGCACGATCTCGATGTGCTTCTTCAGGTTCTCTGCACCCTTCTCCACGTCGGAGGGGCTTTCCTGCAGCATACCCTCAGGCAGGGGCTTGCCCGGAACGATCTTGTACAGGCCGGAGTGGGACTTCAGGGAGCGCACGGTCACGACCAGCACTGCTGCGTCCGGCTTCAGGCCGGAGACACGGCACTTGACGTTGAAGAAACGCTCCGCACCCATGTCGGCACCGAAGCCAGCCTCGGTAATCACGTAGTCGGAGTACTCCAGACCAACGTAGTCGGCGACCACGGAGGAGTTACCGGTTGCGATGTTACCGAAGGGGCCCGCGTGAATCAGTGCGGGGGTGTGCTCCAGGGTCTGCAGCAGGTTCGGGTTGATAGCGTCTGCCAGGATGACGGACATTGCGCCGTCAGCCTTCAGGTCGGCTGCGGTGACGGGCTCGCCGTCGTAGTTCAGGCCGATCACGATCTTTGCCAGGCGCTCACGCAGGTCCTTGAAGGAGGTTGCCAGCGAGAGAATCACCATGATTTCGGAGGCGCTGGTGATGTCGAAACCGGTCTCGCGGACCACGCCGTCCATACGTTCGCCCAGGCCCACGACGATGTTGCGCAGGGAGCGGTCGTTCATGTCGATAACGCGGCGCCACTCGATTGCGCGCGGGTCGATGCGCAGCTCGTTGCCGTGGTGCAGGTGGTTGTCAATCATGGCGGCAAGCAGGTTGTGCGCTGCGGTGACGGCGTGGAAGTCGCCGGTCAGGTGCAGGTTCAGCTTCTCCATGGGAACGATCTGGGAGTAGCCGCCGCCCGCTGCGCCGCCCTTGATGCCAAAGGTCGGGCCCATTGCGGGCTGACGCAGAGCCAGGATTGCCTTGCGGCCGGTCTGTGCGAAGCCCTGTGCGAGGGAGACGGAGGTTGCGGTCTTACCTTCACCGAGCGGGGTGGGGGTGACTGCGGTAACCACGATGTACTTGGAGCCGCGCTTGCGGGCGGTCTCTGCGTTGGTGGTTTCGTCGAGGAGGACCTTAGCGACATACTTGCCGTAGGGTTCAAGGCGATCTTCGCTGATGCCGTTGTCTGCTGCGATCTTGTTAATAGGCCAAAGATCGGCGGCAAGTGCGATTTCGAGGTCGGAAGGGAAAGGCTTCTTCGTCATTGTCATCCTTCGAGTTGTACGAATCATGCTCTTTTATTCTATGCCTTGGCTCACTCATTTGTCCCTCACCTCGCCGAAAGGTGGCAAATAAACCCAATTTTTAATGCACTAATCCCCGCAACCGGTGACCTCCGCTCACGTGGAGCGGCAGGGTCGGTGCGGGGATTAGTAGCGCATACACGCCGGGCTGCCGGTACAGGAGCCGGCATAAGAACCGGCAATACGACCGGCTATTACGGCATGGTCAGCAGAACCTTGGTGGCGGTACGCTGGTCCATTGCCTCGTAACCCTTAGCCGCCTCGTCAATGGGCAGAACCAGGTCAAACACCTTACCGGGCTCAATTTCGCCCTTGTAAATCAGGTCGATGAGGGTCGGCAGGTACTTGCGCACGGGGGCGGGTCCGCCCTCCAGGTGAACCTGCTTGCCGAAGAGCTTATCGGTGCCGATGGAGCTGTCGTGCGGAACGCCCACGAAGCCGATGTAGCCGCCGTGGCGTACGCAGCCGAGAGCCTGGTCGAAGGACTGCTGGGTGCCAACAGCCTCCGCAACGCCGTGTGCGCCCACGCCATCGGTGAGCTCCATGACCTTGGCGATACCCTCTTCGCCGCGCTCTTCCACGATGTGGGTTGCGCCGAATGCCTTAGCGAGCGCCTGACGTTCGGGATTGCGGGACATGATGATGATCTTCTCCGCGCCGAGCTGCTTAGCGCCGATGACTGCACTCAGGCCGACCGCGCCGTCGCCAACAACGACGATGGTCTTGCCGGGGCCTGCCTGCGCTGCGTCTGCCGCGTACCAGCCGGTACCGAGCACGTCGGATGCCGCCATCAGGTGCGGGATCTGCTCTGCGGTGGGTGCGGCGGGGGTCTTGACGAGGGTGCCGTCTGCGAAGGGTACGCGGGCGTATTCTGCCTGGGTGCCGTTGGAGCGTGCGCCAATGAAGGCATCGCCTGCTGCGATGGCCTTGAGGCAGCGGGAGGGGTAGCCTGCGGTGCAGGTTTCGCATTCGCCGCAGGAGATGCAGAAGGAGCCTACGACGAAGTCGCCGGGGGCTACGGTGGTGACCTCGGAGCCTACTTCTACGACTTCGCCGATGTATTCGTGGCCCATTGCCCGGTGGTCGACGGGCTGTGCGCCGCGGTAGGGCCACAGGTCGGAGCCGCAGATGCAGGATGCTGCGAGCTTGATGATGGCGTCGGTGGGTTCGAGCAGGGTCGGCTTGTCGACTTCGTTGACGACGACCTTGCCGGGGGCTTCCATAACAACTGAACGCATGATGTTCCTTTCAAATCTGCGTTGATGGTTAGTCGTATCAGAGTACGCCCCACACCCCGATATATCAATAATTTTTTATGCTACGGGGTGAAGGTAAAAATTCCGGCAATCGGAACCAGAAAAACAGCTCCCACTCCCCTGCTTCCCTGGCACATCCCCGCCGCATCCCGCCAGGTTAAATAGCAAGACCCCCGCGCATCCGGGCAGGGTAAATAGCCTGATTAAATAGCAAGGCCCCTGCGCCTTCCAGGTGGGTATCCATCCGGAAAACACAGGAGTCGCAGCATCACAATTCTCAACGCTTAGCATCTATAACCGAGCTAAAGCTGAGTATGCCTCAGATTAGGATTCCCTGCTCCATATAGTGGTTCGGGAAGGCAACCGTATCATGCACGTTAAGCTATAAGTCTGCCTGCCAGGAGTAGGACATAAAAGTAATCTCGGCAATAAAATGAGGATTATCGGGTCTCGGTGGTGTAACCTGAGATGACTCAAGGTCAGCCTATGGTAGGTTACAGTTACTAAGAGACAACGGAACTCGAACGCTGAAAGTTAGTTCGGAGAGTACAGCATAGTGTGTGGAGTGACGTTGAGATACCAAGAAAGGAGACCAGCAAGATGACTGATGAAACCTTGGATTCCCAAGCACTTGTTACCAGCATTGGCCAGCACTGTGTTTTCTATTTCGGTAAGGAGAATCTACAAAACCTCCTTGTCGAATACACCCCTGCGTTGCAACAGACTGTTATTTATGTTGCTCTGCGAGAACAGACCGACGAGACTATGGAAAATATTTTCCTCAAGTACATCGACGAGATTGTTCCTCTCTACGCTAGTGAAACCATGCTAGATTTGCGTTTTTTTGCTACTGACTCCCCGGTATTTACTACCGAAAATCACAACTCCAAGAGCAAAACCTACGCAATGGCTTAGGACATATTTGCATATGAACAGTCAGCCTAGTTTGGAATACTACGAGGGAAAAGCCAAAGCTTTTTTGGAGAGTGCTGAGAAGTACAAAGTTGACGACCCTGTTGTCGCAAAAATTTGTGCCTTTTATGCTGCTTACCACGCCATGCGGCTTGCCATACTAACCGACCCAATCTTAGATAAGAGCGATGACGAGATTCACCGACTTACCAAAGCACCGGGTCTCATTCAGGATTCGCGATATGCTACCCACCATAGCGGGCATCGATATAGCGGTCGCGGTATAGGTCAGAATCAGGTTATCCAAGCCCTATATCCGTCAAAGGCATTCGCGTATGAGCGGTTACACCGTGCCTCAATCGATGCTAGATATGGTTCTTCTCCTGGAGAAGATATTATAGATGCTGCTGACGCTTGCGTTAAGGCTAAGGCAATCGTAGATGCTGCTCTTTCCCCCGAGGGTCTCCGATGGAGACCAAGATCTAATAGATAAACTAGAACCTCTGCGCATGAGCCCTGTTGCTATCATTGCTGATAGTGGCAGGGCTCTACACATTGTATAAGCCAATTCACTACTACAAAAATATGCAAGTAACTAAGATATGCCGCAACGACTACCGGTTAGCTAATTGTCGCCTCCGACCTTTATTCAGTACTGACCTGACGGTTAAACGGCGGAATCCCCGCGTATCCACAGTGGATACGCGGGGATTCCGCTCGGTTTATCTCAAAGCGAGAAGGGCCTTAGAAGTCCCAGTCCTCGTCCTCGGTGTTCACAGCCTTACCAATCACGTAGGAAGGGCCGGAACCGGAGAAGAAGTCGTGGTTCTCATCAGCGTTCGGGGACAGTGCCGAGAGGACAGCCGGATGCGTAATATCTCTAGGTCTGCACCTCCGCATATTTCTTATATTAAACACGAGCCCCCACATATCCTACGACGGATAAGTGGGGGCTCGTTGTGAAAAATTATGTCTCATCGTAACGATGGAAAAGTGGTATACAACCAATGGAAAGGTGGTATACAGCTATAGGAAGTGCCATGTCTATTTTGCAGCGTCATTGATGCAATACTTAGGCTATTTAGTTAGCCTTTATCTTTGTTTTTCGGATGCGGAAGGCGATAAACGCACCCATTCTAGAAACGGAAAAAAGTGAAACCCAAAATTCCAGATAGCTGAATTACCAGGGTAACACCATCAGCCAAGTTCATCTGTCCACTAGGGAAAAAGATGTTATAAATCATCATAATCCCCATAGATGTACCCAGAAGTGCCAAACCGCGAATGGGTTTTGCGACATCTACCTTCTTGCAGAAACAACTCGAAACCTGATTCTCAGGCATGTTAGAGACTTCTGTACATTTGCCTTTAGCCATCTTAGCATTTCCGGCCGACGAAGGTTTTGTATCTGTCGCAGTATCTGAGGTTTCTTTCCAGGCACCTTCAGATCCAGGAATAGGCTGACAATCTGTGTATGTTTCTTCGAGAATCTCCGTATGACTCACTACATGTGTCTCCTTGAGGACCTCCGCATGACTCACTACATCGACCTTTTGAAACACTTCTGTGCGACTCACTGTACGTGTTTCTTTGAAGTATGTAGCCTTATTTTGTTTATTCAAAATTAGCCTTTCTGGTTAATTTGTGACCGAGTAAAAAGATGTTAGGCGGCGCTAGCCCTCCTCCGCTGAGGAGGGCTAGCGTATGAATAGAGAGGGCCTAGAAGTCCCAGTCCTCGTCCTCGGTGTTCACAGCCTTACCAATCACGTAGGAAGAGCCGGAACCGGAGAAGAAGTCGTGGTTCTCATCAGCGTTCGGGGACAGCGCCGACAGGATCGCCGGGGACACGTTAGTCACGGACGCCGGGAACATCGGCTCGTAGCCCAGGTTCATCAGAGCCTTGTTAGCGTTGTAGTGCAGGAACTTCTTAACGTCCTCACTCCAACCCACACCGTCATACAGGGAGTGGGTGTACGCCACCTCGTTCTCGTACAGTTCGTACAGCAGGTTGAAGGTGTACTCCTTCAGCTCTGCCTGACGCTCCGCGGACTCCTTCGCCAGGCCGCGCTGGAACTTGTAGCCAATGTAGTAGCCGTGCACTGCCTCGTCACGAATAATCAGACGAATCAGGTCAGCGGTGTTGGTCAGCTTCGCGTGCGAAGACCAGTACATGGGCAGGTAGAAGCCCGAGTAGAACAGGAAGGACTCCAGCAGAGTGGAGGCAACCTTCTTCTTCAGCGGGTCGTCACCGGTGTAGTAGGACAGAACAATCTTCGCCTTCTTCTGCAGGTGCTCGTTCTCAGAAGCCCAGCGGAACGCCTCGTCAATCTCCTTAGTGGAGGCGAGGGTCGAGAAGATCGAGGAGTACGACTTTGCGTGCACGGACTCCATGAACGCAATGTTGGTGTACACGGCCTCTTCGTGCGCGGTCACAGCATCCGGCAGCAGGGACACAGCACCGACAGTACCCTGGATGGTGTCCAGCAGGGTCAGACCGGTGAAGACGCGCATGGTCAGCTGCTTCTCTTCTTCGGTCAGGGTCTTCCAGGAGGGCACGTCGTTGCTCAGCGGCACCTTCTCCGGCAGCCAGAAGTTACCGGTCAGACGATCCCAAACCTCAAGGTCCTTCTCGTCCTCAATACGGTTCCAGTTGATAGCCTCGACCACGTGGTCGACGAGCTTCACCTTTTCGCTCATTAGTAATTCTCCGATTCTTAAGGGGCGGTTACGGTGCCACGCGCGCCCAGCCAGTCGCGCAGGCGGTTTGCGTGTTTACCGTAACCGCCCCTTCCAGTCTTTAGTTATAGTGTGCCAGCTCAGGCTGAATGCGTCACAGCATTCGGGCTAGAGCATGCAGGATACGCAGCCTTCAACCTCGGTACCCTCAAGAGCCATCTGACGCAGACGGATGTAGTAGATGGTCTTGATGCCCTTACGCCATGCGTAAATCTGGGCGCGGTTGATATCGCGGGTGGTTGCGGTATCGCGGAAGAAGAGGGTCAGCGACAGGCCCTGGTCCACGTGCTGGGTTGCCACAGCGTAGGTGTCGATGATCTTCTCGTAACCAATTTCGTAGGAGTCCTGGTAGTACTCCAGGTTCTCGTTGGTCATGTACGGTGCCGGGTAGTAGACGCGGCCGAGCTTGCCTTCCTTGCGGATCTCAATCTTCGAAGCAATCGGGTGAATCGAAGAGGTCGAACCGTTGATGTAGGAGATGGAGCCGGTCGGCGGAACAGCCTGCAGGTTCTGGTTGTACATGCCGTACTGTGCCACGTCAGCAGCCAGCTGAATCCACTCTTCACGGGTGGGGATGTGGTGCTTAGCGAACAGTTCGCGGGTACGCTCGGTCTGCGGTGCCCATTCCTTCTCAATGTACTTTGCGAAGAACTCACCGGATGCGTACTTCGAGTTCTCGAAGCCCTCGAAACGCTGGCCGCGTTCCTTAGCAATCTGCATGGAGGCGCGGATTGCGTGGTAGGCGACGGTGTAGAAGTACATGTTGGTGAAGTCCAGTGCTTCTTCTGAACCGTAGTAGACGTGCTCGCGTGCCAGGTAGCCGTGCAGGTTCATCTGGCCCAGACCCACGGCGTGGCTCATGCCGTTGCCGCGCTCGATGGAGGGTACGGAGCGGATGTCAGACTGGTCGGAGACGGAGGTCAGCGAACGAATCGCGGTTTCCACGGTCTTGCCGAAGTCGTCGCCGTCCATGGTCAGTGCAATGTTCAGCGAACCGAGGTTGCAGGAGATGTCCTTACCGACGGTCTCGTAGCCGAGGTCAGCGTGGTAGGTGGACGGCTCAGAAACCTGCAGGATCTCGGAGCACAGGTTGGACATAATGACCTTACCGGCGATGGGGTTCGCGCGGTTGACGGTGTCTTCGAACATCACGTACGGGTAGCCGGACTCGAACTGGATCTCTGCGATGGTCTGGAAGAACTCACGCGCGTTGATCTTGGTCTTGGTGATGCGTGCATCGTCGACCATCTCGTAGTACTTCTCGGAGACGTTGATGTCGGAGAAGGGCACGCCGTAGATGCGTTCCACATCGTACGGGGAGAAGAGGTACATGTCCTCGTTCTTCTTCGCCAGCTCGAAGGTGATGTCGGGGATGACAACGCCCAGGGAGAGGGTCTTGATGCGGATCTTCTCGTCAGCGTTCTCACGCTTGGTGTCCAAGAAGGCGTAGATGTCGGGGTGGTGTGCGTGCAGGTACACGGCACCGGCACCCTGACGTGCGCCGAGCTGGTTTGCGTAGGAGAAGGCGTCTTCCAGCAGCTTCATGACGGGGATAACGCCCGAGGACTGGTTCTCAATCTTCTTAATGGGCGCACCGGACTCACGCAGGTTGGTCAGGGCGAATGCCACGCCGCCGCCGCGCTTGGAGAGCTGCAGTGCAGAGTTGATGGAGCGGCCGATGGACTCCATGTTGTCTTCCATGCGCAGCAGGAAGCAGGAGACGAGCTCGCCGCGCTGCTTCTTACCTGCGTTGAGGAAGGTCGGGGTTGCCGGCTGGAAACGGCCGGAGATGATCTCGTCGACGATGTCTTCGGCGAGCTTCTCGTTGCCTTCTGCCAGCAGCAGTGCGACCATGCAGACGCGGTCTTCGAAACGCTCCAGGTAGCGCTGACCGTCGAAGGTCTTGAGCGCGTAGGAGGTGTAGAACTTGAAGGCACCCAGGAAGGTCGGGAAGCGGAACTTCACGGCGTAGGCGCGCTTGAACAGGTTCTTGATGAACTGGAAGTTGTACTTGTCGAAGAGTTCCGGCTCGTAGTACTGGTTCTCAATCAGGTACTCAATCTTCTCTTCCAGGTCGTGGAAGAAGACGGTGTTGTTGTTGACGTGCTGCAGGAAGTACTGACGTGCCGCCTGGCGGTCTGCATCGAACTGAATCTGGCCGTTCTCATCGTAGAGGTTCAGCAGTGCGTTCAGCTCGTGGTAGCTCATACCCTTGAACTTCTCGGGCACGCTCTTGCCGTTGTGGCCTGCACCGAGAGTTTCTAGTGCTGAGGGAAGTTTTGCGTCCAAAATGCTTCCAATCCTTCGTTGACTTTTTCTACATCTGAATCGGTGCCCATGAGCTCAAATTTGAAGAGCACGGGCACATCGCACTTCTTGGCGACAATGTCTGCCGCGATACCGAAGAGCGGACCAAAGTTGGTGTTGCCGGAGCCAATCACACCGAGTATGTGGTGGCGATTCTGCTCCACGTTCAGGAATTTAACCACCTGCGGGGGAACGTTACCGGCGCCTTCAGGCTTGCCGTAGGTGGGGACGATGAGCACGAACGGCTCATCAAGAATGAGGGTGTCTTCGCCGGTGCGCAGCGGCAGGCGGAGGCGGCGGGCACGGATCTTCTCCACGAACTTGTGGGTGTTACCGGAGATGGAGGAGAAGTACACGATGAGTGGCGCTGTGTCGTCCAGTTCGACCTCGGTCGCTCGACCCTCGGAGGCGTTGCGTGCGTCCAGAAGGATCTTCCGGATTTCTGCGTGCTCGTCGACGGGGTTGGGCGTGAGGGCGGTACTCAATCTGTACTCCTTATTCTCGTGTGCCGGTGTGGTTCCGTGCCGATTTTCCGTTTGTACGGGTTTCGGCAGGGGTGTTACGCTGCCAGAGCGTTGATCTTGTCGGGCTGGAAGCCGGACCAGTGCTCGTCGCCTGCGATGACGACGGGTGCCTGCATGTAGCCGAGGGACTTGACCATTTCGAGGGCCTGAGCGTCTTCGGTGATATCAACCTTGGTGTAGCTGATACCCTTCGCGTCGAGGGCGCGGTAGGTCATGTTGCACTGGACGCACTGGGGCTTGGTGTACACGGTCACTACCATGGGAGTGCCTCTTACTTTCTCCCGCTCGGGCGGGCTTATCTCGTGAATGAATCTGGCGTGTTTCGTCGGTGGTTCACCACGTGTTATTTACGGCGGGCGCTGTGCCGTCCACTGCCCCCTCCTAGTGGGGCGTGGCGGTTTCCTGCTCTGGGGCAGGGCGCCTAAAAGTGCCGTAGTGGTGGAACCGAGTATTAATACTACATCTAGTGTCGAGATTTTTCTTCACCACAAGATGATGTGGTGCGAGGGTCGTGTTTCGTTCGATAAACCCACAGTTGAACCCACTTAAGAGGGGGTGTCTACAGCTTATCCACACCCTGCCGCGGGGCTAGTTCGCCGTATTTTCGCGGGGTGTGCCGGGTTATCCACAGGTGGGGTTTAAGTTGGTCAGGATTTTTAAGGGTTCATTCGCCCGCTGAGTTGAGGTTCAGTTAACCTCATGTATGCGTTTGGGGGCATAAAACCCGGCAGATTCGGGCTTGATTTTAAAGAGATTTCCGCTCTCACCCGTTCTTGCGCGAAACGGCGCGGTTTTAAAGCAGAACGGACTTTCTTAAAGGCGGGGGTTAACCCCCTTCGAGCGGGTTTAAGCTGTGTGATTAAGGCTGTAGAAAAGATTTTTAACTCTTTTTCAGCAGCCGGTGTGTCGTGGGTTTAAGTTGGTTAATTCCGCTGAAACACCAAAACCCACCGCATATACCGGTATTTCACGGTATTCACGGTGGGTTTACTGGGTATCAGCGCTGGTTTTAGCAACCGGCGAGCAGTAACCGGCTAGAAATCAATCAGGCCCAGCTCGCGCAGCTTCTTACTGAGCGTTACGCCGTCGGTGGCTTCAATCCACAGCGGCGA
>OAVW01000476.1_pt1 | contig 12502 bp, 8 predicted proteins | sample 1495321 | NCBI WGS metagenome assembly OAVW01 (sample SAMEA2580108, study PRJEB22360) | human gut metagenome | biome: human gut; feature: human-associated habitat; material: faeces | place: Denmark | collected 2008/2010 | reverse complement strand
AGAGCTTCCGTGCGCTGCTGCGTATGGGCGGTTTGCCGGAGCCTGCCGCTGATGAGCAGCTTGACCTGCCGAGTACGTTGGAGCGTTTGCAGCGGGCGGGTTCGGCGATGGGTTACCTACCGGAGGAGAAGTTGGGCGTGTGCTTGGGTAGTATGCGTGCTTCGGCGGCGTTGATGCGTGGTGCTGAGCAGGCGTTCTTTGATGGTGATGTGTTGCTGGTGGGTGTGCCGCATGAGGATCAGCCGTATTTGGATGCGGCGGGTTGGTCGGCGCATGCGTCGTCGTTCCGTGCGGTGCTGCTGGAGGGTACACACCCTGATCTGGTGAATCCGGCGCGTCTGGCGGAGGTGACCGGCCACTTCGCTGATTAGCCTGCTCTATCTGTAGAGTAGTTAATAAATAGAATGTCCCCGATTGATGATTTATCAATCGGGGACATTCTATTTATTGGTTTTTGAGAACCCACTCTTTATACCGAAGATTAACTGCTGATTGTTGCTGTCGCTGTTCTTCTAGTTTTGTTTCGTTATCTCGAATGAGCGGTTTTTGATATGAGGCTACAAGATTGGCAAGACCTTGTGCCATTCCTGTATCTTTACTGCATTGTGCTTCAATGACGCTGAGTCGAATTTCTTCTTCTGATGCCGGGGCGTTTCCATCACCGCTAGCACGGGTTGCATTTGATAGCTCTTTTGTACCCCATTCTTGGTCGCCTTTTCGTGGCGTTAGACCTTTATCCGATAGGCATTTCCACCATGCTTCACGGTATTTTTTCCATTCGGGATGATTCATGGCAGCCGCATAGGATTCGCCGTGGATTCGACGATAGGCTTCTGTGAGGCCACTTTGCTCTTCGATGCTGATGCCCGCAATCTCTTTCATAGTGGCTGAAATTTCAGGCATGCACTGTTCCATAATTTTTGTGTCATAGCCCGCGGATGATGGTGCATTCCCGGATCGCTTGAAGTTTCCATATTTGGCGGCGTATTCGGGGTTCCAGAGCCCAAACTCGCGACCGGATGAAACGATTTTAATATCTTCTCTATCCGGGATATATATTTCGTAGGATTGGTCGTGTTTTGCGAAACAGCGCTGCCTGAGAATTTCCAAGGCTTGAGTGTAATACTGGGAATTTTCATCGAAAATGTCATTGTATTCTTCGAGCGGAGTAATGATTCGGTTGTTTTTATAGTCTAGAGTTGCTTGGGCTGTTTCATCACGTTCTAGTTGCGGGCCTGCAGAACAGGATGTGCAGGCTAGCGTGAATGCAAATGTTAAAGCCATTGCGGGTTGAAAGAATTTCTTGAGGTTCATGATTCTCCCTCCGTAATTGGATAAAGAATATGCGGCAGTAAAGAAAGCTGGGTTATGCTCTGGCGATAATCACCATGTAGTGCCCAGTAATACGGGTGCATATGGAATCAGTTATCTATGCTGAACCCTCATGTTGATCTAAAGCTTAAGCAGGATTTCGGGCGTTGGGGGGGGGTACCTGCTAGCTTGGGAGCGCACCCGTGGCGAAAGGATCAAGACGCTCTGTGCAGATAACGCACAAGGGTGTTTCTGCAGCGTCGTTACTGCTGGGAGAGTCTAGAGCTTCATCATGAACCCCTATGAGTTATGGAGGGCAAATACTCATAGATGAGTGAGCCGTGCCCCCTGCTGGTCGGGCACCCTAAAATATCCACCGATACTATGGCGAATATCATAGTTGAAGGGTGGTTAAAGCCTACCACCGGCTAGATGCACCAGGCAATCAAAACTCCGGTCACGTCTGATTTATTACGTAAGAAACGCATAGTCAACGAGCATATCGACAGGAATCAGCTCGGGTATCCTGCACCCCTTCACAGTTAAAACACGAATGCCCCCGGTTGATGAATCATCAACCGGGGGCATCGTTTAGCGTCTAACGCAGAACCGGGGTTCTACAGCTAAATGCTTAGTGCTGCTCCAGCTCGGAGTTAGCGTTCACGTTGAGCAGGTCGTACTTAGCGAATGCCTTCGCGGGAACGTCTGCTGCAACCTCGCCGCGCTTTGCCAGCATCTGCAGGGTGCGGACAACAACCGACTCTGCATCGATGTGGAAGAAGCGACGTGCACCCGGGCGGGTGTCTGCGAAGCCGAAGCCGTCAGCACCCAGGGTTGCGAAGTCGTTCGGAACGAACTGGCGGATCTGGTCGGGAACATCCGAAGCGAAGTCGGTGGTCGCGACGATCGGGCCAGCAGCGCCAGCCAGCTTCTGGGTCACGTAAGGAACGCGAGCGGGCTGGTTCGGGTTCAGCAGAGCCTCTTCCTCAGCGGCAATACCGTCGCGGCGCAGCTCGGTCCACGAGGTGACAGACCAGACGTCTGCGGAGACGCCCCAGTCCTCAGCCAGCAGCTGCTGAGCCTTCTCAGCCCACGGAACAGCAACGCCGGATGCCAGCAGCTGTGCCTTGGGGCCGGAGGTCAGCGGGGACTCGCTGATCTTGTGGATACCCTTGATGATGCCCTCAACGTCAACGTTTGCCGGCTCAGCAGGCTGGTGAATCGGCTCGTTGTACACGGTCAGGTAGTACATGACGTTGTGGTCTTCGTCCTTGGTACCGTACATCTGCTCGATACCGCGCTCCACGATGTGAGCGATCTCGTAGCCGTAAGCCGGGTCGTAGATCTTGAACGCCGGGTTGGTGGACGCCAGAATCGGGGAGTGGCCGTCGTTGTGCTGCAGACCCTCACCGGACAGGGTGGTACGACCTGCGGTTGCACCGATGACGAAGCCGCGGCACAGCTGGTCGGCAGCAGCCCAGAAGCCGTCGCCAGTGCGCTGGAAGCCGAACATCGAGTAGAAGATGTAAATCGGGATCATCGGCTCGCCGTGGGTGTCGTAGGAGGAGCCCAGTGCGATGAACGCAGCGGTTGCGCCTGCCTCGTTAATACCCACGTGAACGATCTGGCCCTCGGGGGACTCGGTGTAGGTGAGCATGAGCTGGTGGTCAACGGGCACGTAGTTCTGGCCGTTGGGGTTGTACAGCTTAGCCGAGGGGAAGAAGGAGTCCATACCGAAGGTACGTGCCTCATCGGGGGTGATGGGAGCGATACGGTGACCGAAGCCCTTCACACGCATGAGGTCCTTCATCAGGCGGACGAACGCCATGGTGGTAGCAGCGGTCTGCTTGCCGGAGCCCTTCTTGGTCTGTGCGTAGGCCTTGGACTCGGGCAGGATAATCTCAGGCTGGGTGTTTGCACGGCCGGGGATGTAACCGCCGAGTTCCTTGCGGCGTGCCTGCATGTACTGCAGTGCCGGGTGGTTTGCCTCGGGCAGGTAGTACGGCGGGTTGTACAGATCCTTCTCCAGCTCCTCGTCGGAGATGGGAATGTTCAGGTGGTCACGGAAGCCCTTCAGTGCTTCCATGGTGAACTTCTTGATCTGGTGGGTGGAGTTACGTGCCTCGAAGTAGGGGCCGAGCTCCGCACCCTTAATGGACTGTGCCAGGATGACGGTGGGCTTGCCCTTGGTCTCCATAGCTTCCTTGTAGGCTGCGTAGAGCTTCTTGTCGTCGTGGCCACCCAGGCGCAGGTTGAAAATCTGCTCGTCGGTCAGGTCTGCAACGAGTTCCTTGGTTTCGGGGTACTTGCCGAAGAAGTGCTCGCGGATGTAGCCACCGTCTTCGCCACGGAAGGTCTGGTAGTCACCGTCGAGGGTCTCGTTCATCAGCTGGATGAGCTTGCCGCTCTTGTCCTTCTTGAGCAGCTCGTCGTAGTCGGAGCCCCACAGGACCTTGATGACGTGCCAGCCTGCGCCGCGGAAGAATGCCTCGAGCTCCTGAACGATCTTGCCGTTACCACGAACGGGGCCGTCCAGACGCTGCAGGTTGCAGTTGACGACGAAGGTCAGGTTGTCCAGGTGCTCGTTTGCAGCCAGCTGCAGTGCACCACGCGACTCGGGCTCGTCCATCTCGCCGTCGCCCAGGAATGCCCAGACGTGCTGCTCGGAGGTGTCCTTGATCTTGTGGTTGTGCAGGTACTTGTTGAAGGATGCCTGGTGGATTGCGTTCAGGGGGCCCAGACCCATGGAAACGGTCGGGAACTGCCAGAACTCGGGCATGCAACGGGGGTGCGGGTACGAAGGAATACCGTCTGCGCCCTTGGTCTTCTCCTGGCGGAAGCCGTCCATCTGCTCTTCGCTCAGGACGCCTTCAACGAATGCGCGGGAGTAGACACCGGGGGAGGAGTGACCCTGGAAGAAGACCTGGTCACCGCCACCGGGGTGGTTACGGCCGCGGAAGAAGTGGTTCTGGCCCATTTCGTAGAGGTCAGCCACACCTGCGAAGGTGGAGATGTGACCGCCAACGCCGATGCCCTTCTTCTGGGCACGCTGAACCATGATTGCTGCGTTCCAACGAATCCATGCGCGGTACTGGCGCTCGAGTTCCTCATCACCGGGGTACTCGGGCTGCTGGTCGGCGGGGATGGTGTTGATGTAGTCGGTCTTGACCAGAGTCGGGACCTTAACGCCCTTTGCGCCAGCCTCCTTGAGCAGTGCGCGAAGGATGTACTCTGCACGCTCAGTGCCGTGAGTCTTGATAAGGTCCTCGAGGGACTCGGCCCACTCCTGGGTCTCTTCTACGTCGATGTCCTTGAAGCCATCGAGAAGGGTGCTCAGGGAGTGCTCGTTCGGTACGTTAGCCAAACTAATCCAACCTCTCTTCTGTGCGGTTGTGAGATCGCCCGCCGCGCGTTGTTGCGTTGTCGAACAATCTTTGTGTTTAAGCGCTATAGGTCCGTAAGACCCACATCGCTTCTTATCTCTACTATCTTAGACCTAAAGGCGCCTCTCTTGGTCTCAAATGAGGGTTTTTGTGATGTGGGTTTCGCATTGTGACTATCTGAGTGGGAAAAATACGCATCAAAAGTACTAGTTAGGGTCTTTTTGCACCTAAATGGCGCGGAATGGTGGGGGTGGCGGAATGGTGCGGAACGAAGGGGTGTGACCCATCTGAGGGGAGAGTGTCAACTATGGCTTGGTGTGGCTTGGTGTGGGGTGCAGTGGGAAAAGGAAAAAAATATTGAGACATAGAACACGCTCCGTGGATTTGCATGTCATATCGAAAGTCCGTATAGTTTTTTCTTGTGTTCGCCACTGGGTCGTCAAACGAAACAGTGAGAACTACGGGTCTTTAGCTCAGCTGGTAGAGCGCCACGTTTACACCGTGGATGTCATCGGTTCGATCCCGGTAGGACCCACCAATTACCCCGGTACCGCAAGGTACCGGGGTTTTTCCGTTCTAAGCACTTTCTCCACGCGCTATATTTCTCCAGGAGTGAGAAGGGCGACTCTTCAGAGCATAAAAGTGCACTCCACCTATATATAGCCTGCCCTCAGCGCGTATCCTTATATACATGACTGAAAACAAGAAGGCACAGATTGGTGTCACCGGCCTTGCTGTCATGGGCGCAAACCTCGCCCGCAACCTGGCACGTAACGGCTACACCGTGGCACTGCACAACCGTTCCGTAGAGAAGACCGACGCACTGCTGGCTGAGCACGGCGCAGACGGCGACTTCATCCGCACCGAGTCCCTGCAGGAACTCGTCGACTCCCTCGAGTCTCCCCGCCGCATCCTGATTATGGTCAAGGCGGGCGCACCCGTCGACGCTGTTATCGAGCAGCTCACCCCCATGCTCGATGAGGGCGACATCATTATTGACGGCGGTAACTCCCACTTCCCCGACACCATCCGTCGCGAGCACGCCCTGGCTGAAAAGGGCCTGCACTTCGTAGGCGTTGGCGTCTCCGGCGGCGAAGAGGGCGCTCTCTGGGGCCCCTCCATGATGCCCGGCGGTTCCGCAGAGTCCTACAAGCACCTGGGCCCGCTGCTCGAAAAGATCGCAGCGAAGGCACCCCAGGACGGGGCACCCTGTTGCGCATGGATTTCCACCGACGGTGCGGGCCACTTCGTGAAGATGGTCCACAACGGTATCGAGTACGCCGATATGCAGGTTATCGGCGAAGCTTACGACATTCTGCGCTCCATTGCAGGCATTGAGCCGGCACAGCAGGCAGAAATCTTCAAGACCTGGAACGAAGGCGACCTGAGCTCCTACCTGATCGAAATCACCGCAGAGGTGCTCGCACAGGTAGACGCAAAGACCGGCAAGCCCCTGGTTGACGTTATCGTTGACGCAGCGGGCCAGAAGGGTACCGGCCTGTGGACCGCTAAGGCTGGCCTGGACCTCGGTTCCCCCGTCTCCGCTATCGCAGAGTCCGTATTCGCACGCGCCCTCTCCTCCTCCGAGCATGGGCAGCGCGAGCAGGCACAGCGCGAACTGCCCGCAGGTCTGATCGCAACCACCGGCATCGGTGCAGGCGACCCCGAGTTTGTTGAGGATGTGCGCCGCGCACTCTTCGCATCCAAGCTCGTTGCGTACGCACAGGGCATGGACCTGCTCACCCGCGCAGGCAAGGAATACGGCTGGGACCTGAAGCTGGACACCATCGCATCGCTGTGGCGTGCAGGCTGCATCATCCGCGCCGAGCTGCTGGGCGACATCATGGCTGCCTACGCAGGCGAAGCACCCGCGAACATGCTGCTGGCACCCGCATTCAAGAACCTCATGGAGGAGCTCGTTCCTTCCTGGCGTCGCGTGGTGGCTAAGGCAACCGCACTGGGCATCCCCGTGCCGGTATTCGCTTCCGCACTGTCCTACTACGACGGTCTGCGCCGCGACCGCCTGCCCGCATCCCTGATTCAGGGTCAGCGTGACTTCTTCGGTGCACACACCTACGGTCGTATTGACGAAGAGGGCGCCTTCCACACCATGTGGAGCGGTGACCGTTCCGAGGTGAACGCAGCGGACATTCACGTTCACTAAGCTCACGTAGCTGAATACGTCAAAGCCCGCCTTCGGCTGGATGAGAATCCGATCGAAGGCGGGCTTTCGTTATGTCTTCAATATGTTGTTGCGCAGGGTACTAGAGAGAAGCGCCCCTAGGGGAAGAACCGTAGGGGAGAGGCGCCACTGGAGCTTGCAGGAAGCCTCCAGACGCGCCTCTAAGGGCTCAAAACGCTTGCCAAGCACTAAATCCACATGGCGGGGTCAATGTACTCCACAGCGTCCACCAACGGCTTCTTCTTCTCCGGGGTACGCGGGCGGTGCTTCGCCGGAATGCCGGTAATAATCGAATCAGCGGGGTGATCGTTGACGACCACGGCGTTCGCACCAATAGCGCTATCGGCACCAATCTCCACCGGGCCCAGCACCTTTGCACCGGCACCGATGGTCACACGGTCACCAATGGTGGGGTGACGCTTCACCTTCTCCAGGGAGCGACCGCCCAAGGTCACGCCGTGGTACAGCATCACGTCGTCACCAACCTCAGCGGTCTCACCAATGACAATGCCCATGCCGTGATCAATGAAGAAACGGCGGCCAATGGTCGCACCGGGGTGAATCTCCACACCGGTCAGAAAACGAGCAAACTGCGAGAGAGTACGAGCCAGAGCCTTCGTCTCATCCTTCTGCCAGAGCTTATGGGTCAGACGGTGAACCCAAATCGCGTGCATACCCGAATAGTTCAGCGCAATCTCGACAGCGCCGCGCGCAGCAGGGTCGTGCTGGCGGACGTTCTCAATATCTTCACGCAGACGCGCAATAAAACTCATGGGTTCCCTTTCCCTCATCGGTCGTGCTCTGTGTATGCGACCTTTCCAAAGGTACCAACAACGGTGCTCATTCACCTATTCCCGAACTCTGTCGTCGTCATAGTGAGTGCTCTCTTTAACATCTCGGTCACAATTGCGTGCGGAACGTAATATTCGGGCTCGGGCGGGTCTCAGCGGGGGAGTATCGCGGGAAAACGCAAACGCTCCGCCCCGGCATGCAACCGGGACGGAGCGTCGAACACTGCGTACTGTTCTAGATGGCGGCCTCACGGGGAGGGGTGCCGAAGACCGGGGCCTATTAGCCGCGGATATCCTCGTACAGAGCGGTAGAGATGTAACGCTCACCGAAGTCGGGAACGATAGCCACAATCAGCTTGTCCTTGTTCTCAGACTTCTTAGCCTCCTCCAGAGCAGCCCACACAGCCGCACCGGAAGAAATACCGCCCAGAATACCTTCCTGGGTAGCCAGCAGGCGGGAGGTGCGCATAGCATCCTCAGCGCTGACCGGGGTCACCGAATCGTAGATGCCGCGGTCCAGGGTGTCGGGAACGAAGTTAGCGCCCAGGCCCTGAATCTTGTGGGGGCCAACGCGACCCTCGGAGAGCAGCGGGGAGTCCTTCGGCTCAACCGCAACAACCTTCACGTCCGGGTTCTGCTCCTTCAGGTACTTACCGGTACCGGAGATGGTGCCGCCGGTGCCAATACCCGCCACGAAAATGTCGACCTTACCGTCGGTTGCTTCCCAAATCTCGGGGCCGGTGGTGTTGTAGTGAATGGTGGGGTTCGCCTCGTTGGAGAACTGGGACGCCAGGATAGCGTTCTCGGTGGTCGCAACGATTTCCTTAGCCTTCTCCACAGCGCCGCGCATACCCTCGGTACCGGGGGTCAGCACAATCTGAGCACCGTAAGCGCGCAGCAGCACGCGACGCTCAGCAGACATGGTCTCCGGCATGGTCAGGATGACGCGGTAACCGCGAGCAGCACCCACCATAGCCAGCGCAATACCGGTGTTACCGGAAGTGCCCTCAACAATGGTGCCGCCGGGCTTCAGCGCACCCGACTTCTCAGCAGCGTCAATGATGGCGCGACCGATGCGGTCCTTAACCGAACCAGCGGGGTTGTAGAACTCAAGCTTGACCGCTACGTTACCGGGAAGACCTTCGTCCAGTCGGTTCAGCTTAACCAGGGGGGTCTGGCCGGTTGCTTCAACAATGCTGTTGAGAATCTTTGCCATGGGGTGCTCCTTACATGAGCCTGGGGGAGGCCAGCCGCGACGGGGTCTCCGCAATGAATAATCGGTTACGTGGCAACTCTACTACTCACCGGCGGCAGGTTTAAACCTGCGGTCACAGTTCGTAATAATGCCAGAGAAAAACCTCAAGGAACGAGGTTCAGAAAGAGGGTACAGAAAAGCGCCGCACAAACCCTTTCTCGACAAAGGATGATGAATGTGCGGCGCTCTCTAGAAACATTATGTAGCCCAAAAGACAACCTCTGTATATAAGAGTAGTGATGAACTCCGTTCACCGCAAGCTGGAGCCACAAATTTTATTGCCATCAATGGAAAAAACAGTAGAAAACCGCATCCTGAGATGGAAAAGACGCAAAAGCGGGGGAGAAAACCAGCCTCAGAGGACTAGTTGATGTCCATGTGAAGGTCCCACTTGTTGTTCAGGTAGCGGCCAACAGCCTCACCAAACATCTTCACGTGACGCTTATCAGCCGCCACGGTCTGCTCCTTGCCGTCCTTGAACAGCTTCTCACCCAGATCAACGTTCAGAGTCACGGTCCAGTTGTACGCACCCTGCGCCAGAACCGGCTGCTTGGTGCCAATAGTCAGGGTAGCGGTCGGGTTCACGTACCAGGTCTTCTTCTCGTCAATACCGGCCTTGGTGGAGTCCGCGTACTTCTTCATCGCCGCCAGGGTCTCCTGGTCGGTGCTGACCTCGTTCATGTAGTGCATATCGCCGGTACGCAGCAGGTACTCAAACGCCGCACCGAAGTACGCCAGAGCCGCCGCGAATCCAGCCACCGAATTCTGGTGCATAGCCTCCGGAACAATCGGGGACGGCACGTTCTGCGGCGGGTGCTCAGCATTACCCGGCTGGTACTCGCCGTGATCCTCCATCTTCTCCAGCTTCGCTACGCCGCTGTAATCCTTATTGTCGTTGGGCAGCGGAGAGTTCGTTGCAGTAGCCGAAGCCGATGCAGAAGCGGAAGGGGAAGCAGACGCCGATGCAGAAGCAGAGGGCGAAGCGGTAGCAGACTCAGAAGCAACAGCAGAAGCGCTCTCAGAGCCAGAAGCGGAAGCAGACGCCTCAGAAGTAGCCTTAGAGCCACAAGCCGCCAGCAAAGCCATAGAGCTGACGCCCAGCACACCCAGCGCCGCGCGGCGGGTCAGGTTCTCGGACATAGTGATACCTTTCAGTCAGTCGGTGATTGCAACCAGTTTAGCCGCAAACCCAACAGGATACAGAGTTGAGTGGACGAAGCGTGAGAAGCGCCTCGCAGATAAAAGCGTTATGACGAACTATGACGCCGCGGAAGTGGCGGACGACTCAGCAGAAGCGGCGGCAGAAGAGGGCACGGAAGCCGAACCGGATGCTGCCGCGCTCGCAGAGGAAACACCACCCTGAGCAGCGCTACCCTGAACAGTGGCACCGTACGCCACGCTCAGCTCCCACATCTTCGAATCAGCATGGTAGCGGCCGCGGAAATCGCACTCCTGAACCGTTACCCGAGAAGCAGGAACCGCAGCAGAAGCAGAAGCACTCGGGGACGCCGCGTCAGACACCAGCGCATCCTCAGAAGGCTCAGTAGGCTCAGCAGACGCCGAAGCGCTCGCGGAGGCACCCACCGGCTGGATCTTGCCCTCAGCCACCGCCTCCGTACCGAAGTCCAGAGTGTACTTGCCCTTAAACAGCAGGTTGCCATCGCTCATAATGGACGGCTGCGCACTCGAAAGCGCATAGGAAGCCGACGGATTCACATACCAGGAACCCTTCTCCACACCCGCAAGAATAGAAGCCGACAGAGCATCCACCTCAGAGCGAGTCTTCGACGACAGCTGAATGCCGGTCGAGAACGCATCCGTGCTACCGGTCTTCACCAGATAATCCATAGCCGCCGCAAAATAAGCAATCGCCTCATGAAAACCCGTCACCGTATTCGCCGACAGAGCATCAGTCACCTTCGGCTTCGGAGCATTACGCGGCGGATGCTCCACCGTACCCTGCTCATAATTCAGCGCACCCTCATAGTGGGTGTACTCCACCAGACCCGAATAGTTCTTACCATCATCACTGTACCCATTCGGGTTAGCGCTCGACTTCGAACCATTCAGGCTACCACCCTGAGAACCTGACTGCTGGCTAGATCCACCCGAACCGCACGCGCTCAACAGCGCCGCAGAACCGGCAACAGCAGAAACGCCCACACCCAGGCGCATCAGGGAGCGGCGAGAGAAAGACTGAGAAAAAGAAGACATAAGAGAAAAACCTTGAATCCAGGAAAGCTCGTTACTACCAGAGTAAAACAAATCATGCCCTAACCCGAGTGCGAGTTAGGGCATGATGCCTCATCCATCTGAGGGCTTAAAGGTTGTCACCATTAGAATTGCCGCCATTACCGGAGTTGCCGGAATTGCCAGCATTACCGCCGTTAGCGGCACCACCATTAGCGCCACCATTCTGCGGCTGAGCCGAAGCCTGAGCCTCGTACTCATCCTGAATCGTCAGAGTCCAGTCATTATCGTGGCGCACACCGGTAACCACCAGACCGCGCTCAGTACGGCGCACCTTCTCAGACATCTCCGCGGGAGCACCGTCAATCACCACGGTCGGACCCAAATCAATCACCAGGTCAAAGGTCCACTGCACGCTCTTCTTCACCAGCGCAGGAACTGCAGTGAACGCAGACATGGTCACCTTCGGCGACACAAACCAATCACGATTCTGCGAGCTCTCATTCGACTCATCCATAAACGAAGAGAACGAAGCAATGAATTTCTCATCAGCCTTCGAGTCACGCAGCGGAGCCGCATCACCGGTCAGCACCAGGTAATTGATCGCCGCATACACGAAAGCAATCGAATCGTACAGACCCTGCACCGAGTTCTCCGACGCGCTCGCCGGACGCTTGGGGAACGGCACGTTCTGAGCGGGCGCAGACTCGGTCGCCGGAACGAAATTACCCTTCTTCTCATAGTTGTCGAAGGTGACCTCGCCGCTAAAATCAGTACGCGCAGAAGCCGAAGGGGAAATCTGAGGGGTATCCGCATCAGCGTTTTCACTGGTGGAAGAAGAACCACCGCACGCAACCAGCAGGGCGCTCAAAGACACGCCCGCAACGCCCGCACCCGCATAACGCAGAGCAGAACGGCGGCTGATGCCGGTGGTGGAACTGGGAAGCCCGGAGGTCATGGGGAAAAGCGCCACGGAATACCTTTCGAGTGAGAATCTCAGGTGAGAGACGAGTGAGAGAATGCCTCGACGAGCGGATATCACACGCGGACATCCCTCTAGAGACAGTCCTAAGTATAACGCGCCCCCGCCTTCACACCCGTGCGTACCAGTGCTCAAAGGAGCGTGATATGCCGCCCATCAGCGAACTTACCGTGACTAGGAACTTAGTGGAACCAGCGGGAGCATCGCACCGGATGGGGTGAAAGAGGGGACGCGTTCATCGTCTATAGGGGGAGGGGCTACTGGGCGCCCTCACCGGGAACACCACCGGGAACACCGGCAGGTGCCTCAGCGCCGCCAGCAGCACCGCCCGCATCGGGGGCACCGGGCGCTACGCTCGGCTGAACCGTCGCAGCGGCAGGCTGAGTTGCCACAGGCTGCGCGGTAGCC
>OAVW01000474.1_pt1 | contig 12512 bp, 10 predicted proteins | sample 1495321 | NCBI WGS metagenome assembly OAVW01 (sample SAMEA2580108, study PRJEB22360) | human gut metagenome | biome: human gut; feature: human-associated habitat; material: faeces | place: Denmark | collected 2008/2010 | reverse complement strand
AACCAAGACAAAGGGTTCCAAAGACCCGTGTGCTGCCATTACACCATGGGGGAGTCGTGGGCTTTCGGCCCACAAGTGTTCATTTATACCATATTGTCGGTATTTACCGAAAGACTACGCCATGTCGCGTCTCGCATCGTGTGCTTTCCACGAACAAACACGCACGTGATCAGGCGAACAGGAAGCCTTGACCGTGGTGCTCGGGGTAGGTGTCGAACAGTTCGGCGACCGAGCCGTCCTCGAATACGGCGCGGATGGCGCTGGCCAGCAGCGGGGCGATCGACAGGACGGTCAAGCCATCCCAGCGCTTTTCCTCGGGAATCGGCACGGTGTCGGTCAGCACGACCTCGCGCGCACCGCAGTTCTTGAGTCGCTCGACGGCCGGGCCGGAGAGCACGCCATGCGTGGCGACCACGGTCACCGACTTGGCTCCCGCGTCCTGCAGCACGTGGCATGCGCCCGCGATGGTACCGGCGGTGTCGATCAGGTCATCGACAAGCACGCAGTCCTTGCCGGCAACGTCGCCGACCACACGGTTGGCGACCGCCTGGTTCGGGCGGGTGATGTCGCGCGTCTTGTGCACGAAAGCGAGCGGACCGCCGCCGAGACGCTGCGCCCACTGCTCGGCCACGCGAATGCGGCCGGCGTCGGGGGAGACGACGGCGACGTTGTCGAGATGGCCCTGGAAACGATCACGGATGTAGTCGACCAGCACTGGCATGGCCACCAGATGATCGACCGGGCCGTCGAAGAAGCCTTGGGACTGCGCGGCATGCAGATCGACCGACATGATGCGGTCGGCACCGGCGGTCTTCAGCAGGTCGAACACCAGACGGCAGGAGATGGGCTCGCGGCCGCGGTGCTTCTTGTCCTGACGGGAGTAGCCGAGCAACGGGCAGACCGCAGTAATGGAACGGGCCGAGGCGCGCTTCAATGCGTCGATCATGATGAGCTGCTCCATGATCGCCTTGTTGATGGGCTTGTAGTGGCTTTGCAGCACGAACACATCGGCGCCACGCACCGATTCGGTGTAGCGCACGTACATCTCGCCGTTGGCGAAATCGTATGCGGTGGTTTCAAGGACGTCGATGCCGAGCTGCTCGGCGACATCCTCAGCCAACTTCGGATGAATCCTTCCCGTAACGAGAATAAGATTCTTATCGGGCTTTCCTTCAAGGATTGCGCTCACCATGTCTCCCAACGTGTGGTCTCGTTGATGCAGTCTTCAGCATAGCCGTTCTTCACGACCGGTTGGACAACTCAGCGTTGCCTGCCGTTCACCTGCCGCTTGCGATCCATTGTTCGATGGTCTGTCTGACCGCCTTTGCATAGATATCGCTATCCATGCTCGGGTGGATGCCGTCGGAGCCGAGCACCTGCGCGTTCGCGTTGGCTGTGGCATCCCAATCCACCAGCACCACATTGTCCGGATGTGCGGCCGCATAGTCGGCAAGCACCTGGTTGGTAGGTGGAATCCACGTACGGTCTCCGTGGGCATTGACCAGTACCAGCACGCGGTCGGGGCCGATCATATTACGAATCTGGTCCAACTGATCGGGGGTGATTGCCGAATTGGTGCCAAGGCCGATCAACACCCACTGCCGCAGACTGCCGGCGGACAGAGCGTTGCCGATGAGTTCGGGGGGCGACCATGATGGAGCGGGAAACGCTCGCGTCGGTCTGAATGCCGGGGAAGACTTCCGAAAGGCCCTGTGATGAGGCCAGCATCACCGAATCGCCTATGGCGGTAATCTGATCGCCGGTGGGCATCTCATGCTTGGGCTTGGGCGGTGCCGGCACGGCATGGCGCAGCAGCACGTGTTCGGTTTTCTGCATACGTTCCAGTTGTGCGGCCTGTTGCTCCAGCTGGATCTGCATGGCGGTTTTCGCAGGTGCATGAGCAATGCCCTGCACGCAGCCGGCCAACGACAGCACCAGGATAACGTCAACGGCAATAACCCGGGCCACATGATTCTTCTTGTTCGTGCGAAGGGGCACCACGACGGATACCGCCGAGTGCGTTGCCGCCGGTTTCTCCACCATCAGCCAGGAAATCATCACCGCAATGGCGGTGAGCAACGCGGTCATGATGAGAGGCCAAGGCCCTACTGCCTTGAAGATCTTCGGGGCAAGGGCGCTGGAAAGAATCCACAACGGCCAGTGCCACAGGTAGATGCCGTACGAATACTTGCCGAGGGAGGCCAATGGCTTGAACACCATGAGGCTTTGCATCCAGGAATCGTCGGAGATGGTACCGGCAATCAGCAGCACGGACAACAAGCTGGACAATATGATGCCACCGCGGAAGGCGAATGCATCCTGTTTGCCGATAACCGCCATGGTGACCAAGGCAATCAGGCTGAGGAACGCCAATACCGGTGCCGCCGCATTCCAGATGCGATGCTCCACGGGAATCTGAGGTAACGGAGCCCGATGTGCGGCTGCCGAAGCGCTCGAGCTAATGGTGCGGGGCATCGGCACAGCCCTCTGGCGAGCGTGGCCCAACTGAGGAGCGGTGACCCACCAGGCGAGAGCCACACCCAGCATCAGGCCCATGCTGTGGGTATCGGTGCCGAAGTAGACGCGGGTGGGGTCGCCTTTGGGCACATACATCACCCACATGGCGATACTGCTGAACGCCGCGAGTCCCAGTGGGATGAGTGAAGACAGTTTCGTCTGGCGGAGCTTCCACATCAGCCAGACGATGAACGGCACGATGACGTAGAACTGCATGAGCACGCCAATGAACCACAGATGGCGAAACACCTGCGGGTTCATTTGGTCGAAATAGCTTTGGCCTCCGGCAATGGCGTACCAGTTGTAGCAGCCCAGCAGCACGGTGATGACTTGGTCGCGGATGGAAACTAGAATGTCGTGATCGAACAGCCAGCCGACGGAGACGATGACCGGAATCAGCAGAAACAGCGCCGGATAGAGACGTACTGCACGCTTGGGAATATATCGCACGAGATTCAGCGATCCGGTTTTCGCCAGAGAACGAATCAAACTGACGGCAATCAGGAATCCAGAGACGGTGAAGAACACGTCGACTCCGTAGAATCCGCCTGGCAGCCGTTGCTGCATGCAGTGGTACAGCACAATGGCTATCAGCGCTAGTCCTTTAATACCGTCTAAACCCACGAACCGCTTCACGGATAATCCTTCTCTTTCCGTAGTGCTGATGGCATTCCCCGTTCTCTCCAACAAACGGAAAACAAGCCCAGCATGGCCGAGGGGAGAGACAATGCGACAGCAGCGAATCGTCAGGCCGCATGCTGCATGATTACCGGCTTGACGATTCGCGGCATACCGCGCTTATCGGTGGCGCTTACCGGTGATACAGACTCACCCGTTCGTACTTCGGTTCGCAGCACACGTTGATGCCGAGTTTGCGATACAGCGCCTCGTCCGTGGATGAGATGATAACGGAGAAGAAGGCGTCGCAGCCCCGCAACTGTTTGAGCCCGTCGATGACGCGAGCGGCCACAGGACTGGTGGCGCTGGTGATTGACAATGCAATCAGCGTCTCATCCGAGTGCAAGCGTCGGTTCACGCTGTTGAGATGCTCGGTTTTCAGCCGACAGATGGGTTCGATGGCGGCATCGTCGATTACCGGAATGGTTTCGTCAACACCGGTGACGGCCTTGAGCGCGTGCATCAGCAGCGCGCTGGCCGCGCCCAACAGGTCGCCGGTTTTGCCGGTGACCACATGGCCATCGGGCAGCACCATGGCACCAGCCGGGGCACCGGTGGCGGCTTCCTTCTCAAGGGCCACGGCGCGGGCGGGAGAAAGATCGGGGGTCACGCCGGCCCGGTTCATGATGGAGCGCAGCCGCTCCACCTGTTCCTCGCCAGTGCCGGTGCGCTTCAAGTGCACGGCGGCGGCGAAGTAGCGGCGCACGATTTCCAGACGCGCGGCATCGCGGCAGGCATCGTCGTCCACAATGGCGTATCCGGCCATGTTGACGCCCATATCGGTGGGGCTCTGATAGGGGCTTTCGCCCATGATGCGCTCCATCATGGCTTTGAGCACGGGGAATGCTTCGACGTCGCGGTTGTAGTTGACGGTGGTCTCGCCGTACGCCTCCAGATGGAACGGGTCGATGATATTGGCATCGTCGAGGTCGACGGTGGCAGCCTCGTACGCGATGTTGACCGGATGGTTGAGCGGAAGATTCCAGATGGGGAACGTCTCGTATTTGGCATAGCCGGCGTCGATGCCGCGCTGGTGCTCGTGGTAGAGCTGGCTCAGGCACGTGGCGAGTTTGCCGGAGCCAGGGCCGGGCGCGGTGACCACGACGAGCGGCCGGGTGGTCTCGATGTACTCGTTCTTGCCGTATCCGTCGTCTGAAACGATGCGTTCGATGTCGTGCGGGTATCCGGCGATCGGGTAGTGCAGGCGGCAGGTGACGCCGAGTTGCTCGAGGCGGTGGCGGTAGGCGTCGGCGGCGGGCTGATTGGCGTATTGGGTGAGCACTACGGAGCCGACGAGGAAGCCGCGGGAACGGAACACGTCGATGAGTCGCAGCACGTCCTCGTCGTAGGGGATACCGAGGTCGCCGCGGGTCTTGCCTTTTTCGATATGGTTGGCGTTGATGGCGATGACGATTTCCACATCGTCCACCAGACTTTCCAACATGCGGAACTTGGTGTCCGGCTCAAAGCCGGGCAGCACGCGCGAGGCGTGGTAGTCGTCGAAGAGCTTGCCTCCGAATTCCAGATAGAGTTTGCCGCCGAATTGCGCGATGCGCTTTCTGATGTTGGCGGCTTGCAGCTCGATGTATTTTTCGTTGTCGAATCCCTGGCGCATAGAGGTCGGCATCCCTTTCCGAACGACGTCGTAAACGGAAAAATTATACCGGACGTCGTCGGCAACAAAAAATGGGATTCCCCGATGGGGAATCCCATTCGTCATAGAGAGCAATTACTCCCGAGGAATGTTGAACAGGGGTTTGCATGGCTCCCAAAAACGCGCTGGTTGAAACGTTGCCGACGACGCGTGCGCTCGAAGAGTATGCACGGGTGGCTTTGCGGTGATTTCCCAGACCGTTCGTTGCTAGGCGAGATATTTCTTTTTCCAGGCCTTCTTTCGGGCGTAAGCGTTTTCTGTCATGTCGGAGTAGTCGTAATCAACTTTGAACTTGCCGTTGGAATGGAGAATAAGCGTCATCGATCCCCATCTCTTTTCGGGCTTAAGCGCGGCCCTTTCAGGTTCAATGAACTTGTTGATAGCCATAAAGTTTTTCATCAAGGATGCCCTCGAAACGCCTTTTTGGTCAAAGCATTTAACGAAGTCGTCTTTTCCGCTGCCAGCAACGTAATACTCAATAGAGAACGCACCCTCGGCGTACTCGGCGTAAAACACGACCTTGCTCCAGTCTTCGGGGAGGGTTTCCTCAAGAATTGAAGCTATCCCTTGTAGCATCTTCTTTTCACTCATTACATTTCCTTTGCAGTGTTAAGAAGAAACGTAACCGTCTCTTCGCCGTCAATAATGTCCGTGATAGCAAACGAGCTAGGCCTGAATGACCCGCCCTCATAAAGTGGCTCAACCTTGAAAAACACTTCAGCGCCACCAGCCAAAGCATCGGCGCATTTTTGCTCGATTGCTGCATAGGCTTTTTGGTTAACCTCGCCGCCCATGGCGACAATATTCTCAAGGCCATTTGATCCATTGAATCGGTCGGCAATCAGATGGCCTCTTTGATCAAAAAGCTCTTCAAACCCTTTTCCGATTGACTGGATAGTGTCCTTGATGGTCAAACGACCTTCGTGGGTCTTTAGTTGTAAGAAGCCTTCGGCCGATTCGACCCTACCCATTGCATCGGTAACGTATTTATACCCATTGATCTCATAGCTCATGTTCGGAACGAGGTCGTCGCCAACGCGGTAAAGTTGCCCGAGATCGTCGGTTGCACACTTCACGCCGTCGATCGCAAACTCGTTATTGGGAAGCAGTCGGTCGCCTTCGTAAATTGCCTTTCCGGCATCATCCAGAATTCGTGAGCTTGCGCCCGATTCTGCTGCCTTTGAGGCAAGAAAGTTATTTAGACCTCGTCCGGCAAGAAGCGTTGCTGCCGTAACAGTTCCCGCAACGACTTCTCCGACGATATCCTCCTGAGATATCTCACCGTCTTCAGCGCCGGCTTCCAAGCTCTTTCCCATTTCGTCAAGAACGAGTACAGACCCAGCAGCGAGTGCTGCAGGGGCAGAAGCGGTGACGGCTACGGCACCAAGCGCAACTTCAGTGGCGATTTTGCCTCCAGTTTCGACATAGTCTCCGATTTCCCGTATCTGCTCATCGGCTTCCATGAAGTCGCCCCAGGCGTTGGCTGCATCGTCAACAGCGTGTGTTTGCGCGGTTTTCACCGCTGCTTCTTCGTCTTCGGCCAGTAGTTCAATATTCGATTCAACACCGACATATGCGTTTTCTCCAACGTCGGCAACTCCAAGTACGAACCTGCCGCCAAGATAAGCTCCGTTCCTTGCGCCATCGCGGACAGTTTCGCCTGCAGCGTTGAGTGTTGGCTCGCATGCTTTCCAGGCGTCATCTGCGGCTTCTTGAACTGTTGAAATGCTCGCGGTTAGGACATCGCCGGAAGAAATATCCCGCCATGCGGCATCTGCACAATCAGCAACGGTGCGTTGCGCCTCCTCAAAGGCCAATCTCGTTTCGGTCGTATCCGGCATTAATTGCTCTATATTTTCAAACGCCATTTAGATCACCGGCCTTGTTTGAGATAAGACCGCTGATACTTCGGCGAGTGCTGAGGCCTTTTCCGTTGTCTCGATGCCGGTACCCCTCTTTCTCAGCTCGTTGAGATGAGCGTTAAGCATCGACTGAATGAACAGGTATTGGATTGGTCCCCAGCTTTCGGGTGAGGAGTCATCTTCGAATTTCCAGCTTGAAAGCAGATGGGAGCAAAGCCTCTCTTTGAGGCTGTCGGCAGATAAATCCCTGGCGTCGTCGAGGATGCGTCCAATATTGAAATACCTATAAGCACACCATTCAAACAGTGGCTTCCTCGAGAACAGAGGAGTCCCTGCCATCTCAATCAAGCGTGCCTTCATGGAGTCAGGTATGTCCATCTTGTGCACACAGTCGCAGAAGTTGTATTCCCTTGGCTCATCGAGCTTGAACGGATTAAGCACACAAGAGTTGAGATAGCGAAGCTCTTCAGAAGAAACCTTGTCCTTCGCGCTGTGCTTGCTCTGTGTTGGCGAGTACTCTAGGCCGCGTTCATGCGGTTCGATGTGACAGAGGACAGGTTCGGTCCATTCGTTCTGATATATTGCTGCAACGCCTCGCTGAAGATTTGCAAGCTCTTGGATTTGGCTCTCGTTAAGATTTGCCGCCTTGCTGACAAGCATCCTGTCGCCTTCGTCAGGCAGTTTCCAGGATAAGTCGATGCGATGATTCTGCCTCAAGCCCAGCGGGTTGTTAAGACGCGGTCATTTTGGCGCTTACATCTCACTTTTTGCAGACGTAGAATACGGGTATTGGAATCATAGGAGGGTTCTCATGCCAAATATCGGTAAGGACGACCATCCGAAGCTGTGGTCGCTTATTTTCGTGCTTATCATCGCGCTGACCTTCTGTTGCTTCGTCATGGGCCAAGGACTCAACAGTGGAACCAGCGTCTTCCTGGCAGGCCAAGGTTACGGTGCGAGCCTTGCCGGCGTACTTGCACTCGTCTTCTCCATTGCCGCCGCGTTAGCACGACTGTTCGTCGGCCCTGTTATCGACAACGGCAAGTGCTCACTCGTTATCATCGCCGGCATCGCTATCCTCATAGCAGGAACAGCACTGTCCGCTGTCGTTCAGGGCATCCCCTCTTCACAATCAGCCGTTTGCTGCAAGGCGTGGGCTTTGGCGCAGCAACAACAGCAGCCTCGACCGCCGCAGCAAGCGTCTTACCGCAAGAACGGCTCGGCGAAGGCATTGGATACCACGGCCTCGGACAGGCTATCGCCATGAGCATCGGCCCAGCCTTCGCACTTTACCTAGTAGGAACCGATCCCTCAACGAACCTCTATGTCGGCCTTGCCCTGGTTGGGTTTGCAGGGCTTGTAATCGCCCTCAACGCACGCTATGAAAGTAAATGGCAAACTCTGCCAAGCTCCAGCGCATACCGAATCAAAATGGAAACCCGGCTCGAACTCGACTCAAAAGACGGGCAGGCACCCAGCTCCACCACAGTAACTACATCCGAAACAATTAACAGTGAAAAGTATCCTGAAGGCGACCAGGTGTCCAAGAGAACCCTGCGTGACTCATTCAACATCTTCGAGCCGCGCGCATTGCCTGGCGCCATCCCACAGATGATCATGTGCCCCACTTTTGGCTTTGGCGTCTTCTTTGCCGGTCTGTACGGTACTACTCTCGGCTATACCCACGCCGGTCTCTTCTACACCATCAGCGCGGTAAGCATGATTATCATTCGCATGATTTCAAAGCATTTCATGGACACCGTACCTGCAATCAAAACAATGACCGGAGCCGTCGCGTGCGGCATCCTCTGCTGCCTTATGCTACTTGCCGCACCGTACGGGGAACCTGTCTTCCTGGCGTCCGGAATCTTCTATGGTCTCGCCACTGGCATAAGCCTGCCACTTAATCAAAGCGTAGCGGTAAAGAACACCCCGCCAGAGCGCTGGGGCGCCGCAAACGCCCTGTTCCTGCTCGCCAATGACATCGGCATTGGCTTCGCAAGCGTAATCTGGGGCGTTATCAATGACTCATTCGGGTTCCAGACAAGCATCGTCTGCGTCATTGTCTGCCTTATCGCAAGCTACGCATCCGCCTGGATCGTCTACCCCGCCCGCGACAAGCGGTGGAGGCATTAGAGCGTAAGCGTCAAAATGACCGCGTAGCAGGAAACGTCCAGGGCCATTCCGGCATACGGATGGAAAAGTCCTGGACGTTTCCATCTTTGCGTTGCGGTATGCCTTAGGCCGCTATGTCGCTACAGGCCCTCCTCGGCGTTGTTCGCCATCTCGTCGTCGAACGCATCGGGGTCGATGTTAATTATGAAGTCGTCAGGCATCTCTTTGGCCTTCTCGGCAGCGGCTGGGTCGAGCTTGCAGGACTCAGGCACCCTATCCGACCATGGCAGGAACGAGTCCACAACCTCATCGGTGAGCTCGCCGGCGTTGGGCATCTCGGTCAGCAGCCACTCGACGTAAAGCCTGGGATTGAGCCCGTTGGCCTTGGCCGTGGTGGTGACGCTGTATATCGCCGCAGACGCCCGCGCGCCGCGTGGCGCATCGCTGAAGAGCCAGTTCTTGCGCCCTACGACGAAGATTCGCTGGGCCTGCTCGGCGACGTTGTTCGAGAGCTCCAGGTGCCCGTCTTCGAGCACGTTCATGACGTAGGGCCAGAACTCCACGGCGTACTGCAGCGCACGGTGCAGCGCCAGCTTCGGCGAGGCTAGGGGAAGCTGGCCCGCGCCCATCCCCCCGAAGTCCTCCATGAGCGGGCGGAGCTCCGCGTCGCGGGCGGCCTTCCTGGCACCCGGCTCCATGTCGTCGAACTTGGAGTCGACCTTGAAACATGGCGTCGATCCTGCGCCTTGCCTCGAGCGCAACGCTGGCCGCAGACGCCGCCTTGGCGCCGCCGCCGGCGATCTTCACGATTTGGGCGAAGTAGCGGCGCACGTGGACGAGGCACGCCGTGTTGGCGATGTTGGGGTTGCCGAGATTGAAGTAGGGTTTGTAGCCGTCGGTGGTAAGCGTGCCGGACCAGCCCGCAAGAAACTCCTGGGCAACGCCCTTCCTGCGGGTCTCGTGGTATTCGAATACATACACGGGCACGTCGCAGCGCGCCGAGCAGAACAGCCACATCCTCGATTTCTTCTTCGCCTCGCGGTTCGGCTCTTTCAGGACCTGAACCGTGGTCTCATCGGCATGAATCCTGACATGCGACAGCAGCTCGACCTTCATTCTCTCATGGACCTTCGCCAGCCAGCGCGCGTGCACGTTCATCATCCAGTTCGCCATGTCCTGGCGCGATATCGTCGCGCCGCACGCCTTGAGGTCTGCCTCTATGCGGTAGAGCGGCAGCGACATGACGTACTTGCCGTTGACGATCCAGGCAAGCAGCGACGGCGTCGCAAACGAGCCTGGTATCGGCGGCTCAGGCTGCGGTGCTCGCACGATGACGCCCTTGCGCTCCTATTGAGTTTCACTTGAGTTTCAGGGGCGTTTTTGGGGTGGTGGGACAAACTACTGGGACAGTTCACTCTTCGAAAAAATCCTTTACTCTTCGTCCGCTGCGTGTCGCCATGTCCGTGGTGTACGCGCTTTTAGAGTAAAAATGACTGAAACTGCAGGTCAAAAGGCATAAAGAGACCCCCTGAAAACGTTGTTTCCAGAGGGTCTCAATAGTTTTTACTCACCCCAAATCACAGGTGGCTTTACGCTTTTTCGTACGTGGCGGCACACTGCGACACTCTACGGACGGAATTTCGATTGCGCAAAATCCGCTCCAGTTTACTCCCACTCGCCAAAGTAAAACTGGTTCTAAACAATACTGTTTAGGGGATTTGACTCTTAGTTGCTCAATTTGATACCAATTATCCAACTTATACGGCGTTGTCGGACTCCTGTTATCAAAAGATTATCAAGTCCAATGTTATCAGCAGAAAAGCAATGGTTTGGATCATCTGTATTATACCACAAGCAGAGTGCTATTTCAATCAAATAAGGGACTGCTTCAACTGTAGAATCCGTTTTTCAATCTCTCGAATGATCTCGACAAAGACTTGATCTTCGCTTCCGGTCGGATCTTCTAATCCCCAGTTATCGTCAAATGCTCTACCAATGAAAGGACAGCCCACATTGCACCCCATGGAGATTGCAATATCAGGGGCAGGAATATCCGAGATCAGTTTGGAATACTGGTTTTTCTCCATGTCAATCCCGTACAGTTCTTTCATAATGCGGACAGCATCCTGATTGATTTGCGGTTTTGTTTCCGTTCCTGCGGAATAGCTTTCAAACACATCGGAAGCCAAGTGCTTTCCCAAGGCCTCGGCAATCTGACTGCGGCAGGAATTATGGACGCAGATAAATGCCACCTTTTTCTTACTCATATTTGAACCAGTCTTTCGTTTTATTTGCGTTTTTTTACAAGGAACAGCATCACGGGAACTTCTGTCAGCACACCCACAGTCGTTGCCAGTGCCGCAGGGGAAGTCGTTCCAAACAAGGCGATTGCAACAGCAACAGCCAGTTCAAAGAAGTTGGAAGCACAAATCATTCCGGCGGGAGCAGCAATCTTGTAGGGCAGCTTCAAAACCCGGCAAGCGATATACGCAATCGCAAAAATCAGGAAGGTCTGTAAAATCAGCGGTACCGCAATCAAAACAATGTGCAGAGGTTTTTCCAGAATGGTATTGCCTTGGAACGAGAAAATCATCACCAGCGTCAGCAATAAGCCAATGGTAGTTACACTGTCAAACATATGGATGAAAGTCTCCTCAAAGTACACTGCCCCTTCCGCTTGATGACAGCCGAACGGGTCAGCATACCGCCAGCCAGAGGAAACACCACAAACAGTACCACAGAGAGAATCAGGGTATCCCACGGAACGGGAACATTGGAACGCCCAGCAAAAAATGCCCGTTGAGTTCGATTTGAGTTTCACGGGCCCCGAAACGGCCCCGTTTCGCCCTCGGGGACAAAAACCGCGCGTCAACTCACTTGGGATAAATCCTTACTCCCATTCCCTCGAATACCTCCCCGTGCCTTGTTGTCTTGAAACACGGGGAGTAAATGGCGAAATCGCAGGTGAAAGGGAGTAAAACGGCAAAGAAAAAGCCTCCGTTCCAACGAGGGAACGGAGGCTAGGAAATCGTTTTTACTCACTGCCGTCGCTGGCGGTTTTGCCATGACTCTCGTACGAAACGAAACTCAGCGGTACACCACGGCACTCAAAAGAGCAGGTCAAAGCCCTATCGGCTTACTCCCATTCGATGGTCGCCGGCGGCTTGGAGGTGCAATCGAGGACGACGCGGTTGATCTGGCGGCATTCGTTGGTGATGCGCGTGGAGATCGTGGCGAGCACATCGTAGGGGACACGGGACCAGTCGGCGGTCATGGCGTCTTCCGAGCTGACCGGGCGCAGGACGATCGGCGAGCCGTAGGTGCGCTCGTCGCCTTGGACGCCGACAGAGTGAACGTCAGCCAGAAGCACGACCGGGCACTGCCAGATGTCGCGGTCGAGACCGGCCTTGGAGAGTTCCTCGCGGGCGATGGCGTCGGCCTCGCGCAGCAGGTCGAGGCGCTCCTTGGTGATCTCGCCGATGATGCGGATGCCCAGACCCGGGCCCGGGAAGGGCTGACGCCAGACGATTTCGTCGGGCAGACCGAGCTCGGTGCCGATGGCGCGCACCTCATCCTTGAACAGAGTGCGCAGCGGTTCGATGAGCTGGAACTTGATGTCCTCGGGCAGGCCGCCGACGTTGTGGTGGCTCTTGATGTTGGCCGCGCCGTCGCCGCCGCCGGATTCG
>OAVW01000448.1_pt1 | contig 12982 bp, 9 predicted proteins | sample 1495321 | NCBI WGS metagenome assembly OAVW01 (sample SAMEA2580108, study PRJEB22360) | human gut metagenome | biome: human gut; feature: human-associated habitat; material: faeces | place: Denmark | collected 2008/2010 | reverse complement strand
ACCCGATAGCCGAGAAGCCACATGCGTTTCGAAAAGCCACAAAAGAAGTGGCTTCTCGGCGAACATGTGGCTTCTCAGCATAAGACTCACGGCGGGCTTTACATGTCGGGCCAGTCACGGTGTAACGAATACTCCGTGTCCCCGTCACCGCTATCGTTGAGGTGCCAGCGCTGGCCGGTACGGATGTCGGCCTTGCGCAGCCTGGGGTTTGGGTTATCCTTCTTACCCATCGTGGGGTCGTTCTTGCAGCCCCAGCGAGTGTCGTCTTCATCGCAGGTGCCGCCGACGCGTCCCACATCAACCCACCACACACGAATCAGCAGCGGATCGACAGTTTCCTTCGTCAACACGACATCCAGAGCCTGCCAGTCGCCACCGTCAACACGGAAACGACCAGAATATGACACCGTCGCGTAGGCATGAAAGTTACCTGAACGTTTGTAGGTATAACTGGTTGCGGTCTTGCGTGACTCTTCGCCACGTGCCCTGCTGACTGGCTTGCCCATGGTATAGAAGCTGCCCTCATCGCCGTTGCCGTACTGGATGGTCATCTGGGTGGGGTAGGATTCCATCTCTACGTGGCCGATCATGAGGTCGCCTTCCCAACGTGCGGTGGGTGCGTCAACGTAGAAGTTGACGGCCTGATTCTTATAGACGTTGGGGTTGTCGTTACCCTGACCAGAGCCAAGGTTATAGGACTGCTTCAAAACAGGAGCTTGGATATCGGTTTTAGCGAATTGGTCCTCAACTTCTTGGAGCATTTCTTCAGGAGAAGGTCCCTTGGGTTGTTCGGGGTTATTCGAGGTCAGCGTTTTGGTGTCGTTGGGTACGCAGTAGTGGCCGCCAACATGGTTGGGGATTTTGTAGGCGTTATCTCCCTGAGGTAGAGATCCCATGACGTAGTGGCCAGGACGCTTATCTTGCGTGTAACATTCAATACCTCCATTGGCCTGTGCGCCGCTTTTTGGGAAGTACATTTTTTGACCACTGCCATCTCGCATCTCAACGGTTCTCTCTCTAAATTCTTCTTCTGCATTTTTCGTGTCAGCTACAAGAGTCGCATTGTCAGTCTGTGAATTGCTTGCACTGGTATCTCTCTCGCCTTCGCCTGAAGGCCTGGGAGGAGGCGCTGGTGTTGAAGTTTCGCCAGGAAACCGTACACAATGCCCGTCAGGGTTCTGACACTCTGCCGCGTTAGCTATAGCAAAAGAGCTTAGGCAAAACAATGCGGTACACAATAAGAGATTAGTAGGTTTGATAAGCTTGAAAATCATTTCTTCAGAATCCCTTTATTGACCAGATCGCTCTGAGAAAGAGTGTTTACAATTTTCCAGTATCCATCGTTAAAACTAAGGACAAATGCACAAAGATCATCATCATCCGCTGTATTTTTATTAGTGGTTGTTTGCCCATTAGTCTCAACGTATGTGACGTAAGTCCATAGGTGGCGTGTTATCAGCATGTACTCTTTAGTATCTGAGTTGAAAGTAAAAGCTCCTTCCTGCTGGTAGCCGTCGGTTCCTTCGATAACCCATCCACCGCGCTGGTATAACCCCTCAAGATAGTCATAGAATTTATACTCTTGTGTATTTTTTCCCATATACATTCGTGCATAACTACAATCACCGGTCTGGATTCCGTAGTTATGAGACTTCAGCCAGTCCTCCATCATGCTCTGCATTCCTTCTTCGGTCTCAGGATACTGAGCAGGCTCATTACGAGGTTTGGGAACATTCTGTGCAGGACCGTACCCATCGGCTTTACGGTACTCGCCGTCAGGTGCTTTCGAGCCGCCGGAGTAGCCGCGGGTAATAACCGGGCTCGGAGTAGCGGAAGCAGAAGTGGCATCCGATGCTGCGGCAGACGCCGAAGCGGTCTCGCTCGGCGCGGCGGAGGCGGTAGCTGCCGCCTCATTGTTAGCCTGCTGGCCGCACGCCGCAAGCAGGGCGCCCAGGCCCACAAGTGCCCCGCTACCCAGCAGGGTACGGCGGTTGAAAATGGTCGAATCCATAGAAGATACGCTCCTATCGTCGGTGATGGTGTGTTTAGTTACTGGTCGGGCCGTTATTCACAGGTCAAGCTGACTGCCGGAAGAAATACAGCCCCGTAGCTCGCCCAATAAGCGCATCGGTGCGCTATTGAGTACTACAGTTACCACCCTACCGCATGTTTGCGGTCGTTTGCATTCTTTTGGGTGCTACAGCGACGAAACATCACCATACGAACACCTCAATGCTTTATGCATCAAATAAGTACCTGCACGCAAAGAATTTACATGTAGCGGTGAGTGTTCCCCGACAAAAGAATTCCCGAAGCAGACCAGGGGAGAGGATCTCATGCAAGGGGAGATGGTCGCGGACCAAAAGAATGAATAGCAAGCTAGGGGAGTAGATAGCGGGGCAGAGTAATAGCCGGTAGGTTAAGGGAATATTCGATAGGCTATTGCCTCCTCCGCGGGTTTAAAACCCACGGCGAAGACACTAACCTATCGAATGCAGCACCCCGTCCGAGATAGAACCAGCCAACGACGTCCCCGCCTGAAGCAAACCCTGGCACATCCTCACCCTGCTCACCTCCACATCCCCGCACAGCACTTACACACCCAACACACCCACATCCCACTCCCTCCTCATGCCCGTAATGTGGCGGGCAACTCATGCGGCTCACGTGGGGTGTTAGACAGTACTACACTTAAAGCGAATGTCACATCGCCGTCACTGAAGAAAAGAGTTTTTGTGCCCACCACGACCGTACACTTGACCGACCGCATCCCTCGCGTTTCTGCTGATGAGTTGCTGGCGGGTTTCCGCCCCTCTGAGCGTTTTGGTGAAGTGTCTTTTGATAGCTACATTCCTGATCCGAATCAGCCGTCGCAGGCTGAGGCTGTGCAGAAGCTGAAGGATTTTGGCGACAAGATTAATGGTGGCGGCGCTGGTGCCGGTTTCTTTGGTCGCCTGTTTGGTGGCAAGAAGAAGGATTCTACGAAGGCTGGCCTGTACCTTGACGGCGGTTTTGGTGTGGGTAAGACTCACTTGTTGGCGTCGCTGTGGCATTATGTGGATGGCCCGAAGGCGTTCGGTACTTTTGTGGAGTACACGAACCTGGTGGGTGCGTTGACGTTCCGTAAGACGGTTGAGGCGTTGAGCAGCTACAAGCTGGTGTGTATTGACGAGTTTGAGCTGGATGATCCGGGTGATACTGTGCTCATGTCTCGTCTGATGCGTGAGCTGGCGGATGCTGGCGTGAAGCTTGTGGCGACTTCGAACACGCTGCCTGGTGCGCTGGGTGAGGGCCGTTTTGCGGCTGAGGATTTTAAGCGTGAGATTCAGGTGCTTGCTTCGCAGTTTGAGGTGCACCGTGTGGATGGTGAGGATTTCCGTCACCGTGGCTTGCCTGCTGCGCCGGAGCCTGTTGCTGATGATGCGTTTGATGCGAAGGTTGAGGAAGTGTTCGGCGGCCAGACTGTTGGTGTTGATAACTTCGCTGACCTGGTGGAGCACTTGGCGAAGGTGCACCCGTCGCGTTACCGTCAGCTGATTGATGGCCTGGATGGTATTGCGTGGCGTGATGTTCACCCGATTACTGAGCAGTCGGTGGCGTTGCGTTTTGTGGTGCTGGCTGACCGCCTGTATGACAAGGACTTGCCGATTGTTTCTTCGGGTGTGCCTTTTGACAAGGTGTTTACTGAGGAGATGCTGGCTGGTGGTTATCAGAAGAAGTATTTCCGTGCGGTGTCTCGTTTGACTGCGTTGGCTCGTGAGGGCATGCTCGGTGAGGAGGCGGAGCGCTAGTTCCGCTGTTCGCCGGGGCCGAGCTTTGGCCGGCTCGGGTTTTGATGCGCTGTTCTTTCTAGTCCCGTGAGACTCGAAGCTCGCGCGGTTTGCATGGTTAGCTTGGTTAGTCTGGTTTACCTGAACTGCGCCAACCCCTCTCATACGTGAAGACCCTCGCCGGGTCGCTTAGGAAGCACCCGGCGGGGGTCTTTGTGTGAGCGAGAACCTGGTACGTGACGGGAACATGGCGTGTCGCTCGCATGGTTTCTTCCCTTGCCAGGGAGTTATGCGGGGGTAGATGTGGTTGGAGTGTATAATTTTGCGTGTAGCCTCCGCGAGGTTCTCGCGAAGCACCCGTTTCTGCCGCATGGTTGCGGGCTATTTTCGGGTAGCTATTTCCCTTCCTTTTCGGAGGGACTTTCATTGAGGGCCCGGCGGTGTCGTGGGTTGCGGACAAGTCGAATATTTCCCTTCCTTTTCGGAGGGACTTTCATTGAGGGGCTTCCATCATTGAGTCTCGCTTGGTTTCGGCATAATTTCCCTTCCTTTTCGGAGGGACTTTCATTGAGGGCTGCCAGGTTGGGCCGCCCGGCTCCATCTGTACCAATTTCCCTTCCTTTTCGGAGGGACTTTCATTGAGGGGTAGTAGAGTCCGTCTAGGTTTGTTGTGATGGTCACATTTCCCTTCCTTTTCGGAGGGACTTTCATTGAGGGACCCAATCGTCCAATTCCACAGCGGGCACTACATCATTTCCCTTCCTTTTCGGAGGGACTTTCATTGAGGGTCATTGCTGGTTTCCTGTTCGAGTTCGAGCAGGGATTTCCCTTCCTTTTCGGAGGGACTTTCATTGAGGGTCGATATCGGCATTGAGCATTTCGCTCACGCGCGCGCCGATTTCCCTTCCTTTTCGGAGGGACTTTCATTGAGGGAGCCCACACGCCATAGAATCCGAATGAACCAGCCGCATTTCCCTTCCTTTTCGGAGGGACTTTCATTGAGGGCCTAGTAGACCGTGAGACCGGCGAGGTAACCGCACATTTCCCTTCCTTTTCGGAGGGACTTTCATTGAGGGGAGATGGAATTTACTATCAGGGTTGGCGCTGGAACATTTCCCTTCCTTTTCGGAGGGACTTTCATTGAGGGCTTGCAGTCTTGGTCTCAGGGAGTTGTTGTCTGGGGTATTTCCCTTCCTTTTCGGAGGGACTTTCATTGAGGGAATTAAGGTATGTTGACCGTCCATAAGTTGACCGCTATTTCCCTTCCTTTTCGGAGGGACTTTCATTGAGGGTTTGCCAACCAGTCCGGCACGAAAAATCTTCCGGTATTTCCCTTCCTTTTCGGAGGGACTTTCATTGAGGGCCGTGTAGCACTACGCCAGACAAGCCCCCACTTTAACATTTCCCTTCCTTTTCGGAGGGACTTTCATTGAGGGAAAACTCTTTGCGGAACGTCTCCACGTCAACAAATTTCCCTTCCTTTTCGGAGGGACTTTCATTGAGGGAAAGGAGCTTGTCTTGAACTCTGTAAAAGGTAGAGAATTTCCCTTCCTTTTCGGAGGGACTTTCATTGAGGGACCTTGTCAAACGAACCAGAAACCCGCTCAACCAAATTTCCCTTCCTTTTCGGAGGGACTTTCATTGAGGGGAGAATATTGTGAAGCCTGTCTGGGACTGGATTACATTTCCCTTCCTTTTCGGAGGGACTTTCATTGAGGGCTCTGGACAACGGAACATTCAAGGCCGCAGCAATTAGCATTTCCCTTCCTTTTCGGAGGGACTTTCATTGAGGGTGCCTGTAGCCTGTGTGACCGATGCGACCGACCGAATTTCCCTTCCTTTTCGGAGGGACTTTCATTGAGGGCCCAAACATGCTCCGCCTTATACGGACGACCCTGCATTTCCCTTCCTTTTCGGAGGGACTTTCATTGAGGGCGCCCACGAAGGACGAGGTGCCCTTCTTCTTCACGATTTCCCTTCCTTTTCGGAGGGACTTTCATTGAGGGTGAGTTAGCCCCGCTTTTGTGGTGCCATAGAGGGTATTTCCCTTCCTTTTCGGAGGGACTTTCATTGAGGGCCCTTCTCCTGCAGGTGCTGCTCCAGGTTCTGCTGAGATTTCCCTTCCTTTTCGGAGGGACTTTCATTGAGGGTTCAGCGGTGACGTTGTGCCAGTCTCGGCTACTGCGTATTTCCCTTCCTTTTCGGAGGGACTTTCATTGAGGGCGTAGCCGTGCTCTGGGGACGGATGAGGACACGATTTCCCTTCCTTTTCGGAGGGACTTTCATTGAGGGCGGTGACGAAGGGGAACATGCCTGCGTTTTCCCACGTATTTCCCTTCCTTTTCGGAGGGACTTTCATTGAGGGAGGGTGGAGTTTTGCGCAAGAAGAAGTGGCATTAGATTTCCCTTCCTTTTCGGAGGGACTTTCATTGAGGGGGCGTCAACGTTGTGTGGGTGGACACCAGCAATCCAAATTTCCCTTCCTTTTCGGAGGGACTTTCATTGAGGGAAATATAGGGTGCAGTGTGAAAAATAGGGGATTTTAGAATTTCCCTTCCTTTTCGGAGGGACTTTCATTGAGGGTGGATGTCATTGGCGGTCTGTTCCCAGGTGTAATCATTTCCCTTCCTTTTCGGAGGGACTTTCATTGAGGGTTACAGAATTGCGGTTTTCTGCATTTGAAGATTATTTCCCTTCCTTTTCGGAGGGACTTTCATTGAGGGATGCGGGCTCGTGCTTCAGAGCAGGCTTTGACCTCATTTCCCTTCCTTTTCGGAGGGACTTTCATTGAGGGCACCATTGGAAGCCACAAGGGCGGTACTGGAAAATCATTTCCCTTCCTTTTCGGAGGGACTTTCATTGAGGGCAACGTCGGTAAGCGCGACAGTCAGGCCGTTACCGATTTCCCTTCCTTTTCGGAGGGACTTTCATTGAGGGTCAATAGACCTAGACCTCACCGGCGAAAACGCGCTATTTCCCTTCCTTTTCGGAGGGACTTTCATTGAGGGCAGTGCTCATCACAGGCGCACCTACTACCGCACAATTTCCCTTCCTTTTCGGAGGGACTTTCATTGAGGGACCGCTGAGTGAGGCGCGCTTGATAGGTGAAATGAGATTTCCCTTCCTTTTCGGAGGGACTTTCATTGAGGGCCATTCAATAGGTGTTGCCACGGTCCCGGGCTGGATTTCCCTTCCTTTTCGGAGGGACTTTCATTGAGGGGGTTTACGGCTCCCACTAGATGCTCCCCCGGTTTCCATTTCCCTTCCTTTTCGGAGGGACTTTCATTGAGGGATGGGGCGGGGGTGGCAAGTGTTGTTGTTGGGTCTGGGATTTCCCTTCCTTTTCGGAGGGACTTTCATTGAGGGTTTGACATGCTGCGTGAGAAGGTATCGGGCTGGAGCATTTCCCTTCCTTTTCGGAGGGACTTTCATTGAGGCGGGACGATGAGAAGAGCGAAGATGGTGAGGGCTGCGGAATTTCCCTTCCTTTTTGGAGGGGCTTTCATTGAGGCCAATCAATAATGTTAGACTTGTCCGCAACCCAGGAAATTTCCCTGCTTTTTCGGAGGGGCTTTCATTGAGGCTCAAAGCGTCAGCCTGCATTTTCTTCGGCACAAGCATTTCCCTTCCTTTTTGGAGGGGCCTTCATTGAGGCGCAACGTGGAAGAAGAACGGCTACCAAGTCCGCAATTTCCCTTCCTTTTCGGAAGGGCTTTCATTGAGGTGTCAGACCAGCACCACGAGCCTCATCAGCTGCCGTCATTTTCCTTCCTTTCCGGATGGGATTTCATTGAGGCACCTCTTGCACCCAGTGAGTCTGGTGTATATTCTGAGATTTCCCTTCCTTTCCGGAGGGACTTTCATTGAGGCGGTCACATTGCTGTCGTGTTGTCGGTGAATGATGATATTTCCCTGCTTTTTCGTAGGGACTTTCATTGAGGCACGGCAACCCCCCCGCCTGTATGATCCGCTTACCGGCATTTCCCTGCTTTTTCGTAGGGACTTTCATTGAGGCGGGAAAGCGACGAAGACAAAATCAACGCGTATTTGAGATTTCCCTTCCTTTTCGGAAGGGCTTTCATTGAGGCTTTGGCGAGTGCACCAGCTACGTGGCGTGGAAGCTCATTTCCCTTCCTTTTCGGAAGGGCTTTCATTGAGGCAGTGCCATGCCTGACAAGCTTCTACGCGCCGCTTATTTCCCTTCCTTTTTGGAGGGGCTTTCATTGAGGCATGCTAACGGCAGGCATGTGAATCAGCGCGAAGGGAATTTCCCTTCCTTTTTGGAAGGGCTTTCATTGAGGCGGCAGGCCCGTCTTCGGGTTGAACCACGGGTCGACATTTCCCTTCCTATTTGGAAGGGCTTTCATTGAGGCGCATCAGGGCTTCGCTGTACCCACACACACGCAGTCCCATTTCCCTTCCTTTTGGGAGAGGCTTTCATTGAGGCTGGCATATGCTGGATGGTAGTCTAAAGGTTAAAGTTGGTACTTCCTTACAATTTCGTAAGGACTTTCATTGAGGCATGCAGGCGTCGGGAAATTCTCAGCCCTCCTCGAATTTCCCTTCCTGTTCGGAGGGGCTTTCATTGAGGCCGACCTGGTCGGTCGGTAGCGTCGGTCCGTCGGTCACAATTTCCCTTCCTTGTCGGAGGGGCTTTCATTGAGGCTGGTCTCACCGCATGGATGACCCCGAGTTCATTCTATTTCCCTTCCTTTTCGGAAGGGTTTTCATTGAGGCGTGAACTGCACGGATTTTGCGCTGTGGCGGCTCAATATTTCCCCTCCTTTTCGGAGGAGCTTTCATTGAGGCCGAATGTAGATGTAGGTGACCGGGTGCCCGTCAAAGCATTTCCCTTCCTTTTTTGAAGGGATTTTCATTGAGGCCGGCGGCGTGCGCGGCGAGCGTTCTTCACCCGGGATTTCCCTTCATTTTTGGATAGGCTTTCTTTGAGGCGACGCGCTAGAAATGTTCGGTGAAGCCCCGATTTCGGACTTTCCCTTCCTCTTTGGAGGGGCTTTCATTGAGGCCTGTCATCTGAACGTCAAATTCCGCGACGGGGTTCGCGAATTTCCCTTCCTTTCCGGAAGGGCTTTCATTGAGGTAGCACAAAGGCCGCGGCACCAATCAAGAGAACCTTTCATTTCCCTTCCTTTCCGGAAGGGCTTTCATTGAGGTTCACCGTGTACGAACTGAGCGGCAACATGCGCAATAATTTCCCTTCCTTTCCGGATGGGATTTCATTGAGGTTTCTAGAGAACAGACCCACCCCGACCCGGGTGGGTTTATTTCTTCGCTTTCTAGCGGAGACTTTCATTGAGGTCAGATCAACGCCCGCGAGGTGTTGTTCCGTATGGGTATTTCCCTTCCTTTTTGGAGGGGCTTTCATCGAGGCGACTGAGTCGAAAGCATCACAGCCGCGCCGTGGCTGATTTCCCTTCCTATTTGGAAGGGCTTTCATTGAGGCTCGTGGACCTCGCGGCGGGCTTTCGGGCTCATGTAATTTCCCCTCCTTTCCGGAAGGGCTTTCATTGAGGCGATGATGATGGCTCCGCGACGGTTCGCTCTGAATCCTCGCATTTCCCTTCCTTTCCGGAAGGGCTTTCATTGAGGCACATGCCGCCACTGCGTAGAAGTAATGCCCGGTGCATTTCCCCACCTTTTTCGTAGGGACTTTCAATAAGAAAAACTGTTGCGATGGCCCAGGGTGACTGATGGCCTGCTTGTTCTGCAGCTTGAGATGTAGACTTTCGTTGAGGTCGTTCGATGGGATTCAGCTCGCCGCGTAGAGCCGGTATTTCCCTTCTTTCTTAGAGGGGACTTTCATTGAGGCACCGGACCACGTGACGCGAGCATCACGCAGAAACCCATTTCCCTTCCTTTTGGTCCCTTCCTTTTGGGAAGGGCTTTCATTGAGGCATCGCTGCTAACGGCTAAGTGTGGCTCAGCTACGCCATTTCCCTGCTTTTTCGTAGGGACTTTCATTGAGGCTTCCGCCAGGTCTCTGTTTTTGACGTCTCTCAGGTCGATTTCCCTTCCTTTTCGGGAGGGCTTTCATTGAGGCCTTATCGTCTCGGCAGCCGCCGTCCCGGCTGTGACTATTTCCCTTCCTGAGGGGCTTTCATTGAGGCGGTCACCGTATCTGAGGAATCGGGTACTCATCTCAACTTTTCCCTTCCTTTTCGGATGGGCTTTCATTGAGGCGTCGAGGGTCCGAGCGTTGGCAAGCGGCTGTCCTCGGGCAATTTCCCTTCCTCTTGGGAAGGGCTTTCACTGAGGTTTTTGATTGGAACCCTATCACCCCGAGATTGCTGAGATTTCCCTACCTTTTTGGAGGGGCTTTCATGGAGGCCTTCGCGACGGCGACGTCTTGCAGGTGACCAGCGCCGATTTCCCTTCCTTTTCGGAAGGGCTTTCATTGAGGCCAGATTCAGCACTTGGCAAAGACTGAAGACGCAGATTTCTTCGCTTTCTAGCGGAGACTTTCATTGAGGCATTGGGGCATTGAGGCGGGCTCATCCCTGCTTGCGCAGGAAACACCTCAACCTTCCCTACAGTTTTTGTAGGGACTTTCCCTAACCTATTCCTGCTCCGTTCCTGGACCCATCACAGTCCAGGAACGGAGCTTTTCCTTTTTCGCAGCGCAGGAAGCAACCAGGCCAAAACACCAACCGCAACCCCCACCCGCCAGCTGCTACCCGTCTCCTCCACACATCCAAGCAGAAAAACTCAACACGCCGACCCTGCGTCATAAACTCGCTGATAAGCCAAAACATTCCGCCGCAGTGCTACCCTCAAAACCAAGCAGCCAAAGCTGACTGCCCACCATACTCGCTCACACCAAGGAGACACCGATGTCTACCCCCTACAGTGCAGGCGACGAACTACCTATCTCACTCGTCATGCACACCGTGTACTGCCCCCGCCGCGCATGGATCGAATCCAACGGCGAAAAGACCGACACCTCACAAATGCAAGAAGGACAATCCGCCCACAAACGAGTCGACGACCCCAAAACATCCCGCGGCACACAACAGCGCGCAGTCACCATCTCATCAAAACGCCTCGGGCTCACCGGACGATGCGATGCTATCGAACCGCAAGAAGACGGTTCTACCCGCATCATCGAATACAAAGCAACCCCCGTACGCCGCAACGCATCCGTCACACCCGCCCACAGGGTGCAGCTCGCCCTTCAGAAAATCTGCCTCGAAGAAGCCGGCGAAACCGTCAGCGAATGCGCGGTGCACTTCACCAACCACAACAAAACCGTGCCCGTCGACATCTCAGATGAAGACATCCGCACCGCAGAAGAATACGTACACACCACCCGCGCACTCATCGACAACCCGACAGCACCGCAACCCCTCGAAGACTCACCCCGCTGCAGCTGGTGCTCCCACATCTCCGTGTGCCTACCCGACGAATCCCACGGAAAAGAAAACATTACACGCGTCGTCGCCAGCAACCCCGACAGCCAAGTAGCGCACCTCACCACGCAAGGATCAAGAGCGACCGTCCAGCAAGGACGCCTTATCGTGCAACACCTCGGTGAAACAATCAGCAGCGTACCCCTCGAACGTGTGCACAGCCTCGTTGTTCACGGAAATATCGACGTTTCCTCAGCGCTTCTACGAGAACTCATGTGGCGCAACTGCACCATCATCTGGTGCTCCAGCACCGGCCGAGTCTACGGCTGGTCGCAACCCGGCACCGGACCGAATGGACTGGCCCGCGTGCAACAGCATGTCCTCTCAGCGCAGGGGCACTTGCCCATAGCGGCCGCCATGATTGCCAGCAAAATCGCAAACCAAGCGACCCTGCTACGCCGCAACGGCCACGCCACAGACGCATGCCGTACCATGCGAGACATTCAGAAGCACACGCCGCAAGCTACCTCAATCCCGGAACTGCTCGGCATCGAAGGTGAAGCCGCCTCGCTCTACTTCGGCAACTTCGCGACCATGCTCAAAGAAGACGTGCTCACCGAACTCGGCTGGACCTGGTCCGGGCGGCAGGGGAGAGGCGCCAACGACCCCATCAACATTCTGCTGAACTACGCCTACGGTATGCTCAGCTCAGAATGCATTCGTGCAATCCTCACCTGCGGGCTCGACCCTCACGCCGGGTTCCTGCACAGCAGCTCTCGCAATAAGCCGGCGCTCGCGCTTGACCTTATGGAAGAGTTCCGTGCAGTAATCGCGGACTCCGTGGTGGTTTCTCTTATTAATAGGAAGCAGGTTAAAGCGGCGCACTTCACCGCGGTTGGTGGTAGCTACCGGCTCACACCCGAAGGACGGAAGACCATCATCGCCGCGTTCGAGAAGCGAATGGCCACGGAGATTACCCACCCCACCTATGGGTACTCGGTGACGTGGCGCCGCGCTATTGAGGTGCAAGCCCGCATGCTCCTGGGCGTAATTAACGGAACCACCCGCGAGTACACGGGGGTGACCGTACGATAATGCGTGACGACGCCCGACGAACACTTATAGCTTACGACGTGCCCAGCGACCGGCGGCGCGCCAAACTGGCCAAGCTCATTCTCAGTTATGGGGACCGTATTCAGTACAGCGTCTTTATTGTGGATGCGGCCCCCGCCAAGGTGCGACGAATCAAAGACGAGGTTCAGGAACTCATCGATCCGGACGAGGACTCAGTGCTTTTCTGCGACCTGGGGCTGCTGGCCCGCCTTGATGAGCCGACCTTCAGCTACATTGGCCGGGCGCGCGAGGTGACCGAATCGGATGCGCTCATTCTTTAGGCGCGTGCTGCTCATTCGCTAGCGAGGCGCGGCAGGGGAGCGGAGGAATGACGAGTTCGATTGCGGACTGGTAGTAGAGGTGGGGATAATGACCTTGGAGGCTTTGTCTGTCTCCACGAGAACCTGGCACGTGACGTAATGTTGGCGTGTCGCTCGCGTGATGTTTTGGCTTGTCAATAGTGTTTAAATGCTTGAATGGCTGCTTGGGTATACTTTTATTTCCCTGCCATCGGGCGGGGACTTTCATTGAGGTGTCCGCTACGTCGTTCGTGCCGCCCTGTGCGTGTGCATTTCCCCGCTTTCGGGCGGGGACTTTCATTGAGGCAACGAGTGGTTGAAAGACTACCTGATGCAAGGTGATTTCCCCGCCTTCGAGCGGGGACTTTCATTGAGGCACGTATCCTCTGGCGGTTGCACAGGCTGGTTTGGCCGCCATTTTCCCCCCTTCGGG
>OAVW01000443.1_pt1 | contig 13130 bp, 9 predicted proteins | sample 1495321 | NCBI WGS metagenome assembly OAVW01 (sample SAMEA2580108, study PRJEB22360) | human gut metagenome | biome: human gut; feature: human-associated habitat; material: faeces | place: Denmark | collected 2008/2010 | reverse complement strand
ATGCGGCACGGGGTCCCCCCCCGGGTGGGCTCCCGTCCACGCGGGAGCCGTAGTTGGAGAAGTAGGAGCGCTTGCCGTTCTTATCGGTTGCACCCACGTTGATGACGTCCTCGCAGTTGCCGGGGCTGGACTTCGAGGCATCAAAGTTGTTGTTACCCGCTGCGACGACCACGATGGAGCCGCGCTTGTTCGCCTGAGCAATCGCCTGACGGTACGGGGTGGTGCAGGTGCCCTCACTACCGATGGACATGTTAATAACCTGGGCGGGGTTCTGGTTTGCCGGAACGCCGCGCACACTACCGCCGGCAGCCCAAATAATGCCGTCGGTGATGTCCGAGTCGAAGCCGCCGCAGGCGCCCAGAACGCGCACGGGCACGATCTTCGCCTCGGGTGCCACACCGGCAATGCCCTCGTTATTGTTGGCGATAGCGGCAATGGTGCCCGCCACGTGGGTGCCGTGCCAGTCGGAGGCGGTCGCCTTCGAGCCGGTAAAGCACTGGTTGTCTACGGTCCAATTGCCGGCGTCAGTCGGGTCGGAGTCGCGGCCGTTACCGTCGTTGGAGAACGCGGACTCGGCAATGAAGTCGTAGCCGGGCAGCACGTTAGCGTCCAGGTCCGGGTGGGCGGTAATGCCGGAGTCCAGCACCGCCACGGTCACTCCCTTGCCGCGGGTGGTGCCCCACGCCTCCAGGGCGGAGATACCCTTCTCACCGGTGAGGGACCACATTCGGTTCATCTTCGGGTCGTTGATCTTGACGGTCTCCGAGGTGTTGTCCCCGGTGGCGTAGCGGCGCATATCGGGCGACACGGAGGCGACCTTGGAGTTCGCGCTCAGGGCGTCCATGTACTGTTGCGCCTGAGCGGGGGTGAGCTCCGCGGAGGTGGTGACCACGCTGGCATCCAGCGCGGTGGAGCGGACGTAGCTGGTCTTAATGTTCAGCAGCTCGTCAATGCTCTGCACCTCGGAGGTGATACCCGCGTAGAGTGCGTCGCTCCATGTTGCCTGCTGGGTACCGGCGGCTGCGGACCAGTCAATCTGATCTGCGGTGGCATCGGTGGAGGCGGCGTTCTTCGCCTCATCGGTGTAGGTGATGATGAAGCGGTTGTATGCCACGGGCGCGGACTGGGCGGCGCTAGAAGTCTGTGCCGCCGCCGAAGCCTGGGTTGCGTGGGTAGCCTGCGCGGTGGGTGCCGCCACGGCGGGGATTACACTTACCGAGAGCAGGCAGGTTGCGGTGACGAAGCTGAGCAGGGAACGCTGGGAGGCGCGTGCCTGCGAGGGGCGAGCAATGCGAAGCATGGACGTCCTTGAGGTGAGTGGTACCGGGTGCGCACGATGCGGCGTAGCGTTGCCGACTCGCGTTGAGGGCGCAGAGTGAGGCGTGTGTACTCGGTACGAGTGAATACGGAAGAGTGAGGTGTTGGTGCATATTGTGTGCTGTGAAGTGGTTCCACAATGTGCGTGCACGGGTACGCACCGTGAGATACTCTAGCACCCTTTTTCAGTTACTTTATGAATAAAATAATCTTTGTGATGCAGGTCATTTTATGCATAGATGAGCAAAACTTAAATCACTACTTTAAGCCACAAGAATATTCCGACTAGGCATTTCTTTATCTGCATTTACATGAAAGAAAAATCTCATTATTTACGCCACACTATCGAGTTTTAGCCGCTTCATACATGGGAAAGGGTGCTAGGATAGCGATATCTCACCACATAAACTACTTCCGAAGAACTCCCGCACGGGGGTTTAGAGAAAAATACACATCAATGCAGTGATGTGCATTTTCTTTTTCTATTCGCTCCTCACAAGCAAATACGCAAAAGAATGCAAATATTTTCTCGAAGGTGCATTTATGTGAGTGGATGACCAACCCACTTGCCGCTTCCGGCACTCACATACGCAAAGGACCCCGATGTCTTTTACCACTCACCCCTCAGCGCGCGGTGTCGCACGCACCGCACTGAGCCTGGGTACTGCAGCAACACTCGTCGCAACCCTGGGCGCCCCTGCATCCTTCGCGGCCCCCGCCAAGGCTAACGGAGCCGAGCGCGCCAAGGCGCACACCACCATTTCCTCCCTCAGCTCCGAGCAGCAGAAGGCAGGCTTCAACCGATTCGTTATCACCTACACCGATAGCGCACTGAACGCGGGCGGCATCAACTGGGCAAGCCCCGCAGGCACCCAGGTCGCCACCTGGAACGACGCCCTCTACCAGGGTCTCACCTCCGAGGTGAAGAGCGTCGATGACCTCTTCAAAATCAAGACCAACTACGTACGCACCACCGCCCAGAAGGCAACCGTAGTGACCCTCTCCTCCAAGCTCACCGCAGAGCAGGCAGAGAAGTACATGGCAGCGCTGAGCTCCAACCCCTCCGTCGCGTCGGTTGAGCCTGACCTGCTGCGCCGCTCCAACGCACGCACCCGTACCGCCACGACCTCCAAGGTTGCTCAGGTAGCTCAGGCTGCTCAGGCATCGAACCAGGTTGTGGCACCGAACGACACCCTCTACCCGCAGCAGTGGAACCTGCACGGCACCAAGGGTCTGGCCGCGCCCGAGGCATGGAAGACCACCCAGGGTGCCGGCGTGACCGTTGCTGTGATTGACTCCGGCATCGTCAAGCACCCCGACCTGGACGCTAACGTCCTGCCCGGCTACGACTTCATCACCGAGCCCTCCATTGCCCGTGACGGCAACGGCCGCGACTCCGACCCGACCGACCAGGGCAACTGGGAAGAAGCGGGCGTCTGCGATGCTGACTCTGAGGCAAGCGAGTCGAACTGGCACGGCACCCACGTTGCCGGCTCCATCGCCGCAATTATGAACAATAAGCGCGGCATCGTCGGCGTGGCCCCCTCCACCAAGATCCTGCCCGTGCGTGCCCTGGGCATGTGCGGCGGCTACGACTCCGACATTGCGGATGCAATGGTTTGGGCAGCCGGCGGCACCGTTGAGGGCGTTCCCGCGAACTCCAACCCCGCCAAAATCATTAACCTCTCCCTCGGTGGCGAAGGCACCTGCCCTGCAACCTACTCCAAGGCTATTGCTGAGGTGAACAAGCGCGGCGCGATTCTCGTTGTCGCAGCTGGTAACGACGGTCAGGACGCTTCCAAGGTCGCTCCGGCTAACTGCGGCGGTTCGATCGTGGTGGGCGCTACCGACCAGGAGGGTAAGCGCAGCGACTTCTCCAACTACGGCAAGATTGTTGATGTGAGCGCCCCCGGCAGCAACATCATGTCCACCGTGGACCTGGGTACCACCGTGTCCACCGGCGCAGGCTACACCGAGTACGACGGCACCTCCATGGCAGCACCCCAGGTTGCTGGCGTGATTGCTCTAATGAAGTCCGTGGATCCCTCGCTGAACGCTGAGCGTGCAAAGCAGATTCTGAAGCAGAGCTCCAAGCCGCTCACCTGCGATGTGAACGGTTGCGGTTCCGGCATTGTGAACGCCGCGAGCGCACTGGCTATGGTGCAGGGCAAGAAGGACCCGAACCCGCAGGCAAAGCCCTGGCCGAAGCGTGCACCCAAGCACCCGACCCGTGCGGCACGTGTTGGTTACGTGACTAACCCGGCTGTTAACCACAACCCGCCGTTCCTGATTACTGCTCACGGCCTGATTCCCGGTCAGTAATCGGCATGTTGCCAGCTCGGAAGCCGGTGAGCCAATAGGCTTCTGAAGGATGCCACATACAAAAAGCCCCCGTTGAGTTTTCTCAGCGGGGGCTTTTCGTGAACAGAACGCTGCGGCTTTTGATGCTGCAGCATGCTTCTCCCACCCACCCTCACGACTGACAGGTGGGAGAAATCTTGGGGCACGCCCCTAACGAGCTGGACGCTAGGGTAGACGAGCTAGGGGCGTACCTGGGAGGCACGCACGCCGGTACGGATACCAGCAGCCTCCATGCGGGCGGACTCGTAACTGACCGCATGCAGACCCGAGGGGGCGTTGGTTGCTACTGCCTTCTCTCGCGGCTTTTCCTGACCCTGGGTGGGCAGGAAGACCCAGCGGCGCTGGACCGCGAAGCTGACCGGAATAAGGACCAGCTCGGTCAGGATCTTGGCGACCAGCAGGGATGCACCCAGGCCGGTCAAAGCTTCCATCAGGGCCGCGTTGGCTGCGAGGATACCCACCGCCAGCACGGTGTACCGTACCAGCGAGGAGGATGCCGAGGGGCGTGCGCCTCCGTCGTGCATGAGCATTCGGTTGACGGTGAAGTTCGTCAGCGCCGAGATGATGCGGGCGCCAACCACGGCCGCCAGCAGCGGAGCGCCCATGCCCACCAGGACGAAGAGGGCGATAGCATCCACGAGGAAGCCGGTCAGGAAAGACGATGCCAGGAAGGCAAGCAGCGGTGCGTAAATGAGCGCCGAATCCTGCAGAGGCCTAAAGTGGCTGGTCGGGTTGCCGGGCTCGTAGACCTTCACGATGGGCACCTGCACCAGTTCCACGTCTGCGCGGGTTGCGCGTAGCAGCATGGAGAACTCGTACTCGTACTTATCGCCGGGAATCTGCAACAGCCAGTCCAGGATCTGCGGGGTGAAGCCGCGCAGACCGGTCTGGGTGTCTGCCACGCGAGCGCCGGTCGCCAGGGCGAAGAAGCCTACGGTTGTGCTGTTGCCAATCTTGGAGCGCAGCGGCACCTTGGTGCCTTCTTCGCCGGCGTTTGGGTCGGGCTTGGTACGCACGCCGAGGATGATGCTCCGCTGACCTGCCACCGCGGCGGTTTCGGTGCGCACGCCCACACGGAAGATGTCCCGAGGTAGGTGCTGGCCGTCCGCGTCGGCGGTGACGATGACCTCGCCGGGGCGGTTTGCTTTCGCCCAGGCGATGCCGGTGCGCAGTGCCGCACCCTTGCCCCTGTTGGCGGGGTGGGTCTGCACGGTCACGCCGTCGATGCGCAGTTCGGTAAAGATGGGTGCGTAGGCGCTGCCGGATCCGTCGTCAATCACGAGGATTTCGGCATGCGGGTCCTGTTCGCGCAGGGCCCGGGCAAGGCGGACCAGTGATTGGTCCGGCTTATAGGCTGGTATCAGGATAATCACGATGCGCTCCCTGCAATGTAGAGAATGTCGCTGGTGCCACGTTCCTTGGTGCCACCCTGCGGGCGGTTGACCAGCTTGTTGTTGAAGACCATGGCGGAGGAGCCACCACCGTCCAGGTTGTAGGCGCTCACGCAGCCGAGGTCCTTGAACATCTGAGCGAACTCGGGCATGGTCACGCCGCGCGAGTAGTTGGTGGAGCGGCCGTCGACCACGATGAAGACCAGGTGGTTGGTGCCGAGCACGCCCACACCAGTTCGCGGCTGGTAGCCCTGGATGGAGTGGTTACCGAAGTTGGTGTCCACCTCGACGCTGTCGATGCCGTCGACGATTGCGGAGCCCTTGACCAGTGCGGGGCCGAAGGAGAGGGTGTTCCACACGCCCTCGTTGACGAGGGTCTGGGCGTTGGTTGCGGTTTCGTCGTAGAGCTTGACGGAGCCGTCGCGGTAGAAGGCCAAACCCTCGCGAGCGCCGGAGTCACGGTAGACAACGCCGTTTCGGATTACGATGCCGGTGGTACGGAAGCCGTAGTAGTCACCGTTGATTGCCCAGATGCCATTGTGTTCGGAGGCAATGTTCGAGGGGGTGTCGATGATGTTCTGGCCGAACTTGTTGTTGGCGAAGGCGCTTCGCAGCAGGGTTGCGTTGTCGAGCTTGATGTCTGCTACGAAGGAGACGACCGCGTCCGAGCCGCTGCCGCTGGTGTTGGAGGTGATAGTGATCGAGCCTTCGTTAGCGGTGAGGCTCTGGCCGTTGACCTTCACGCCGGTCAGTTCGGTGGGATCTGCGGTGGCGGAGCCGGAGGCGCTTGCGTTTGCCTGGGCTGCTGCCGCCTCGTAGGCGGTGGTGTCTTCGATTTCGGTGTGCTCTGCCAGGTAGCGGTTGTACGCCCAGCCTGCGCCGCCGCCAACTACTGCGAGTGCGCCGAGGCCGCCACCGATGAAAATTCGACGGGTGAGCTTCTTCTTGGCTAGATTCTGCTCTGCAGCGGTTTGCGCTGCGTTAGCTTGTTCCGCTGCGGTCTGGGTGGCCTGGTCAATGTTCTGAGTCATGTTCTGTTCGTTGTTCATGTCTCTAGAATGCCGGGCTATTCTCTGTACCAGGCATGACTAAGCTGTGCAGAAGCTATGTATACTTATTCATTTCAAACTTTTTTATTACTGCCTATGCTTTATTACTAGATAGCACTATGCATATCTATGTATAAACATGTGTACTGGCTGTGTGTACCAAGCAGTTGAGCACCCACCGCATCCCCGCTCCCCCACGCACACGTAGCCACTCGAAGGCACGAAAAAACCGGCTGAGCACCCCGTGCGGGGCCTCAAGCCGGTTCATCATCTATGAAATACGCTCGGTCGATATGCACCGAATCATTCCGCGTATTCTTTATGCCTCATCCTCGTAGGACGCGTACTTTTCTGCGTATGCCGAGTAGTCGTCCTCGTCGTCATAGCGACGGCGGGACGAATCGGAGGACTTCGTTTTCTTCGCGCTGCTGAGCTCGCGCTCGAGTGCGCTGTAGTCGGTCTCGGGGCTGAAGTACTTCATCTCCCGAGCCTGCCTTGTTGCTTTAGCCTTCTGACGGCCGCGCCCCATGGCGTGACCCCCTCTTTCATCCTGTCCGAGGCGAACAGCACGCGCGGCGCATCGCTCTCGGATCGTTCAACAGTCTTTACTACACTATAGAGTACCCTGTTTCAGCCCTGAATGTCTCGCTCAACGGCACCTATTTTGCGTATCAGAGCACTTCTTCGCACCGGAACAACCGTTTTATTTTGCACCCGCGGCTTTTTTGCCCCAGACGCCACACACCCTATATAACACGTAGCCCCGCACCGGATATATCACTACATCCGATGCGGGGTGAGTGTCTCTGCCTCCGGCTCACTCACAAGACCGGATTCAGAGAGGGTACCGTGCAGGTCATGACATCCCGCACGGGTCTAGGGAGGGCGCCCCCGCTTAGCTTGCGGTAAAGGAGCCCAGCGAAGTGGCATTAGAAGCCAGGGCGGTGCTGGAGGCGTCCACGCTATCGGTGGTGGTGTACACGGTGTAGCTCTCGCCCTTGGTGATCTTGGCGCTGGAGACCAGAATCAGTGCGGTGCTGGAGTTAGTCACCTTGTAGTTCGCCACCACGTTACCGGAGGAGTCGGCAACCTGTACGGTGGTGCCAGCGCTCAGGTTCGATACGTTGCTGATCTTCACGTAACCGCTGGTGGAGTTGGTCGAGGGTGCCTCGAACATGTCACCGGAGTTACCCGCGGCCACGGTCGTGCCGTTGAGCAGCAGGTCGCCGTTGGTGTCCAGGGATGCGTTACCGCCGGTGAAGGGACCGTTCACAATCAGCGTGCCACCGGAGAGGGTTGCCGTACCGTTGGAGTCGATGCCGTCGCCGTTCGCGTTCACGGTGACGGTACCGCCGGTGATGTTGATGGTTGCGTCGACGACCTCGAAGGTGCCGCCGCCACCGCCCATGCCGCCACCTGCGCCACCGCCAGCCGGGGGCTGACCCATAGTGCCCGAGGGTGCCTGACCGCCACCTGCAGGTGCCTGACCTGCGCTACCGCTGGGCGCCTGGGGTGCAGAGTTCTGGCCACCCTGCGCGCTCTGCTTAGTCGAGGTTGCAGTAGTCGACTCGGTGCCGGTCGAGGTGGTGCTGGTCGAGGTGGTGCTGTACGAGGCGTTGATACCGTCATCGGAGCTGGTCACGTTCACGGTGCCGTCCAGGATGTTGATGTACTGCGCCTCAATACCCTCGTTCGCCTTGGTAATGTTCAGGGTACCGCCGGAGATTTCAAGCACGCGCTCAGCCTTGAAACCGTCATCACCTGCAGAGATGTTCACGGTACCGCCGCTCAGGCGTACCCAGCCGCGGTTGCCGTCGGTGTCATTGGTTGCCTTGATGCCGTCCTTGGTTGCGGTCACGGTGATGGTGCCGTCCAGGATATCGACGTAGTCCTTACCCTTGATGCCGGTGTTTGCCGCGTTCACCTCCAGGGTGCCGGAGGCAATGACCAGGCCGTCAGAGGTGTGAATACCCTCTTCGTACTTACCTTCAACCTTCAGGGTACCTTCGCCCGCCAGGGTCAGGTCACTCTTGGAGTAGATAGCTGCGTCGGGGCTACCGCTGGCGGTATCCGAGTAGGAGGAGCCGTCAGAGACGGTGTTGGTGGTACCCGAGACGGTGTAGATAACGACCTCGTCCGCCTCAACAACGTTGATAGCAGCACCGGTGGAGTTGGTGATCGTCGCGTTGTTCAGGATCAGGCGGACCATGTCGCTGTCGGCTGCCTCAACCTTGATCTGGCCTTCGTAGGTGCCGGTGAGCTTGTAGTTGCCCGCCTTGGTGATGGTGATGACGCCGTCGCTGACGGTCACGCCGTCGGTCGCGGTCGGGTTAGAAAGATCGATAGTAACTTCGCTGGAGGAATCCCAGGTCAGATCCTTTGCGGAGTAGTGGGTGTCCTCGGCGAGCTTCGCGCCGCTCTTCACGTCGGTGGAGAAGGAGTCTGCCACCTTCGACGTGGTGCCCGAAGTGGTCGAAGCGGAGGTACTGATTGCGCTCGATGCGCTGGCATTCGATGCTGAGGTTGCCGAGCAACCGGTCAATGCCAGGGCTGCCAGGAGGGTAATGGAGGTTGCGCTCTTAATCATATTGCTCTTTTTCACGGGTTTTCCTTTGTGTTTGGGTGACCACTCGCGTAGAGCCAGCGCCACAGGGGTAAGACGTATGTGAAATGTGAATATGTGTGAGAGCGGTTATTGCCTGTGTGGGGCGAATAAAGCCGATGTTGTGCTTGGTTCGGGGGTATAGATGAGGGGCTGGGGGGTGCGGGTAAGGTAGGTGCACTACCCTACCCGCGCATCCCAGATTGCCGTTTTAGGCAGGTCGCTGTTTTAAGCGGGTTGCCATTTTAGGCGGCTGCGAAACGCTCGGTCAGCAGCTTCTGGTAATCCTCTTCGGTCATGTCGCCCACGTTCAGGCGGGTGCCGTCGACCGGTTCCAGGTGCATCCAGTTCTTCAGGGTTTCTTCCCACTTGTTGCTTGCCAGCTGCGGGTTCAGAGCCGCCATACCGGTTGCAAACTTGGAAATCTTCGCGGGGGTGATGCCCGCATCCCAGAGGTGCTGGTCTGCCACGGAGGGCTCCACGCCGGACTTGGTTTCGATGATGACCGCGTTCGGCAGGCCGTAGGTGGTGCCGACCAGGTTGCCGTGGAAGTTGCGGTAGTTCACGCCCGCCATGAGGATGTTCTCGGACAGAGGGGTCCAGGTCAGGTTGGTATCCACCGTCATACGGGAGGCGACCGGGTTCTTCTCGCGCTGCGGCGGGAAGCCCGTGGTACGGCGGTACCCGGTGGTCAGGACCGCCTCCAGCTTGTGCACGGGGCCGGCGAGGATATCGCCAAGTGCTGCGGTAATGTACTCGTGGCCTTCCGCGGTGAGCGTATCGCGGTTCTCGAAGGTGTACGGGATACGCTTCTTGACGGTCATATCCTGCTCACCGTCGGTCTTGACCTCCAGGAAGGTCAGCTCCGAGTCCAGGTAGCTACGGGTACGGATTTTGAAGGTGTCATCGCGGCTGTAGGCTGCCGAGTGGTAGCTCTGCATCTGCGGGGTGTCGAAGTAGACCGAGTCGTAGGCGAAGTCGCGCTGGCCCTTGATTTCCATGACGGAAGCGTCTGCGTCGAGCATGGAGAGTACCTTGGCGGCGGTTTCTGCGTCGACAATGTACTTGCGGTCCACACGGGTCTGCATGGCTGCCTTCTCGTTCATGGCTTCGAGGCTGATGCTCTTCCACTCTGCGGGGATGATGTTTGCGGCTGCGTTAGTCATGGGTCTTCGTCCTTCTGGGGTGCCGCCCCTGCGTGCTGTGCGCTGGGGGGGGGCGGCGTGTCGTGGGTATCGGAGATGTTTGTGCAGTTGGAGTGAATCGGAGGCTTTTGTACCGGCTGGTTTTACTTGCCCACCAGGGTGCGCTGGAGCGGAACCATCCTGGTGTCCAGGGTGGTGTGCGCCTCGACGGTGGGAACCTGAGGTGCTGCCGGGTAAGCCGCAGGAGCCTGCGATGCTACCGGCTGAGCCGCAATCGGTGCTGCGTTAGCCGGTGCCGCCTCCACTGCCGCGGGGGTGCCGCCCTCGGTGGTTTCCTTGGACTGGTAGGTGACGGTGGCGCGGGTCAGGTTGTTCACCATGTCCAGCTCGGTGATCTTCGCCGAGGTGACGGTGTAACCCAGGCGAGCGCTCAGGTATGCCTTGAGCTCTTCCTCGTCGCTAATCGCACGATCGGCGGTGACGGTCTGAGTCAGCTCCTTAGAAACCGGGGTGCTGCGCGAGTCGAGAATCGCGATGAGGCCGACCAGGGTAGCCATGAGGCCGAAGGCGATGTACGCCGGGCTAATGTTCACACCCGCGATCATGCCGACCGAGAGGGCTACGAAGTAGTAACCCACCTCGCGCTGGCTCAGGGCGGTGGAACGCAATCGGATAATCGACAGGACACCGAAGAGGCCCATACCCATAGCGGATGCGTTCGATCCGGCGGATACCAGCGCCACCGAGACGGTGAAGATGCCGGCGTTGATGACCGCGTAGGAAATCATCAGTTCGCGGTTGCGGTGCCGCACCATGTAGAGGGTGCAGAGAGCTGCGATGGCTATGGCATCGGCAATCGCCATGGTCAGAATAGTCATTGGGTGCTCCAGATATCGTGTCGTGATGTTCGCGGTGCTCTTTGCTGTCTGTTCTTCAGCTTCGGGCTGTGCGTTCTTTGTAGTATCTAGATTCCCGTGCAAGCCTGTGTTTACCCTGTGCTGCCCTTAACTTAGAGATAAGTGTTAGAAATCTCTAGTAAATCTGCTGGTCAAATGCACTAGAGGCTATTATTTTTTCCTCTCTCCACTACGTTTTCTGTATCTTCTGCGGTATCAAAAAGCACAAAAAATGGGCTCCCTCCGATATGGAGGGAGCCCATAAAAGCAGCTAAAAACTTAGCGACTAGGCGTTATTATGCCTTCTTGCGCATGCGGGTTGCCACGATGGTCGCGCCACCAGCACCCAGAGCAATCAGACCCAGACCAGCAGCGGTCATCGCATCGGATGCACCGGTCTTAGCCAGGGAAGAAGAGCTCTTGGAGGATGCGTTAGTAGCATTCTCGTAGTCAACCGGCCATTCGCAACCGATGCCGTCGTGGTCAGCATCGAACTTCTCACGGAAGTCCGGGTGATCCTTGCTAATCGGTGCCAGGCCTGCAGCCTCAACGTCGGCGCAGTTCTGGAAACGGTGGCTCTCGGTAGCGTTACCAGAGTTCTGACCAGCGGAGAGGTTGTTAATAGAGGTCTGACCGCCAGAGTTCTGACCACCGTTGCTCTGGTTATCTACAGAGTTAGAGTTCTCGTAGTCAGCGGGCTGCTCGCAGCCGACGCCGTCGCTGTCAGCATCAAACTTCTCGCGGAAGTCCGGGTGACCCTTGCGGATCGGTGCTTCACCTGCAGCCTCAACGTCGGCGCAGTTCTGGAAGCGGAAGTTCTCTGCAGGCTGGGGAGCCGCGTTCTCTTCAGCAGGCTTGGAGGATTCCTCAGCAGGTGCAGAGGTCTCATCAGCAGGCTTGGGAGCCTCGGTGGTCGGCTCAGCAGTTGCTTCCTTGGAGGGCTCGGGGGTGGGATCCTGGGTGGGTTCCGGAGTCGGGTCCTGAGAAGGAGCGGGGGTCGGGTCCTCCGAAGGAGCCGGTGCGGGCTGCTCTGCAACCTTAATGGTCACGGTAGCTGCCTTACCACCGCGGGGAACGTCGCCGTCCTTCAGGGAGCCGGACAGCAGGTAAATGTCAACGGAAACGCTGCCGTGCAGTTCTGCCTGCCAGGGAATGGTAACGGAGAAGGTACCATCGCTATCAGCGTGGATTTCCAGGTAGTCCTGGCCGTCAATCTTAACGGCACCCTTGTTCAGCTTCAGCGCCAGAACGGAACCGGAGGTACCATCAGCGGTCTTGAAGCCTTCGCCACCAATGTTCAGACCCTGGCCCTCAACCCATACGTCGGGAGCGATGAACTGTGCAGAGTCTGCGTAGGTGTGGACAGTCTGAGGCGCGCCTTCAACAGCGAAGGTCGCGGGGACGGAAGAAGCAACGAGGCCACAGCCGATGAGTGCGGTGGCGCCGATGCGTGCGATGTTGTTTCGAATGTTCATGCCCCCCATTCTAACGAGCGAAGCTTGAGATACCGGCCCCCAAGACGTCAATTTGCCATGACCTAACTCACAAATAGGGGTTTTCTTGAAGGTTTCTTGAAGACGTGATTGAACTATATGAGCCTTTTACACCGCTGTGCACACCCAAACTCTCAACCTAGCATTGAAGAAACTAACAAGTACATACCCCACCCCATCAGCACAAACCAACAGCAAAAACCACCCCGTTAAACGCGAAAATCCCCTCCCCCCGAACACTCGAAAGCATTCAGGAAAGGGGACTCTCACGCACCGCACCGGGCGGCGGCAATAGTTTTAGGAGTTCTTGCGGTTGCGCACAGCGGTCACGCCAGCAACACCCAGGCCCAGTGCTACCAGACCCATACCGGCAATGGTGAAGGCGTTAGAAGCACCGGTGTTAGCCAGGGAAGAGCGCTGAGCGCGGCTCGAAGTGTAGCTGCTCGAAGAGGAGGAGCCGCCACCCAGGTTATCCAGACCACCAGAGTTACGGGAAGAAGAACCCGAGGAGCCGTTGGAGGAGGAACCGTCGGTTACCTCGCTGTTAATGACCTCGCAGCCCCAATCATTCTTGTCATTATCAAACTTCTGGCGGAAGTCCGGGTGGCTCTTATGCATGGGCGCCAGGCCAGCAGCCGCAACCTCTGCGCAGTTCGCAAAGCGAGTGCTCTCAGCCGAAGCGGTCACCTGCTCGGTAGCGGAGGTGGAATCACCCAGCTGATCCTTCGCCTCGTTCGCAACGGCTACATTCTGATCAGCCGAAGCAGAAGCCGAAGCCGATGCGCTCGCAGAAGTAGTTGCCGAAGCGGAGGGGGTAGCCACCACAGAAGCGGAAGCCGATGCGGGAGCCGAGGGGGGCACCCAAGCCCGCGGCGG
>OAVW01000442.1_pt1 | contig 13140 bp, 11 predicted proteins | sample 1495321 | NCBI WGS metagenome assembly OAVW01 (sample SAMEA2580108, study PRJEB22360) | human gut metagenome | biome: human gut; feature: human-associated habitat; material: faeces | place: Denmark | collected 2008/2010 | reverse complement strand
GGCCGTGAGGGTCGTTCCGGTGAGGGCCGCGGCGAGCGCCGTAGCCGCTCCGAGGGCCGCAAGCGCACTGAGCGTTCCGAGCGTTCTTCCGAGCGTGCAGAGCGTAACGAACAGGGCGCATCCGAGCGTACCGAACGTTCTTCTGAGCGTTCTGAGCGTGCGCCTCGTCAGCGTCGCCGTACCCGCCGTGTTGAGGGTCAGCCCGTGGAGGGTGAGGGCCGCCGCCCCCGCCGCCGCTCTGAAGGCTCGCGTGCTGAAGGTTCTCGTGCTGGGGGTTCTCGTTCTGAGGGTTCTCGCGGTAAGGGCCGTGGCGCTGACCGTGCTGGTTCTGAAGGCTAGGGCCGGGGTTGGGTATTTCAGTATCCCCGGCGCCCGCCGCGCCCTCCCCTGCCGCTGAGGCGAACCGCACGGATTCGACTGTTTTCGATCCGCAGGGCCCGTCGCTGCTGGTGCAGGCAGATAACCTGGAGTATCTGCGTGAGCTGCCCGATGGTGCGTTCACCGTGATTTACATTGACCCGCCATTCAATACGGGTAAGAAGCAGACGCGCCGCACGTTGAGCGCGGAGGCTTCTGAGAAGGGTGACCGCACCGGTTTTAAGGGCAAGAGCTATTCGAGCACCCTGCAGACTCTGGCGAGCTATAACGACTCGTTCGAGGATTATTGGGCGTTCCTAGCGCCGCGTATTGAGCAGGCGCATCGTCTGCTCGCGCAGGACGGCACCCTGTACCTGCACCTGGATTGGCGTGAGGTTCATTATGTGAAGATCATGTGCGACATGATTTTTGGTCGTGAGAACTTCATTAATGAGCTGATTTGGGCTTATGACTACGGTGCGAAGTCTACGCGCCGCTGGCCGACGAAGCACGACAATATTTTGGTGTATGCGAAGGATCACCGCAGCTATTACTTCAATACTGCGGAGGTTGATCGTGAACCGTATATGGCTCCCGGCTTGGTGACTGAGGAGAAGGCTTCTCGCGGTAAGCTCCCTACGGATGTGTGGTGGCATACTATTGTGTCGCCTACGGGTAAGGAGAAGACGGGTTATCCCACGCAGAAGCCTACGGGTTTGTTGCGTCGTATGATTGCGGCGAGTTCCCGCCCGGGTGATTGGGTGTTGGATTTCTTCGCTGGTTCTGGTTCTACGGGTGCGGCGGCGGCTCAGTTGGGTCGTAAGTTCGTGTGTGTGGATCAGAATCCGCCGGCTATCGAGGTGATGGCTAAGCGTCTGGGCGTGGATCCGGTGTCGTTCGGTGAGTATCGTGGTGTTCCGCGTGGGGCGAGTGTGTTGTTCACGCCGAAGCGTACGGTGGGTGTTCGTGGCGGTACGAGTCGTGATGCGTTGACGGCGGCGAGCCGTCATGCGCTGAAGGCTGTGTTGGATACGCTCACGGAGACTACGCAGCCGGTTGAGGGTGCGTCCTGCAGGTTTGTGCGTCACCGGTCAATGGATGCGGTGGATAAGAAGATGCGTATTGATGGTCGTGATGAGTTGCGTCGTCAGCGTCAGCATCAGGCACGGGCTAAGGCTCGTGCGGCGCGTGCGGCTGCTCAGATGGATGCGGCGGCTGCGGGTGCGGTGTTGCAGCATCATGCCTCGCGTGAGAGCGTCTAGGCTGTCTTGTCTGTGCGTTCGTGAGAGCACGTGTTAAGAGTGTGGGGCGGGTTCCTTGATGGGGAACCCGCCCCACACTCTTTTGTTTTCACCTCATTGCATATTCTCTAAATCTCTACCTGAAGGTTAGGATTTTTGATACGCTGAGAACGTTCTACTCATGAGGGTGCACAAAGATTGTGCCTCCCCTCTTATTTTGAAGGAGCTATGATGCTTCGACAATTATTCGCCCACCCCACGAAGCGGGCTATCCAGGCCGGTGGCACTGTGCTCTTGGCAGGCGCCATGGTGTGCGGCAGCGTGCCAGCATATTCTCTTGGTGTTCTGAAACCTCGCCAGGTGACCCCCATTGTGCACCCGAATGAACCGGCAGTGACCTGTAACGACCGTGCAGAATATGAGTACTATCGGAACGATGGTGAATTGGGGCGTCGCGTTATCTTTAATTGGGCGCAGTGCGTTGGTCTGATTTCTGAGTATCAGAAGCACCAAATGGTCAAGAAAGATAGTGTTATCTCTCGTGGCCAGTTTGTGGAGTATTTGTATCGCCTGTCGGGTTCTCCTGAGGTGAAGAATCTTCCGGCTCAGTCTCCTTATGGTGATATTAAGACTGATGATCCGCGTTTTCCTGTGGTGATGTGGGCTCGTCAGCGGGGCATTACCTGGGGTTGGAGTGATGGGAATTTCCATTACGATGCCCCAGCAGGTGAAAAAACAACGGTACTTATGGCATACAGGCTAGCAGGCAGTCCGAAGGTGAAACTACAGGATAAATCGTCCATTCTTGCACCAGAGACTTGGGAGACTTACTACCCTAATATGCCGCATGGCTCCGAGCTTCACTACGCCTACACTTGGGCACTCTACGGAAGTTGGGATTTGGAACAGGATGCAAAATATTTAACCTACCGAGGTATTGGTCTTGCAAATAAAGCACCCTATTGGGACTCCATGTGGACACATGATGCAACATATGAACAGGCTTTTGAGGTGTTACGTCTAGCCGACACTCGAGGCATATTTTAAACTCATAAAAAATATTTTGGCCCTCTGTCCGAGATTACAGAGGGCCAAAATATTTTTAATTTTCTGTTGCTTTTCCTTTAGCTTTAGGGAGAACTGGTGCTACAAGATCTCCTTTAATTTCAAATTCGTTAATTTGAATCCTTAACAGCTCATAAAGTTCAGAGTTGACTTTAAGAACCCATTTATTTCCCATCATATCCCGCTGAGCGGCAGTCCTAGCTTTAGAATTACGTTTGCAAGCATCGAAAGCATTTGCCCCAATAATACTAAGACGGTTTGCACCACCTTCAAGGTAGAACCCCCATCGTGCTGCGAGAGCCTTATCTAGTGGAAATTTATCCTCTGGCTTGTCACTATCTTCGTAGGGATTATCAGAGCGTACTCCCGTGAAAGTGCAGTCACTAGCCCATGAGCTGATATACCAGTTCGCTGCCTCATGGTTACGTGCTGGCTTTGAAACTGCGTCATGCCAGCTGGAGGACTCGCCGATACAGCCCACATAGTTATTCCGTGGCATGAGGGCGAACCATCCGTGGCCACCGTTCTCTTGAGCCGTGCATCCTTGGAATAGGTTACGTGTTCCAGCTACGTACCACCCGGCGCCAGCTTTAGCGGTGTATTGATCATCGGACTGATCCTTTTTCCGTGTTACGTAGATAGGATCTTTTGGTACGGAGCGGCGGTTGTACCAGCTGGTTGACCCAAAAAATTTGCATTGGGAGGCGTAGATTTCAATTCCGGCGTAGTTTTTATTTGAAAGGTTGGCATCGGAGATATCTACTGTAAGGAACTTATTATCTGCGCCACCAGGATTATTGTCATCGATCCTGCGCAACGGATGACCGACAGGTTTGCCAACCAGCAAGCCTTGACGCAAAGACTTACGGACACGAATTTTATCAACTTTCATACCGCGGTCATGAAGCCCCAAAATCGCAACACCCATATCTACATCCCAAATTTCTAGGTTAGAGAGGGAAGGGACAGCCTCAGGGTCATTGGGCTTACCCGTAAACTCAGTGTGTAGAATAATGCCTGCCACATGGGCTAGCGGTGCCCTAGTATGCGTATTATCCCTAAGTTGATCTACGTTGATATGCCCTTTTTGAGGGCTCGTGCGAATCCACATATCACGCACTCCGAAACGCATCGGACGGTTATCTGTCACCTTCATAGATGTCCGCTCCTGATAAGTTCCCGTATGGAAAACACCGAAACATTCATCTCGATTTTCACGAACTGCTTCATCAAGCTTATCTGTGGGCGTCGCAATAATTCGGGTGGACATTCCATGGCCGAAAAACTCCACCTTATCGAGCAAGTGAATGAAGGGGTGCGACACCTTGTAAATACCGGCAGGTAGCTCAATTGACCCTCCACCGAGCCAATACAGGCGCTCTGCCAGCTTATTCAGCTGATCGGTGCAGTCCACTCCGCCCGTGGGGTCTACGCAGTAATCCAGAACATTAACGTGAAGGCCGTTCTTCGCAAGATTATGGGCTGTGTACTCCCTCGCAGTATCAGTGTACGTGAGATATTGCAGACGCTTATTGAACTCGTCTAGCCGCTTCTGGGTATTTTTTACCCATTCTGGGGCGCGAGTCATGAACTCTTCAGTCTTATTTGCTTGCTCCGCATGGGCTGGGGAGAAAGCTGAGACTCCTGCAGTGGTTGCGGCAAGAGCTCCTCCTGCCAAAAGGGCGCGCCGCGATGGCGCATGATATTCAGACATCGATGTCTCCTAGAGGTGAGTGAATTATTCGCCCTTCATCACGACGAAGTGATGTTAGTGGGCGGATACTTTCTGCACGTAGCACCGTGCTGCGCTACAGAAGGTATCTCTAGTGTGTATCGCTTTTTCTTCTCTTTGCAAGAAAATTTATGATTTTTACATAAATTCGTTTCAAGTTTTACGTAAATATTTTAATTTTCTTCAATGTATTAATGAGGTATATAAAATCTATTGCCTTAAATATTTTTAACATTAAATTAAAACTAAAAAGAAGCATAAATCATGATTTTGACCCTTCGTTGGGAGGAACGTCATCACAACATCCCAAGTGGTTCGGAATTGCGCTGGGCATACGCCTGGCTGAATTTTACTGAGGATGGCCGAACGTATTTATCTAGCGACGTTGCAACTGTTGACGAACTGTGGTTCGATGCATGACAATTCAAGCCACTCATATACAGGCTATTGAGCTGTTGCGCATAGCTGATACTTGAAGCGCATCTAAAGCATTTATAAAGAGAAGGCACTTTAGAACAGAACACTAGGGCAACGCAAAAGAGTGTGGGGCGGGTTCCTTGACCGGGAATCCGCCCCACACTCTTTCGTCTTACTACTGGGTTTTACTACTGGGCTGCCAGCTGCTCACGGATACGCGCCACCGTCACCGCATCCGTCGTATTCTCACCCAGCAGGTTCGGCTTGCCCGCACCGTGATAATCGCTCGAACCCGTCACCAGCACCTCACGGCCCGCCGCACGCTGACGCTCAATGAACTCCAGCAGACGCGCCCGGTCCTCCGGAGAGTTCTCACGGTGATACACCTCCACGCCCGCCAGGCCAGCATCCACCATCAAACCCAGGTACTCCAGGCTCAACGCGGGTCCACGCATCGTACTCATCGGATGCGCAATCACCGGCACACCCCCAGCCCCACGCACCAGACGCACCGCCTCCAGCGGGTCCAGCGCATCCTGCGGCACATAGTAGGGGCTGCCCGTGTACAGCAGCTTCGCAAAAGCCTCAGAACGGTCAGGAACCACGCCGGCAGCAACCAGCGCATCAGCAATATGGGGGCGGCCCACCGCTGTGTTCCCCTCCCCCACCTGCGCCAACACGTCATCCCAGGTCAGCGGGTAGTCAGCGGCAAGACGGCCCACAATAGCCTGCGCACGGCCCTCACGGCTGGCGCGAATCGCCTCCACACGGCGCGCCAACTCCGAACCCACCGGGTCAAAACCATAAGCGAGCAGATGAATAGTCTTCGTGCGCGCACGGCCCTCACCGTCGGTGTACCGGTAACGGCAAGAGAACTCGGCACCCGGCAGAAAATCCAGACCGTACTCACCCGCCAGCTGAGCCGCCTGCGCCCAACCAGCCGTCGTATCGTGATCAGTCAGCGCAAACCCAGCCAACCCGGTGCGAGCAATCAGCGGCACCAGCTCGGTCAGGCTCTGCGTGCCGTCAGAAATAGCGGAGTGAATATGCAGATCGTAACGCCCGGCACGGTTCAGGTTTTCAGGCGCGCCCGATTCAGCGGGCTGCGGTGCCTGCTGCGCATTAGGCGCACTATTTCGGTGTTCTGTCTGCGTCATATTCTCTCCTTCCCCGCCCCTGCTAGTTCGTCGCCACCTCAGCGGGGTTTTAAGGCATGTCATCTACTCTTCTGATTCAACCCTACCAATATCGGCGGCGCAATATCAGGTACCCGGTCGCAGGTCAAAGATATATTCTGCTCCACCGCACCCTCTCTTATGGTCAAAAGCGCTAAAACACCTGCCCACCTGTGGTGAAGGCGATATGATTAACCCATGACTGAGAACAACGAGAAGAGCACCGAAGCTCAGAAGACTGACCACCGCAGCACCCCTAAGGCGTCTGCGTTCACCGAATTCATTGCCGCAAACTGGGCACCTGCCGAAGATGACGGCTACACCCGCGAGCCCGTAGCAGACTACGCAGCTGAGCGCCGCGCCAAGATCTCCAAGGCATTCCCCGGCGAGCGCCTCGTCCTGCCTGCAGGCCCGCTGAAGGTCCGCTCCAACGACTGCGACTACCGCTTCCGCCCCCACTCGGCGTTTGCGCACCAGACCGGCCTGGGCATCGACCACGAGCCCGACGCAGTGCTGATCTTCGAGCCCGTCGAAGAGGGTACCGGCGACAACGGCTCCAACCACGAGGTCACCCTGTACTTCCGCCCGCTGGCTGGCCGCGACACCACCGAGTTCTACGCGGATGCACGCTACGGCGAGTTCTGGGTTGGTCCCCGCCCCACCCTGAAGGAATTCTCCGAGCGCTTCGGTCTGCGTACCCGCGACCTGTCCGAGCTTGAGGTTGCTATCACCAAGAACGCCGGTAACCAGGGCCTGGGCGGCGTGAACATCCGCCTGGTCCGCAACGTTGACCCGGCTGTTGACGCGCTGGTTGACACTTCCCGTTACAACACCGGCGTGGAGCTGGAGCAGGCTGACAAGCTGGACTCCGAGCTGGCTGTGGCTCTCTCCGAGGCTCGCCTGATTAAGGACGCTATCGAGGTTGAGAACCTGCAGCGTTCCGTTGACATGACCGTCAAGGGCTTCGAAGAGGTCATTCGTGCACTGCCGAAGGCTAAGGAGCACCACCGCGGTGAGCGCGTCGTTGAGACTGCGTTCTTCTCCGTGGCACGTACCGACGGTAACGACCTGGGCTACGACACCATCGCAGCGTGCGGTAACAACGCAACTATCCTGCACTGGATTCGTAACAACGGCACCGTCGATGACGGCAAGCTGCTGCTGCTGGACGCAGGCGTTGAGGACGATACCCTGTACACCGCAGACGTGACCCGCACCTTCCCCGTGAACGGTAAGTTCACCGAGGTTCAGGCGAAGGTCTACAACGCTGTGCTGGAGGCTGCTGACGCCGCATTCGCTGTGGCTAAGCCGGGCACCAAGTTCTACGAGATTCACGAGGCAGCCATGAACGTTCTGGCGCACCGTCTGGAAGAGTGGGGCCTGCTGCCGGTTTCCGCTGATGTTTCGCTCACCGTTGAGGGCGGTCAGCACCGCCGCTGGATGCCGCACGGCACCAGCCACCACCTGGGCCTGGACGTGCACGACTGCGCGCAGGCGAAGGCTGAACTGTACATGTGGGCTGAGCTGGAGCCGGGCATGGTCTTCACCATTGAGCCGGCACTGTACTTCAAGGACGAGGACCTGTCGGTTCCCGAGGAGTACCGCGGTATCGGTATCCGCCTTGAGGACGACGTGCTCTGCACCGAGGACGGCAACGTGAACCTCTCCGCTGCACTGCCGCGCACCGTTGAGGGCATTGAGGAGTGGATGGCGAACCTGGCGAAGTAACGCCTAGCCTCCAGTTACGTTAGTAACGTCTAATAGGGAAAGCCCCTCACCGATTCGTTCGGTGAGGGGCTTTCTCGTGTCTTCTAAGTACTGTCTTCTATGCCTGTTTCCCGCCGTTGTGGGCAGCTACCGCCATTGCAGGTTCGGTTATTCGGAGTCCTGCGAGGGCTTATCGTGTGAGGACTTATCGTGCAGGCCCTGCGGGCGCGGAGTCGGACGCTGCGGCTTGGGCTGAATCAGCTTCGCGTATTCTTCCGGGTCGTCCACGCGCAGACCGTACCGCTGCGCCGGGCGCTTCTGCGGCTCTGACTTCTGAGCGGTTGCCTGGTCAGTACTTGCCTGTTCCTGTTCGGAAGGCTGAGCAGACTGAGTGGGCTGAGTGGGCTGAGTGGGCTGTGCGGGCATGTTCTGCGCCGCACTCTGAGCCATCGCGTTCTGCGCAGTAGTATCACGCTCGGGCAGGTTCTGGTTCGGTGCCGGCTGGCTACCAGCCTGCGCACGGTACGAGGGTGCCTTCGGGGCGCCGGTCGGAACCGGTGCACCATTCATCGAGACGGTACTCTGAGCGGCACGCGCCTGCGAAGCTTCCGGGGCTGCCGCCGCACGAGCGGCCGCAACCGCCGCAGAGAAGCGAGGGTGCGCACCCAGCACGCGGCGCGCATCCTGAGCGTACTCCGGCAGAGCGTACATCACGGTACGCGAGGGAATCGCCTCGGTACGCATCGGGTAGCGACCCCCATGGGAGCGACGCAGAACGTACATCTGCCACAGCACAAACACGGCAACCGACAGCGGCACGTACTTGAGTGCTTCAGAGATAAAAGAGTCACCGGCAAGGGTCATCAGCACCGAAAGCACCAGGCCAATCACCGCACCCTGAATCGCCGCAGAAATCAGGGCACGACCGTAACCGGGCTGTACCGGGTACTCCACCTGGCGGATACCATCATTGACCAGGTACAGCGCCGTGACCGGATAATCCTGTTCGCTGAGCACGTCAAAAGCGGCGAGCGCATCATCGTGACGAACGAAGGAGGCGATCGCTTCACCGGCGGGCAGGGGCTTGCCCTGAGCCTGCGCCAGGCGCGACGCCAAGTACGAAGAAGGCGGTGTCGAGGGAATATTCGGCAGGTTAGAAGTCATGGCTCCTATTCTACCGCCCGCCCTAACCCTGGACCCGGTGGGTAGTCAGCTCCTCTACAGGCGTAGCGAACACCTGTTCAAATAAGCCCCTCAAAGTGCGAATCCCCGCGGCGGAGCGTACCCTAGAGAGGTGAGCAATTCGAAGTTCAGCACCCCCAGCAAGATTTATATTGCCCGCCTTCTGGGCCTCGACGTTTTTGACCCCTTCGGTGACCGCCTCGGCCGTCTCCGAGACGTCGTCGTACTCAAACGTGGCCTGGGCGCATCCATTGCGGGCGCCCGCCCCGCCAAGGGCACCGAACCCATTGTTGTCGGCATCATCGTTGAGGTGCTCGGCAAGAAACGCGTGTTCATGCCCATGACCCGTGTGCGAAGTATCGACGCTTCACAGATCATTTCAACCGGCCTGGTGAACCTGCGCCGCTTCGAACAGCGCAACTCTGAGACTCTCATCGTGGGTGAGCTCTTTGACCGCCGCGTGCGCCTGCTCGACGGCAGCGGCGACGCCGTCATTGAGGACGTCGCCATTGAGCAGCGCCGCAACGGCGACTGGGGCGTGACCGAGCTGTTCGTCTCCCGCGTTAGCTCCTCCTCCAGCACGTGGCGCCGCCGTTCCAAGGAGACCCTCATCGTCGACTGGGACGAGGCGGTGCTCTCCACCGACGTGGAACCGCAGGCGGCAACCGCGTTCGTGGCGAACCACGAGAACTCCAAGCCCGCCGACCTTGCGGATGCTATCCACGAGATGAGCGATAAGCGCATGGTCGAAATCGCCGCCGAGCTGCAGGATGAACGCCTCGCGGACGTTCTGCAGGAGCTGCCCGCCGAGGACCAGGTGCAGATTCTCTCGCACCTGGACGACGAGCGTGCCGCGCAGGTCCTCGAAGAGATGGAACCGGACGACGCCGCCGACCTTCTCATCGAGCTGGACGACGCCCAGCGCGAGAAGCTGCTCGAGCTCATGGAACCCGACGAAGCAGACGACGTGCGTCGACTGCTCGAATATGACGAGGGTACCGCCGGTTCGCTCATGAACCCGGTGCCGATCATCCTCTCCCCGGAGGCGACCGTTGCGGAGGCGCTCGCGCACATCCGCGCCGAGGAGATCCCTCCGGCGATGGCGGCTGCCGTCATGGTGACCCGCCCGCCCCTGGAAACGCCGACCGGCAAGTACCTGGGTCTGGTGCACATGCAGAAGCTGTTGCGTGTGCCGCCGAGCGAGCCGATTGGTCACATCCTCGATACCGACACTGAGCCTGTCTCTGACCAGGCAAGTTTGGAAGAGCTGGCACGCGTGCTGGCGACCTATGACCTGACCATCGTTCCCATTGTGAACGAATCGCACCGCCTGGTAGGCGCAGTGACCATCGACGACGTGCTCGATGCGCTCCTGCCCGAAGACTGGCGCACTTACGATGATGGAACTCCTGTACGAAAGGTAGGACGACGCTTTGCCTGATTCGAACCGCCGCGACGCAAACCGTACCGAAGAGAACCCCCGCATCGATAAGGCGCGCATCCTCAAGGACCGCCTGGAGAAGAAGTACGCTGAACGCAACCGCGAGCGCGGCGACTCCCGCCCGCAGCGTAGCGACTCGCAGCTGAGCACCCCCGGCACCCGCAAGCCGAAGCTGTTTTCGAGCCCCAACCCGGACGCTTTCGGCCGCATGACCGAGGGCTTTGCACGCTACATGGGTACCCCGCAGTTCCTGATGTGGATGACCATTTTCTGTGGCGTGTGGCTGGCGTGGAACTCCCTGGCGCCGGAGGAGATGCAGTTCGACCCGCGTAGCCTGAACTTCACCCTGCTGACCCTGATGCTGTCCCTGCAGGCTTCTTACGCTGCTCCTCTGCTGCTGTTGGCGCAGAACCGTCAGGATGACCGCGACCGCGTGGTGGCTTCTGAGGACCGTAAGCGCGATCAGCAGAACCTGGAGGAGACTCAGTACCTGACCCGCGAGATTGCTTCGCTGCGTATTGCTCTGCGTGAGGTTGCGACCCGTGACTTCGTTCGTAGCGAGTTGCGTGACATTCTTGAGGAGCTGCAGAACATTGCGCAGGAGCAGGAGCGTCACGCCGAGCAGCTGCAGGACATCAGTGAGGACATTGAGGACCTGGAGGAGGCTATCGACGATATCGATATCTCCGAGGGCGAGGAAAAAGACGCTGAGGAGCAGGGCTCCGAGAAGCAGGATGCTGAGAACGGTGCCGAGCAGGCTTCTGACAAGGCTGAACGCTCTGCAAAGGACTCTGCGAAGGACTCCGACCAGGATTCCCGTCACGGCGATTTGAGCCAGCCTCAGAGCCGCGAATCCCAGCAGGCACAGCAACAGGCAGAGCGCACCCGTGAGGGAGGCGCCCGTGACCGCTGATAACCCGCTGCAGGATGCCCTCTACGCGGCGCTCGCCCGCGTTGAAGACCCCGAACTGCGCCGCCCCATTACGGAGCTGGGCATGGTTGAGACGGCGCTCGTGCATCCGGAACTGGATGAGCAGGGCGAGCCGATTCCCGGCCGTCACTGGGCTGAGGTCACGGTGTTGCTCACGATTGAGGGTTGCCCGCTGAAGAACACCATCGAGCAGCAGGTTCGTGACGCCGCCGCCACCGTGGAGGGTATTGAGCGCGTGCAGCTGCAGGTGGGTGCGATGAACCCGCAACAGCGTTCCGCTCTGCGTTCGATGCTCAAGCCGGAGCGTTCTAACCCGTTTACCGCGCCCGGTTCGCTGACCCGCGTGTTCGGTGTGGTGTCCGGCAAGGGCGGCGTGGGTAAGTCCTCCATGACCGCGAACCTTGCCGCCGCGTTCGCCTCGCGCGGGCTTGCGGTGGGCATTATTGACGCGGATGTGCACGGCTTCTCCATCCCCGGTCTGCTGGGCATTACCGACGCCCCGACCCGCCTGGATGACCTGATTCTTCCGCCGACCGTGGACGTTCCCGCCCCCGCCCAGCGCTGGGGTGAGCAGAAGGTCAGCGGCGGCTTTATTCGCGTGATTTCTATCGGCATGTTCCTCAAGGGCAACGAGCCGGTGGCGTGGCGCGGCCCCATGCTGCACCGCGCCCTGGAGCAGTTCATCATGGACGTGCACTTCGGCGCCTTGGATGTGCTGCTACTCGATTTGCCGCCCGGTACCGGTGATATTGCTATCTCCATGGCTCAGCTGTTGCCGAATGCGGAGCTGGTGCTCATTTCCACCCCGCAGCACGCCGCCGTGGATGTGGCGGAGCGTGCCGGCACCCTGAGCCTGCAGACCGGTCAGAAGGTCGTGGGCGTGGTCGAGAACATGGCTGCCATGACCCTGCCGGACGGTACCGTGCTCGACATGTTCGGTTCTGGCGGCGGTCAGGTGCTCGCTGAGCGTCTTTCGGAGGCGCTCTCCTACCCGGTACCGCTGCTCGGTTCTGTCCCGCTGGATGTGAACCTGCGTACCGGCGGCGACGAGGGCACCCCGGTGGTCTGGAGCCACCCGAACTCCCCCACCGCCGAAGAGATTCAGTCCATCGCCTCGCAGCTGCTGCAGTCGGGCGAGTCGAGGGCGGGTCAGAGCCTGCCGCTCTTCGTTTAGAGATCTAGCCGTCTAGAGATGTAGCCGTCTAGGCCCAAGCATCTAGAAGCTGACGGTCAGACAGCTGATACAGAAAGAACCCCGCACCATCACGGTGCGGGGTTCTTTCGTTTCAAAATCTTAGGTGGCGTCCACGTCGAAGGGGGCATATGCGCCTCGCGGAAGAGCACGGCTCTCCGACTTTTCCTTCTCCTTCAGCAGCGCCTCTTCACGTTCCTTCGCCTCACGCTCACGCTCGGCGTCATCCTCAGCGAACGCCTGCTTCACAATCACGCGCGGATCGTACTGGCGGGGGTCGTACTGGCGCCAGTTAATATCTTCCAGACCCGTCTCGCCCAGGGCTTCCTTGAAGTCGTCCTTCGCATCGAACGCCATGCGGCGCACGGTCTTGACGAATTCACGGATCTGTCGGGCGTATTCGGGCATGCGTTCGGGACCAATCACCACAAACGTGATGATGGCCAAAATAATCAACTCGGTGCCACTAATACCAAACACAGAATATAGATTATCAGTTCCGAGCCAGCACCGCCGAACCCGCGGCGCTTTCTGGACGTGTCTTTAAGCTCTGGACAAGCAGAAGGCGTACGCTACAGCACCGCGGAAGGGCATTGCGCCCACGGCTAAGAACACCACATCAACGGTTTACTGCGGATAATCTCCACCGCCGGGTTAAAACGCTGCGGCTCCAACCGCAGGCACGCCCACCTCCCGAACG
>OAVW01000439.1_pt1 | contig 13194 bp, 13 predicted proteins | sample 1495321 | NCBI WGS metagenome assembly OAVW01 (sample SAMEA2580108, study PRJEB22360) | human gut metagenome | biome: human gut; feature: human-associated habitat; material: faeces | place: Denmark | collected 2008/2010 | reverse complement strand
CTCAACAACGCGCTTGGCCACACGTTTGATCGATTCGGTATCGGCGACCGACGAACCGCCGTACTTCTGCACGATGAGAGCCACTGCTGTCCTTTGTTCTTCTCTTAGGGGGAGTTTGCTCAATATTCTACGCAAACGCAACGATTATAAAGGTTGCCGCGTTCACCCCGCGACCCCGCGCCGACATGTGGACACGGGCATGGCCTACGTTGTTCAGCAAATATTCAAGTTTTCACCGGTGGTTCTTTGAGGCAGCCGCATCCATCCTTTGAGATTCGAGCGGTTAACTATCAATTACCGGCAAACGAAAGCAAACCGGCGAGGTTTCCGCAGACCCCATAACTGAATACCTTCTTCTTCCTCTCTCCTTTTCAAGGCCCGGTCCCGCAGCCCGGGCCTTTTCCTTTTGTGTTGGGAACGATGGGTCAAACGCACGATACGAGCTCACGGAGCAAGCGTGGCCAACGGCACTACCAATACCCCATCATCCCGGCGATAAGCGGCAGCCGTAGCGGTCAGCACCATCAAGAATGACGGACGGCCTTCGTGATCTTGATCAATTCTGTCAGCCAACTTTTTCAAATGGGCCGCCGCAATATCAACCTGCTTTTCTCCGAGCTTGACCTCAATGAGAGCCCATCGTCCATCATGCAGGCCAATGACCGCATCAGATTCCAATCCCGTCTTATCCCGATAATGGAACACATCTCCGCCAAGCGCATCAGCATACACACGCAGATCGCGAATACACATGGACTCAAACAGCAAGCCAAAGGTCTCGAAATCATTAAGGAGTTTCTCCGGGGTCGCGTGCAGTACCGCACAAGCTATCGACGGGTCGCTGAAGTGTCTGGTTGGGCTCGTTCTCACTGCAGTCTTAGAACGTAAACGAGGGTTCCAAGCTGGAAGATCTTCAGTTACGCAAGCTCGCGACAATGCATCTAAATAATCGGAGAGTGTACCTTCCGAAGGCGGTTCACCCTGCATATCCGCCGCGATAGTGGATTGCGACGCCTGAGAAGAAATATTGCGCGCATACGAGCGCATAATCAGACGCATCCAAGTTTTATTGCGCTTTATACCATCCATACGATTGATGTCAGAATCAAGTAGTTCTTCGACATAATCCGCGGCCATGCGCAAGGCAACATTTACTCGAGATTCGACTACTGCTTCAGGCCAGCCACCGCGGCATAGCGCAAACGCGGTGTTTTCAATATCGAAATCGGAGAAACCCGAAACATCATGGTTGCCATCGAACAACTCTCCCAACGAAACAACGCCCGTCGATTCCTGCGATTCAAATAAGGACATGGTACGCATGGTTAATCGGGCAATTCTTCCCACTCCGGAATGAGCTGGTTCCTGTTGAGGAGTCGCCGATCCAGTTAGGATGAATCGGCCACGACCGCGCCCTCGATCGATGGCGAAACGCACCGCGTCCCACAATTGCGGGGCCATCTGCCATTCATCAATGAGTCTCGGCTCCTCACCTCGCAGGATGAGAGAAGGCTTTGTATCAGCCAAGGCCAACAGCGTAGCACTGCGATCCGGGTCCTGCATGAAGACCTGACTCGCCGACTGCCTTTCTGCCGTTGCAGTCTTGCCACACCATTTTGGACCTTTAATCTGAACGGCACCAGAAGACTGCAATGCCTGAGTCAGCAACCCATCAGCCACTCGAGGAAGGTACTCGCCACGTTGAATCTCCGAGCTCTCCACTGCCATATGTGCCCTCCCGCAAACCGTCGAAACATCAACCTATAAATCACTCTATTGCGGAAGTTGGACCATTCTAATTGTGGAAGTTGGACTATTTTCGTTGTGGAAGTTGGACCATTCCTATTAGGGAAGTTGGACACTAGATTACGAACTAGACTTTTCCTTTTTGCAGCAACAGTGCCACCAACACGATGGGCGTCATCACCGCCTATCGCCAGACCCTTTTCCTTGACCTAAAAAGAGAGATGCCCAGACAGTGCCATCTTTTCTCTGATCACACTAGCCAATTCGGAACGCAGCGGCGAATCCGTGATCCGCGCATCCTCTGCAACCGTGCCTTTGACGTTCGGCAATCCGGCGAATGAGCTTTTGCTCAGGCGTTCTTCGTGATTCATTTCTTTGGTCGGAAAACAGAATACGCGGGAACGCCCCTCACGCCTACGAAACCAACGGCTCGATGACGAACCGACATCCACGAAAACAGCAATAGCGCCTCTTTTATCGAGGTAACATATTCCCTCTTTATGCATTCATACCCCCCTATTTGAAAGCTCTGCCAAATATCGCCGACGCTGCGACTTATCATGTTGCCATACTTTGCAATCCTTTGCATCCCCTTGCATCTCAACGGCTTGTCCGAAGTAAGCCGCATCACTGACAGCCGTAGCAACGTTGTTCGTATCGCATTTTCAGACTTCTTATGCCCCCTACATTGCCCCTATATGGCCCCGTCGGCATGTTGCATGAAAGGCTTGGTGCGGAGTAACGTTTCGCAGTGTGGCGCGTGCGGTGTTGCCATTTGCGACAGCACCTATGCCATGCACGACTAAGACGGACCCGGCCGTCTTGTATAAGCAAATCATGAGCAGATCAAGCGAAGGAACAGGCGACTATGGCATTGCTGCATCGACGTTCGACGAGTAAGCGTGCCTCACAGAAAATGTGGGAAAACAACGCGGCCATGCCGGATGACGCATCTGCAAATGACAACGTTTCCTCAGCGCGGCCCGAGCCCGCAGCATTCGTTCCAACACCATTTGACGAAGTCATCGATATCAGCGATCTCGTGGCCGAGCGCCGACGCCTGCAACGCAACCTGTGGGCGATGCGCATCATCACCATTGTGCTGCTGATCGCCGCAATCGCCGTGGCCTGCTTCCCGCTAGCGTTGCAATTCGAGTCCGACCGCAACTTGGCCGCCACCACAGCCACCACGGCCAAAGAAGTAGCTGGCTGGCCTTACCCGCAGGCGGAAGACAAGCTCACGGCGGCCCGCGCATACAACAAGAAGCTCGCTGAATCCGGCCAGCCTATCTTGGGTGAAGCCGTCGATCCGTTCGCCGCCGCTCAAGGAGGATCCCAAGCCAGCGGCGAGGATTCCGCCTCAAAGAAAGACAAGGAATACCAGTCACTGCTTAATACCGGCAACGGCGTGATGGGCACAATCAAGGTGCCCAAGCAGTCCATCAATCTGCCGTTTTATCACGGCACTTCCGAGGAAGCACTGGCTTCTGGTGCCGGCCACTTGTACGGCACGTCGCTGCCGGTGGGAGGTAAATCCACCCATTCGGTCATTACCGGGCACCGCGGGTTGGTTGAAGCGCTGATGTTCACCCGTTTGGACGAGGTGAAAGAGGGCGACTTCTTCTACATCGAAGTCATGGGCGAAACTTTGGGCTACAAAGTGGACCGCATTTCGGTGATTTTGCCGGATGACACGTCGAAGCTCAAGATTGTGCCGGGTGAGGACCGTGCCACCTTGATGACCTGTACGCCATACGGCGTGAACACGCACCGACTGCTTATCTCCGGGCACCGCGTGGCGATTCCGATGCCGGCTCCCGAGCCGAATGACGTGCTTGACGCGCGCAATATCGCCCTTGGTGTTGGCCTAGGCATACTGGCGGCAGGACTGTTCATCATCTGGTTGGCACGACGGCACAAGGCCGCACGCATCATCCGCCACGGCGCATTCTGGCCGTGGATGCGCCGCAAGGGCGAGAGCGCCAATGATACGCTGGCTTAGGCCTCGCGCCGACCGGCCAGTGCCCTGCCCAGCGTGATTTCGTCGGCATACTCCAAGTCGGAGCCCACCGGCAGGCCACTGGCAAGTCGGGTGACCTTGACACCTACGGGTCGCAATAGCTGGGTCAAGTAGCTGGTGGTGGCCTCGCCTTCAATATTCGGGTCGAGCGCCATAATCACTTCCTTGACCTCATCGCCTTCTAAGCGTTTGAGCAGACCGGGAATACGCAGGTCGGCAGGGCCAACGTTGGCCATTGGGTTGATTGCGCCGCCGAGCACATGGTATAGGCCGTGGTATTCGCGCGTGCGCTCGATGCTCATCACATCCTTGGGCTCTTCGACCACGCAGATCACCGAACGGTCGCGTCTCGGGTCGGCGCATACCGGGCAGGGGCTGGATTCGCACACGTTGCCGCAAATATCACAGAAGCGGATCTTGGCCTTGACCTCTTCGATGGCCTCGGCCAAATCGCGCGCTTCATCTTCGGGCGCGGACAGCATGTAGAAGGCGATACGCTGCGCGCCCTTCGGCCCGATGCCGGGCAGCCGCCCGAAAGCGTCGATCAGTCGTTGTATTGCGCCGTCATAAGCAAGTGCCATGGGTATTCCTCGTTATTCGTCCTCATTATTCATCCGAGTGCTTCTTGGCAGGCTGGATGTTCTTGGGGTTCTTCGGATCATCTGCCGCGAATTGCTCGACTTTTTTGACCTCGAATAGCTTTTTCAGATCGTCGAGATTCATGGCCGTCGCCTCGCCGAGCGACTGGTCGCTCATCGAGTATTCGTCATCCTCGGCCGCGACTTGCGGTTGTGGTTTCGGCTGGGGCTGGGGCTGGCTATTCCACGGGTCGGCATTCGGGGTCGGCTGTGCGGGTTGCGGTTGATTCCACGGGTCACCGTGCGGGGTGGCCTGCGGAGCCGATTGTGGAACTGCCTGCGGTTGATTCCACGGGTCATCGCCGGCAGCCGGCTGCGGAACCGATTGGGGCTGGTTCCACGGGTCATCGCCCGACATATTGCCCGACACTGTCTGAGGAACCGAAGAAGCCGGAGTCTGGGACTGAGGCTGATTCCACGGGTCGTCTCCTAGCTGCGGAGCCGCCTGAGCATGGTTCCCCTGCGGTTGATTCCACGGATCATCGTGAGGAGACTGCTGATATGGCTGGTTCCACGGGTCGGCTTCGGCCGGTTGCGACGCCGGTGAGACCGCGGCCTGAGACTGCGTCTGATTCCATGGATCGTCGCTCGCGCCGGCAACTGCCGTAACGGAAGATGCGGTGGCTGGCTGCCCAGTGGACTGTCCAGTGGGTCCAGCGGACGCAACGGACGCAGTGGGTGCAACAGGAGCAGCCGGAGCGGCCCACGGATCAACACCGTCACTGATGTCCGGAACCGCAACATGCTTCTTGTGATGCTCTTCGGGCGCAGGCGTAGCAGCGGGCTCGTTAGGCGCGAACCCGTCTGCAGATTGCGGCGAAGCGTTGCTTACGGCCGGCTTGGCCCAAGGGTCATCGTCACTCCAGTTCTTCGCTGCCGTGGATGCACTGGATTGTCCGGCTCGGTGGCCGGCGGCCTGGTTCCGATGGATGTCGTCTGCGTCCTCGGCTTGGCCTGTTGCAGTCGGCTTCGGAGCTTTCGTCTCGCTCCCCATATGAATGCCCAGGCTCGCGCCCAAACTCGACGCGGCCAATCCAGCCTTGGCCATGGCAATCTGCTGCTTGACCTTGGCCAATTGCTCCGGGCTCATACGTTTGACGGATTCGACTCGCTCGCCATTCGCCGCGACCGCAGAAGGTGCAATAACCGCATTGGCGCCGAACTCGTTGCGCACGGCATCCATCACCACGGCCGCCGCCTTCTTACCGCTGTTATCCACGGCCAAGGCGAAAGCGTGCTGGCTCAGCGACTTGTCGAACGTCATCGACAGGCAAGGCAGACCCTTACGGTTGGGGCCGAATTTTACGGTCGGCACCTTGTCTCGTGACACATATTCACGAATGGTTTCCGGCAAAGCGGCGACGGCTGCATCCCACTTCTCGTCGATGGACCGATTATCCGATGCCGCAGGCGAGGCCACCGGTTGAGCCGGGACGGCCGGCGACGCGGCGGGAGCACCCCACCCGGCACCGGCAGCAGCAGTTGCTACAACAGGTTGCACAGACGGAGAGTCCGCAGGTCGGTCGCTGACCGGGCCGTTGCCTCCAACAGATTCATGGGAAGCGGTGCTCTGAGGCGCGGCTGCTTGCTGGTTGCGTGCAGCACCGGAGAATCCGCCATGTGAGGCTCCGGCAAACCCGCCCCGCGATGCGCCGGCAAAACCACTGGCACCCGTACCGGAAGCGGCTGCTCCCGCCAAGTGAAAAAGCCAGCCGCAGGCGGCATACAAGAAGAAGCTGGCGCGGGAGCGGCTGTTGCAAAGCCTGATTCACTGCCGGCCAACAATCGCGCGGCCAGCAGTTCCAAGCGCATACGCGGAGAAATGGCTCCGGTCATGGCACCCAACGTAGTGTTGATGATGTCTGCCATTGCGGTCAGTGCGCCCAGTCCCAGCGCCTTGGCTTGGCGGTGCAGATCGTCCATATCCTCGGCCTCAGCCGTGTCGGACAGCACGGATTCCGCACGGTCCCCGGCCAACGTAAGCACCAGCAGATCACGCACACGAGCCAGTAGGTCTTCGACGAATCGTCTCGGATCGAATCCGCCGACCACGACTTTCTGGATAACGCCGTACAGGGCTTCGCCGTTGTGATCGATTACCGCATCCACGGCCTCGCCGATCAGTGCCTCCGGCGTGAAGCCGAGCAGGGCTACAGCGGCATCATGGGTGATAACGCCTTCGACCGAACCAACCATCAGCTGGTCAAGCACGGACAGGGTATCTCGCATGGAGCCGCCACCGGCGCGCATCGCCAGTTTCAGCACACCAGGCTCGGGCTTGATGCCTTCCTTGTCGCAGATCGTCTCCAGGTAGGGACCCATGACTTCCTGCGGCACCAGACGGAACGGATAGTGGTGGGTGCGCGAACGGATGGTGCCGATCACCTTGTCTGGTTCGGTGGTGGCGAAGATGAACATCACATGTTCAGGCGGCTCTTCAACGATTTTAAGCAGCGCATTGAAGCCCTGCTGCGTGACCATGTGGGCCTCATCGAGAATGAAAATCTTATAGCGGTCGCGCGCAGGGGCGAACCCAGCGCGTTCTCGCAATTCTCGAGCATCATCCACACCGTTGTGCGAGGCCGCATCGATTTCGACCACGTCGATGGAACCCGGACCGCCGGTGGCCAGGTCCTTGCAGCTTTCGCATTCGCCGCAGGGGTGGGAAGTCGGCCCTTTGGCACAGTTGACGCAACGGGCCAGGATACGCGCGGAGCTGGTTTTGCCGCAGCCTCGCGGCCCTGAGAACAGATAGGCATGTGTGAGCTTGCCCTCGTCCAAGGCGCGCATCAGCGGGACCGTGACTTGGTCCTGGCCGATGACCCCTTCGAAGGTGTCCGGACGATAGCGACGATACAGTGCAAGTGCCATAGCTACTAACCTACCTTTGCCCTCAGAATTAACCGATAAAAAGTCAAGATAAACCGGGCTCATAGTTGCCGAATCGGGAAAACTCTTTATATTCCAACGACATTCACCTGACAACGGTTACCGCATTTTTATTGTTATTAACCGCTTTCTTTGTATTAACATAGTGTCAATAACGGTTGTGGTCAGGAGGCACCCATGAGCGATATCCTCGACGAGAAACGCCCCACCCGCGGCGATGCCCGGCGCGACGCCATCGTGCAAGCCGCGCGCAAGGTGTGTCTGGAAAAAGGCTTCTCCAAAATCACCGTTTCCGACATCGCAAGCGAAGTCGGTATGACGCGTTCGCTGTTCTACCACTACTTCGAAGACAAGGAAGCCGTAGCTGACGCAGTACTCGATAACGTCATCGACGAAATCCTCACCACGTTGAAGCAGTGGAACCAAGCGCGCGAAACAGGCAACGTGAACAAGGCATTAGACGACATCGTGCATGTACTCCGCTCCCTGATCGCCGACGAGAGCCCCTTCTCAAACCGTATGATCCAAGACGGCAACGCCGAACTGTATATCAAGTTCATTGACCGCGCGGCGGACCGTATTGCCGACTACATTGCCCAGACCACCGTACGTGATTTCGAGCAGATGCATGGCCTGCCAATCACCAACGTCCATGAGACGTTCTTCACACTGATTGTGGGGCTTATCTCACTGATTCGCTCGCATCCGAACATCAGCGACCGAACCATCAAAGAGGTCATGGCGCAGACGCTGCATATCGAAAGCTATGTCGTCTGAGGTCTGACGGGCATTGGCTCTGGTACCGCTCTCCCGCACTCCCCTCAGTCCGCTTCGCGGCCAGCTCGTCCGCAATTGCGGACAGCCTACGGCTGACTTTCTTCTGGTTCGACTATCGTCGAACCCTCGCCTACAAACAGCCCACTGGGCTGTTTGCTTTACGGCTCAGCCTAATGAGGGGAGCCAATATAATCGGGTCACGCGAACTGGCCGGTCACGGGATCGCGACCATCTCGGGCAATGACGTCGAGCACTTCCTGTCGGGAATCCACCTCACGGGCGGCTACGGCCGGCGGCACTAGCACGCGCAACGCGCAGTCCTCGGCCACTACCCTAAATGGCAAATGCCCGATATATTCGCCGTCCGCCATCAGCACCGGTGGCTCGTCGCCTTCCGCTGCCCGCGTGACTTCGATTTCACGGATACGTTTCCAGCCGAACACCTTTGAAGCAAGTAGCTTGCCGTTATAGGCATTCGAAATGGCCACCGCGCATTCGCCGAAGTTCGGCACGTGGTCCATCCACACCAGGTCCAACAATCCATCGGAGAAGCAGGAGTACGGCGAGACCTCAATGCCGCCACCGATATGCCTCGAATTCGCAATCGTCAGCAATGGTGTGATGATGTCTCGTTCATCCGTGGTACCGTCCGCCAATGTGGCTTTGATGTGGTAACCATAACGCTTCATATGCGTCAGCTCCACCAGCACCGCCGCAAAGTAGCGCATGGTGCCGGTCGGCAGATGCGAATGATTCGCACGGTCGTTGATGCTCGCGTCAAGACCACAGGACAGCATGCCCGCATAGTACCGGTCAATCGGATGCTCGGCGGACTTGCTCTCCTGGTACTCGTACTCCTCGCCAGTGGAGGGATCCACGGCATAGCCGCCGTCCAAAGAGGTCACGCGTCCCATGTCCACATCGATGTGTGATCCGCGCACGATAGCACCGACGATACCTTCCACTGCGGTTTCGATACGGTTGACCGGCAGCTTCAGTCCTCGTGCGAAATCGTTGCCCGACCCCGTGGCCACGATGCCCAACGGCTTGCCACTGCAGCCCACGGCGTTCGCTCCAAGTGCGATCATGCCGTCGCCACCGACCACTACGAGATAGTCGTACTCGTGCGCGCGTTCACGCGCCTGGTTCAGGGAATCGTCGAAACTCGTGCCGGTGATGTCGATGACGTCGAAGTTATGGGCACGGCCGGCTTCCTCCAGCAGACCCAATACCTGCGCGTCCACCTTAGCGCCACGGCCTTTATCGGAAGTGGGGTTGCCCACCATGGCCACCACGCGACGGCGCTCGTTGCGTTCACTCTCGCTCATGCTCTCACCTTAGCCAAAGGCCCAGAAGCCCGCCAGAGTATCGGTGCTTTACGGTCCATTATTGTGATAATTGTCTCCTTCCGTACAACTCACCGGTCCGGCCCGAGCCATCCGCTCCACGGATGATGCCACCAGGACCATGGTTTCCACCTTGATGGTTACCAACACGTCTTCATCCCGCACGGAGCAGGAGCCCAAAACTACACCATTCGCTTCAGCCATGTTGGCGGCGAGCGCACATGGATCACCGATATCCGCATGCCACAGCGCATACGCGGCGTCAAAGGCGATAAGGTCGGCGAGGGAACGCGCTCGGTTCTGGCAGATCATGAGGTTGCCCACACTTGCCGCCACCGCGAGCGCAATGCCCACCACCATAACCAGCATGGCTCCGGCCATCGTGCCCGATCCCTCCTCATAACGCATTCCCTGCACCGCAGTTCCTTTCTGTTGCGGCCGCCCAGCCAGCCGACCAGTTATTGGCTTATCGCCGTAGCGTTGCCGGTAACCCGCGTTGGAGTGACATCCAGCGGACCGGGCAATACCGAACATTCGACCGTCACACTCGTCGATTGGCCGTCGTGGGCAATGATGACGCGAGGCTCTCCCCCGGCAACGTCCGCAGCTATGCTGCGCGAGGATGATTCGTCACCGGTAACCACAAACTCGCGTGCAGCCGCTGCCGCGGCACTTTGACAGTCCATGGAAACGATGACCACACGTCCTATTGCCAATATCAGCCCGGCGATGGCGATAACGCTGGGCAATACGATCGCGAATTCGGCGGTGGCCGACCCCGTGCATAGGTCTGGCGGCAGTCTGGCGAGCCGCCACCGGCATGTCATGGTCTTCATGGCTGTCACCCGACTTTCAGAGCCTGTTTGATGATGTTGGTCAGCAACGTCTTGATGGCATCCGACTTCAGGATGGCGACCAGCACCGCCGCAAAGCCTGTAGCCGCAACGAGTACGACTGCGTATTCCGCAGTGGCCGCGCCTTCTTCGGGCTCAGCCATGAGGGTGCGGATGCGTGCGTCCATGAGGCATAGCCGTTCTTTCGCCTTGGCGTTCAGCGTGGCCACACGAGCCTTGCTGTGCGCAAAGATGCCGGCCTGCCCGTCGACGATGACGGGGATAGGGGTATTCATTGGCGTTCCTTTCGGTAAGGAGGGGAAGCTGCGCAGTGGCTTCGCACCTTCCCCATGCGTGTGTGAGTGGTTGGCCCCCGCGCCGGGTTGACGCGGGGTGCATACCACTGTGGACTATCAACGCTTCATGCACCAGGAAAAACGGGGTATGTGGTTCTAGCTTGCCGAGTTATCCACACCCCGACGTGTCGTCCACCACCAATGTGGATAACCAAACGCAGCCAAGTGCAATACCGAGCGATACAACAAGATTCACCCTAAGCGCACTCAGTTCACGCCTATATTCACATCATGAAGGACGCAATCGCCGGAATGACTCCTACCAGCACGAATGCCGGCAGAAAACATAGCCCTGTAGGCATCAGTAGCTTTACCGACAGCTTCGCGGCATTCCGTTCGATGGCGGCACGCTCGTCACGGTCCAGCTGTTCAATGGCGGATTCGAGGCGCACGCCAGGCATATCGCCATGCGTCCATGACGATTCCAAAGCCGATTGCAGCAGGCCAAGATCTCGTTGCGTTCTGCTGGTACGTTTTCCGGATGAACTATCAGCTGGCGCACCCTCATGCTGAACAGCCATAGCGGCATGCCACGCATCAGCCCAGGGAACCCCTCTGGTCAGGGATCTCCCGACCTCGCTCATGCGAGCGCCGCAGTCGCCGCCGACGGCTTTGCCCACCATGTCAAGCGCCCGGGGAATCGAGGAGCCCTGACGCAAGGACACCTGCGACATACGCAATATGAGTATGGTCCATGACGACCCGCAATCATGCGCTACGGCCGGTTCCTCGCCCGGCAAGCGGCTGTCATGACAAGACGGAGCCTTATACAGCCAACTAGCGATCGCCGCACAGCCTGCCGCGGCGTGTACCCACACCGTACTCATAATCCGCTGCCTTTCAACAATGCCCGCATCCATGCCAAGCCGGCAGCATAACAACATCCCCCTAATACCAAGCAGACCACACCGCGTGGCGATCCAAGCAAGAACGCCAATGGTCTAGCTCCCAGAAGCTCGCCCAATGCCACAGTGACGGCCGGAAGCGCGCTCAGCAGCCCCACAGTGGCTTTAGGAACGGCACATGCTTGCGATCGCAGGTTCTGCATCAGCCTCATCTGCCGGTAAGCAGTCAATACCGCTTCCAGACATGGCACTGCTTGGCAACCGAGCTCATCGCTCAAAACCGCTGCGGCGGTGACCCCGCGTGCAGCTTCAAGTACCTGCGCTGGTGATTCGTCGGGCAGACGCCGCTGTTCGAACACCGTTATGAGCCGTTCCACAGTAATGCGCTGAGTGGCGAAGCGTCTGCTGGATTGTTCCTCGAATGCTTCAACCAATGTGCCGCCACCTCGCAATCGCGCGATGGCGGACGTAATCACCTGCGCAACGCCCACGCGAGGTGAGCCGGCATATCGAGGTTCGTTTATGGCTGCGGAATCGACCGCACGCCCGCGGTAAGCCAGCCGATACAGCCTCCCGGACTTGTTCCCCGGCCATATCAGCACGGCGAGCGCCACCAGAACAGCACACCACATCATCACCCACCACCACTCGGCCCGGGAACGATGCCCCATCGTTCAATGAAGTGCCCCCATTCGGCGGCATACCGAGGAGGATGGCAGCCATTCCATACCGCCAGCGGTGTTCCTGCCAGTTCACCATGTGCTACACGCAGTTCGCCGATCTGCGTGATACGCCGCTGTCCGTTCACTCGCTCCAAATGCACCACCGCGTCGAAAGCGCCTGCCGCCAGCATGGCCAACGCCTGTGGACTGACTCCGGCGAGTAATCCAAGCGAAATCAGCCTGGACGGTACTCGGTTCACGCCGTCCGCATGCACAGTGGTCATGCCACCGTGATGACCAGAATTGAACGCGCGCAATAGGTCGACGATTTCCGCGCCACGGCATTCGCCCAGCACCACGCGGTCGGGGCGCATTCGCAACGTCGCTTTGACCAAGTCCGTCAGACTTATGGCTCCGACGCCCTCCACATTCGCCTCGCGCGTTACCAACGACACATGATCGCCACGCCCCAGTTCTCCCAGTTCACGAACTTCCTCTACGGTGACGATGCGCTCGTTCACATCGCATTGCGCCAGCAGCGCCTTGAGCAAGGTGGTCTTGCCCACGCCTGTTCCGCCGGTAATCAGCACTGTGGCATGTCTGCGCACCAGTCCCACGAACATCGGCAGCCAAGCAGCCGGGAATACACCTAATTGGCTCAGATGTCGCAACGATGCCATGGTCCTGTCAGGGAACCGTATGGAGATTGCGGCACCTTGTGGCACCAATGGGGCAATCACCGCATGCACGCGGATGCCGTCTGGACTGGCGGCGTCCGCTATCGGGCAGGCATCATCCAGTCTGCGCCCAAGCTGCGCGCACAGTTGGACGGCGTATTCTCGAACTACTTGCGGCGAGCGAAACGGCACACGCAATACTGTTTCTCGCATGCCGTTGCCGCGGTCCGCCCAAACGCGGCCATCACAGGTCACCGCCAGATCGGTAACCTGCGGGTCGGATGCCACATCATTCAATAGACCGAAGAACACAGTTCTGGGCACTGCGCCGGGCTCATCAGCCCGAGTGATTACGGCAGCCCAACCCCATCCCCCGCCCCTGCCAGAAGACCCCGATTCATGGGG
>OAVW01000430.1_pt1 | contig 13339 bp, 12 predicted proteins | sample 1495321 | NCBI WGS metagenome assembly OAVW01 (sample SAMEA2580108, study PRJEB22360) | human gut metagenome | biome: human gut; feature: human-associated habitat; material: faeces | place: Denmark | collected 2008/2010 | reverse complement strand
AGTGACCAGCCACGCCCCGCAGGTTGCCGCCATGTGCGCCTCCGCGTTCAGGGTGCGTTCCATGCGGCGGTTCCAGCGCAGGCGGCGGGTCGCGAGCGCCTTGCCGAACTTATCGCGGCTCATCTGATGCTCACCCGGCGTGTAGTAGCCATTCGCGCTGGAAAACAGGGCGGACTCCCCTTCCGCGGGTGCGCCCACCGAGTTCAGAAATTCGCTGAGCTGCGTATCCGGTTCGCCGTGCTCCCAGGTGTGCTCATCCGGGATATGCCCGGTCAGCAGGTAGTGCAGGGTCAGTGGGGCGCCCAGAGTGGTGAGGGACTCGACCACGAGCTCATCGGCGGGTTCGGCGTAGCGCATCAGCTGAGCGGTGCAGCAGCGGATGTACTCGCGGCACGCCGCCTCAAGCTCCTGCGCGCTGAGGGTGGGATTGAACAGGGGTGCGGGGTCGGGGCGCTCACCCTGATGCTCCTCCCCCGGCTGTTCCTTCCGGCTCATCTCTTCTAAGTACACCGGGTTCAGGCAGGAAGCGAGGAACCCCGGCAACCGCGCCGCGTTATACGGGCTCGGCGAGGGTTCCTGCCCCAGCGACAGAATATGCGCCACCCTCTCACGCACCAGGGCGTGTGCATCCAGGGTGCGGCCTGGCAGGCGGATCTGCAGTTCCTCCTGCACAAAATCCTCCGCCGCGCGCTCTTCTGGCACATGCTCTTCAGGCACGCTCACTTCTGGCACACACTCGTCCGGCGCTGTTTCTCTCAGCCCATTTTCTTGCAAATCGGCCTTTTCAGCTCGTTTTCTGAGCTTCTTCTCACTCATGACGTTCTTCTCCTCTCGTGAGTGATTCCTTCTATAAACCGGCACGCTATGTCCGCTGTCCCTATTTCAGCTGGCGCATTATTTCAATTGCCCCTGCTGCCGCAGAAAAAGCGCCACATCCAGGTGCTCCCGGCTCGGGTAGGCGGCGCCCTCCAAATCGGCGAGAGTCCAGGCGATACGCAACACCCGGTCGTAGCCGCGAGCCGTCAGCGTTCCGCGGTCCACGGCGGCGTTCAGCTCGCCGGTGAGCTTCGCATCCAGACGCAACGGGCCGCGCAGAATCTTGCCGTTCATCTCCGCATTCGTCTTCAACCCGTACGGCTCCAGGCGCTCCCGCTGAGCCTGTCGCGCCGCCATGACGCGCTCACGAATCTGCGCCGAACTCTCATTCACCTGACCGCCCGCAAGCTCCGTGGAAGACACCTTCGGAACCGTCACATTCACGTCAATGCGGTCCACCAGCGGGCCGGACAGCCGCCCAAAATAGGCGCGACGCTCACGCGGAGCACACGTACATTCCGTACCGGTGCCCACGTTCATGCCGCAGGGGCACGGGTTCGCCGCCAGGATCAGCTGAAACCGCGCCGGATAGGTCGCCGATGCGCTCGAACGGTCCAGGGTCACGGTCCCCGACTCCAGGGGCTGACGGAGCGAATCGAGCACCGTGCGTTTGAACTCCGGCGCCTCGTCCAGAAAGAGCACGCCGCGGTGCGCTTTAGACACACAACCCGGTCGGGGAATGCCGCTGCCGCCGCCCAGAATCGCCGGCGCGGAGGCGCTATGATGAGGCGCCTCAAACGGCGGCTGACGCACCAGCTCGCTCAGGTGCTCCCCCGCCGAGCAGAGGGAACGAATCGCGGTCACCTCCATCGCGGCATCGTTGTCGAGGGTCGGCAGGATACTCGGCAGGCGCTCCGCCAGCATGGTTTTACCCGAACCGGGAGGGCCAGTTAGCAGCATGTGGTGGCCACCCGCAGCGGCAATTTCCAAGGCGAAACGGCCCTGCGACTGACCGGCGACATCGCTCATATCCGAGGGAATTTCAGCCGGTTTCGCAGCCGGTGCGCTCGCCTCCGTCTGCGGGGCGGGCGGATAGATAAGCTTCTGGCTCTCAGCGCCGAGAGCGGCAAAAACCTCCGCCAGGCAGCGGAAACCGCTCACCTGCGCGCCGGGGATGAGCGCCGCCTCCTCAGCATTTTCGGCGGGCACAATCACGCGGTGGTGTCCGGCATCCACGGCGGCTTTGACCGCAGGCAGGATGCCCGGCACGGGGCGTAGCGTTCCGTCCAGTCCCAGCTCGCCCAGGAAGACGCTATCGCCGCTGGGGTGCAGTTTCTTCTCCGCCTGCAACGCTGCAACCACAATGGCTAGGTCGAACGCCGAGCCGCGCTTGGGTAGGGTCGCCGGGGTCAGGTTCACGGTGAGCCGGTGCTGAGTGAGGGTGATGCCGGTGTTCTTCGCCGCAGAGCGCACACGCTCTTTAGACTCGTTGAGGGCGGTATCGGGCAGACCCAGCAGCACGAAGCCGGGCAGGCCCTGCGAGATGTCAGCCTCGACGTCAACAATATGCCCGCGCAGGCCAACCAGCGCTACGGAATAGGTGCGTGCGAATCCCATTACGCCACCGCCTTCAGATGCTCGAATGTGAAGGTTTCGCAGGTTCCGGTCACCGCAATTGCGTCAATGCGAAAGCGCGGAAAATCAAGGTTCTCGCGCAGCCTGCACCAGAGAATCGCCAGCGAGCGCGTGCGGCGCGCCTTATCGCGGTCAATAGACGCGAACGGGTGCCCAAAGTCTTCGCTGCTGCGGGTCTTGACCTCAACGAAAACCAGTTCGTCCTCGGGGTCAATGGCGATCAGGTCGAGCTCACCGCGGATCTGTTCGTGTTCCAGCCCTGCGGGCGGTCGCCAATTCCTCTCCAGGATGCGGTAGCCGTTCGTCTCCAGCATGGGGGCGGTCAGCGCCTCCCCCCACCTGCCGACGCTGTGGGCGCGGGGCTGGGTTCGCTGGAGCTGGGTTCGCGGAGGCTGGGTGCTCTGGAGCAGGGGTCTGTTGGGTGCGCTTCGGGTTGCGGCGCGGGCTGTTATTCGGGCTGTTATCATGGGTCTCTCCCCCGGTAGATAGCGGTAGTGCTTCTACTGTGCCCGCCGCGCACATGCCCGAAGGCGGTTAACGAAAAACTGTGGATAACCTCGGCTCCCAGAAGGAATTAGAGGTTATCCACAGCCATTTCTTTGAAATTTTGGGGTATATTTTTCAAAAATACCACTCGGGTGCCGATTCGACGCGTCATATTCGCGCGGGTTCATCACACGTTTTCATAACGCAGCTTCATCACGCGGTTTCAACACCTGATTCTGCCGCCCAACAGCTCGGCAGCCCCGTGCTTACCCCCGGCAAGGCGGTAAATCAGGCGTGAGCTAGGCGTTAAAGTCCGGCATTTCCGGCACGGTGAACTCCTGGTTGGGCAGGCGCTCCTCCACGTTCACGTCACGCACCGAGTAGGCGTGCACCTTCTTCACAAAGCGGTTGGAGCGGAATACATCCCACACCCACACGTCGCTCATGCTCACCTCAAAATAGAGGGTACCGTCCTGCACGTGCGGAGTGACGTCCACCTGGTTCGCCAGGTAGAAGCGTCGGTCGGTTTCTACCGCGTAGCTAAAGAGCGACATGACGTCTTTGTATTCGCGGTAGAGCGCCATTTGGGCGTCGGTCTCGTAGTTTTCGAGGTCTTCTGCGCTCACTACTCTTCCTTTCCTGGGCTTTTTAGTACTGATTCAGCGGTGGCACGTTAGGCTTTCGCAGGCTTCCAAGGCGCGGTTTTCAGGAACACCACACGCTCTAGCCGCGCTGTGCCGCAGCGGCCTCAATCTGCTCGGCGGTCGCCGGAAGCGACCATGAGAGTCGATGCTGCGGGCTGGGGCCCTGCACGCTAATCGCTTCGCGGTGAGCGGCGGATCCGTAGCCCTTGTTCTTTGCCCAGCCGTACCCCGGGTAGCGGGTATCCAGCTGAACCATCAGCTCGTCACGTTCCACCTTCGCAACCACCGATGCGGCAGCGATGGAGGCGCACTTATAGTCGCCCTTAATGACCATGGTCACCGGCATCTGCGCGGGCTCCCCTGCACCTCCTGCGCCTTCCCACGCCTGGGCGAGCAGTGCGTTGTAGTGTGCCTGCGCCGGGTCCGGCGCCAGCGCGCTGAACAGGTCCTCCTGCGGAGGGGTGAACCAGTCGTGCTTACCGTCCAGCAGGGCGGCGTCGGCACGGTATCCGCGGCGCGCCAGCTCGGCGAGCGCACGCTGGGCGGCAAGCCTCAGCGAGAGGGTCATGCCGAGCCGATCAATATCAGCCGGTTCCACGTGCCCGACCGCCACAGCGCACCACTGGCGGATTTCGGGAACCATGGATTCACGGCGTGCCGGTGAGAGTGCCTTGGAGTCAATCAGCCCGCCCACCTCGAGGGTGGCGTCCGGGGTGAGGATTGCGACGCCCACGGTGACCGGGCCCGCCATGGAGCCGCGGCCTACCTCGTCGATTCCGGCAACCGTGCGGGCGCCGGAGGCGAAGAGCTGCTGCTCATACTCGAGGTCAGCGGCGGGCTTAGCTTGAGCGGGTTTCGTTGCGCTCTTCTGGGCGCTCACCATCATTTCCAAGCTCGCTTACTCGCTCGGGGTGGAGGACGGTGCGGGAATCGAGGAGAACACCGAGCTCTGATCCTGCAGCAGACCGAAGTGGTTCAGCGGCCACGCCACCACGAACACGTTACCTTGCACGTCGTCCTTGGAGATGAATGCGGTGCCGTCGCTAATGTGGTAGCGGGAGTCGGCGGAGTTGCTGCGGTGGTCGCCCATGACGAAGTACTTGCCGGCGGGCACGGTCACCTTAAAGGGGACTTCCGAGGGCGGGTTGCCGGGGTACAGGTACGGTTCGGTAATCTCTACGCCGTTGACCTTGATTTTGCCGTTGCCGTCGCTTTCGACCACGTCACCGGGGGTGCCGATAACGCGCTTGACCAGGAAGTTCGAGGAGGTATCCGGCAGAATACCCGCGAAGGACAGGGCATCCTTGAGCGGGCTGCTGGTCTTCTGGGTGGAGGGAATCCAGCCCTGAGAGTCCTTGAAGACGATGACGTCGCCGCGCTTGGGTTCGCTAAAGTAGGAGCCCGCCACGTTGATGAACACGCGGTCGTTGACCTGCAGGGTCTGCTCCATGGAGCCGGAGGGAATGTAGAAGCCGCGCAGCAGGAAGGTCTTGACCAGGAATGCGATGACCAGCGCGTAGAGGATGACGGTGCCGCCCTCACGTGCCTGCACCCAGAGCCATTCGCCGAGGCGGCCTTCTTCCTGTGCCTGGGAGTAGGTCAGCTCTGCCTGTTCGGCGCGCTTTGCCTTGCGGCGTTCCTTGGGGGTCATTTCGGAGAAGTCCTTGGTGGTTTCCACGTCTACGGCAGCCTCCTCATCGGTGGCTTCTTTGCGCTCGGTATTCTTCGCTGCAGCGCTCTGCTCGGCAGCAGCCTTCTCAGCTGCTGCCTTTTCGGCGGCGAGGCGCGCGAAGTATTCTTCCATTTCCCGGCGCTCGCGGCGGCTTTGAGGCTGGTATCCCTCAGGGAAGGGGCTGGTGTTCGCAGTGTTCTTGTCGTCTGCCATGCTGGAGTGAGCCTTTCGTTTGAGAGATACCTAGCTCGAGTGAAACGGTACCTAGCTATTGTATCGAGAGTGTTTGCGCTCTTGGGCTTTTATTTTCTGAGAGCGGCAAGGTTCTCAGAAAGCGGGGTCAAAGCGGGGTCTCAGAATATGCAAAAACCGCTCCTCTCCCGCGGAATGCGGTTGGGGAGCGGTTTGCAACAGAATTCTGTATCTATAAAGATTAGAACTCGCGCTTCTCGCGGATACGAGCAGCCTTACCGTGGCGGTCGCGCATGTAGTACAGCTTTGCACGACGGACGTCACCGCGGGTCACAACCTCGATCTTCTCGATGGAGGGAGAGTGAACGGGGAAGGTACGCTCAACACCAACGCCGAAGGAAACCTTGCGGACGGTGAAGGTCTCGCGAACGCCTGCACCCTGGCGGCCAACGACGAAGCCCTTGAAGACCTGGATACGGTGGTTCTTACCTTCAACGATCTTAACGTGAACGTTCAGGGTGTCACCGGGGCCGAATGCGGGGACGTCGTCACGGAGGGACTTCTTGTCGAGGAAGTCAAGAGTCTGCATAGTTGTAGATCTCCAGAGTCATCTGCCGCAGGTCAAATAGACTCAGATTGCTCTGCCCCACTGCGGGACAGAAAACTTGATGCTTCGGACAGGATTGGTGCCCGAAGGTTGACATCGTTGGTCGCTCTTCCCCCTGCGGCAGGGGCGTGCCCGATGTCAACACAATGCTCCATTATCCCAATGCGCCCGCGTTTATGCAAGCATCCGGGGAGCACTTTTAGAAGGGGGGTTCGTCACTCTGCGCTCCCCCGCTCTGGGATGCGCCGTCCTGTACCGGAGCGCCCGGAGCGGTCATGCCCGGCGCCTCCGGGTTCTGCTGGGGTGCGTACTGAGGTGCTTCCTGCGGCGGCGCGTACTGCTGCGGCGCACCCGGCATACCCTGCTGAGGTGCGCCCTGCAGGGAGCCCTCGTTGACCGTGCGCTTCTCCACGGTGCGGGCGAAGGTGCTCGTACCGTAGTTCAGGTCGTGACCGATGCCGAGGGCATCCACCTCTACGGTAGTGCCCTGCGTGCCGTCTTCGCGGTTCCAGCGGCTAATGCGCTGGCGGCCGCTCACGACCAGCGGCTGCCCCTTCTCAATGGAGGTGGCAATGTTCTGGGCGAGGCGACGGTAGGCTTTCACGGTGTACCAGTTGGTGGTGCCTTCTTTCCAGGTGCCGGTAGCATCCTGCCAGCGAGGGGTACTGGCGAGGCGAAAGTTCACGACGGGCACCCCGTTGGGCAGGGTGCTCAGTGCCGGGTCGGAGGCGGTGAATCCGCGGATCAGGATGGTGTCGCTCATGGTTTCTCCTTAGAAACTAGTGGGTGGGTTCCTTCACCTTGCCAGGGCTGACCCGCTCCTGCACCCGGTGGTTACCGGTTCTGTGGATAACCGCGCGTTTTGCGGTTTTGAGCACCGCCTGTGGATAGGATTTTTGAACTTTTCACCCCGTTTTTTCAAAAATCGCCTGCGGGCAACGCATTCCCTGCAGAAATATGACGACTACGCCCCATCCGGCATCGTGATAGGTATCTCAGCGTCGGGGCGGCTATTTTTACCCTCAAGTTAACTATTTCTATCCCGCGCCCTCTATCCTTGATGATGCGGTGCACTCAGCCGCGTCCCGTCTACCCGCCTTGGAGAACCCGTGAGCAAAAAGCCCGCGAACAACAACCTGTCCTCCCTGCAGGAACTTCAGCAGCTGCAGCGCAACCTGCCCAAGCTGCCCGATTCGATGGACCCGCAGAAGAAGCGCCTCATTTACGGTCTGCTCGCTGTGTTTGCCGTGATTGTGCTGATTATTGGTCTGGTCTATGTGAGTAAGAACGGTGTAGACGGGCTACTCGGTTCGGACACGACGACCTCCGCCACCGATGATGAAGAGACCAACGTTCAAACTGAAACCCTCGCCGAGGTCAAGAACCCGTACAAGGCGGTTGATCCCGCGACTGCGCTCGCACCGGATCTGGCAACCGCGAAGAGCGAGCTGGCATCCCTGCAGGTGAAGGAACGCGCGTCGAAGGCCGGCTACTCTCGTGATCAGTTCGGTCCCGCCTGGGATGACGTTGACGGCAACAAGTGCAATACCCGCGACGATATTCTGCGCCGCGACCTGACCAATGTTCGTTTCAAGGTCAGGACCCACGCATGCACCGTGATTAGTGGCACTCTGAACGACCCGTACACCGGCAAAACCATCGAGTTCAAGCGCGGCAAGAAGACCTCCTCGGCTGTGCAGATTGACCACGTGGTGGCTCTCTCGAACGCATGGCAGACCGGCGCGCAGGATTTGACCGCAGAGCAGCGCCGCCAGCTGGCAAACGACCCGGAGAACCTGCTCGCTGCAGACGGCCCGGCGAACCAGCAGAAGTCCGACGCGGACGCCTCCGAATGGTTGCCGAGCAACACCTCCTACCGCTGCACCTACGTGGCACGCCAGGTGCACGTAAAGGCGAAGTACAAGCTGTGGGTGACCGCGGACGAGAAGAAGGTTATGGAGCGCGTCCTCAACTCTTGCAAGGACACGAACCCCACTAAGAAGTAGCCCCGACCAAGAAGTAGCTTCCCGGCACGCAAAAAGCATAAAGAAAACCGCCCCGCACCCTGAGTTTAGGGTGCGGGGCGGTTTTTACATATGGCGCCCCAGGAGGGAATCGAACCCCCGACCAAGAGATTAGAAGGCTCCTGCTCTATCCTCTGAGCTACTGAGGCCTTCCTCTAGGGTACATGAGAATTTATGCTTCTCATGCACAGCACATCTCACGCGGTGGCTGACCCGCTGGGCAGTGCATCCGGCTGGCGCGGCATCCGGATGACGCGCTATGAGCCTACCTTGGCGGCTTCCCGTTCTGCCTTCTTCACCTCGCGGCGGCGTGCACGGCGGCTTGATGCGCCGGGGAACAGCTGCCACCACAGGCGGATGGTGGTGCGGCGAATCTGCGTGGGGTGCAGGCTCACGTACACCAGGCGGCGGGTTGCCGGGTCGAGGGCGACCAGGTAGATGATGTAGCCCAGGCAGATGACGGTCGCGATGAGTCGGCCCATGTCCTGATTGAAATCGCGCAGGTAGGGCGAGACGTTCAGCTGGTCGCTCACACCATACGCCATGAAGAACAGCGTGGTGATGAAGTACCACATGAGCTGGAAGTGCGAGCGCAGGCCGGTTGCGGCGAGCATCGGGATTGCCCAGAGCAGGTACCAGGGCTGAATCATGGGGCTGCACAGGAGCATGAACAGGATCGCGAGGCCGGCGTGGCGCACGATGTTGCGGTCGCGTCCAACGAATGCCATGGCTACTGCGCCGAGCATGCCGATGCCCTTGCCGACGGTTTCGATGAGCTTGCGGATGACCTCGAAGGCGTCTCCCTGGACGAACAGGGATGCGGCGCCGATGACCAGGCCGAAGGGGGTGTACCAGATGTACTGGCCACCGGTGGTGGACAGTGCCTTGATCCAACCGAATTCCAGTCCGGTCACCCAGCCCATGAGCGCCATTTCGGCGAGCAGCAGCACGCCGGAGAGCGCCCAGAAGATGAACTTACGCGGCCAGGAGGCGTTCTTACCCGCCCAGAGCAGACCCACGAAGGGCAGCACCACGAGAGCGAGCGGCTTGACGGCAACGCCGAGGGCTACGAAGGTCACGCCGAGCGGGCCGCCCCACCAGGTGTCGCGGTAGCGCTTGGCGTAGTAGAGGCCGCCGAGCATGAACATGGTCATGAGCGAGTCGTTGTGGCCGCTGGCGATGAACGATGCGATGAACAGCGGGTTCGGGCCGATTTGCCAGAGGGCGCGGACCTGGTTGAAGCCGTGTGCCTTGGCGAGTTTTGCCACGTAGAAGAGGATGCCGATGACCGCGAGCACGGAGAGCAGGCGGAAGTAGAAGAGGGAGAGGTCGATGTTCTCCCCCGCCAGGCGCACAATCCACTCTTCAAACTTGAGGGAGACCGGTCCGTACGGGGGCGGGGATTCCGCCCACATGGGGTCCGCACCGTTCTGCATGAAGTTCGAGATTTCGGAAACGCCATGCTTGTACGGGTTGAGGCCGTGCGCCATGACCATGCCCTGACCGTAGTAGGAGAACATGTCGCGGCTGTAGATGGTGAACGCGAAAATCTGCGGCAGGGACCAACTGGCGGTGACGGCAATCATCCACCGCATGGCGTTGGGTTCGTTCCAGTCGCCCATTTTCTGGTAGATTCGCAGCCATTCACGGCACATGATCATAGCGCCGAGGGCGAGCATGATAATGCCGGTGATGACCCATGCGGCTTCGAATCGGATGGCTCGAATAATGTCGTAGCGCCAGAAGCTGGAGCTGTCGGCGAGCCAGCCGACGGCGTAGGATCCGAGGGTGACCATGATGGAGCCGATGGTGCCGATAATCACCGTGCGCAGACGGTGGTTATTGACGTAGTCCAAGAGTTTGGGTGAGAGAGGTGCGTCGTGTGCGCCGGGGGTGGTGAGCCGGTGTGCTAGCTCCTTTGGTGCGCGCATAACTCCCTTTCTGTCTGCATCGTCGTTCTGGTTTTTATCATACCGGAGCCCTTGGATGCACTTGCGAGAATCACTGTTGCGAAGGCACTTGTGGACGTTCCTCAAGGGCACGCAGAGGGGTGCAGTTCTCCCCCATTGCCGCCGTTTGCGCATCCGCCTGTGCCGTCTTGCACCATCTTGTGCCCTTTTGTGACGTGCTACCCGCCGGGCCGGCAGCGTTTGGGGGTAGAGTGGGAGAGTGAGTATTTCTAGTGAACGTATTGTATGGATTGACTGCGAGATGACCGGCCTGGACGTGGAGAATGACGCTCTCGTCGAGGTGGGCGTTCTGGTCACGGATGCCGATTTGAACATTCTGGGTTCTGGCGTTGAGTTCGTCATTAAGCCCGGTGATGAGTCTCCTGCCGGTGCGCTGGAGAACATGAATGACTTTGTGCGTTCGATGCATGAGGCGTCGGGTCTGCTGCCCGATATTGAGCACGGTGTGTCGATGGATTACGCGCAGGAGCAGGTGCTTCGTTACATCAAGAAGTATGTTCCGGTGGCGGGCAAGGCGCAGCTGGGCGGCAACTCGGTGGGTATGGATAAGCGTTTCTTGGAGCGCTACATGCCCGAGGTCATGGCGCACCTTCACTACCGTGTGATTGATGTGTCGACCATTAAGGAGCTGGCGTCGCGCTGGTACCCGGCGGCTCGTCATAGCGCCCCGGCGAAGACCGGTAACCACCGCGCACTGGGTGATATCAAGGACTCAATTGATGAGTTGAAGTATTACCGCCGCGCTATTTTTGTGCCGCAGGGCCCGGATGCGATTGCTTCGGCGCAGATTGCGCGTGAGGTGGAGGCTGAGCGTGCCGCACGCGAGGCAGCTGAGCGCGAGGCTGAGGCATCCGCTTCGGAGGCGGCTAAGGCTTCCGAGGCGTAAGCACAACATGTAACGAGCATCACGGCTTTTCAACTTGGCAGGTTTCTGAATCTCCTGTACAGTAGTATCCGTTGCATATCGCAAGGGAAACCAAGCGAAGCACATGGTGGTCGTAGCTCAGTTGGCAGAGCGCCTGGTTGTGGTCCAGGAGGTCGCGGGTTCAACCCCCGTCGATCACCCCGATGGAAAGGGTCGTTATGGTTATCCGTAACGGCCCTTTCGCTTACCCTCAATCCGGTTCACCCGCACACGGTGTACCCGACAAGTTCCCGTTCAACAGTTCCCATTCAACACAAGCAAAGGATAATTCCGTGGCTATTCGCCCCATCGTTATTCACGGCAACCCCGTTCTGCACCGCCCCGCGGCACCCGTCACCGAGTTTAATGATGAGCTCAAGGAACTCGTAGCTGACATGTACGAAACCATGGACGCATCCAACGGTGTGGGCCTGGCGGCACCGCAGATCGGTGTGGGCCTGCGCATCTTCACCTACAAGATGGAGAATGAGGACGGCGTTCCCCCGCGTGGCTGCATCATCAACCCGGTACTGACCCTGGGCAAGATCTCTACCGCTGACCCGGACCCGTATGAGGAGGAAGAGGGCTGCCTGTCCTTCCCCGGTTACGGCTTCCCCCTCAAGCGTGCCGAGTGGGTCACTGTGAACGGCCTTGACGAGCACGGCAACCCCGTCCACTTTGAGGCGACCGGCTGGTTCGCACGCTGCATGCAGCACGAGACCGACCACCTGGACGGCAAGCTGTACGTGAACCGCCTGAACAAGAAGTGGGCCGGCAAGATGAAGAAGGTCGTGAAGAAGGAAGGCTGGACCGTCGACGGTAACTCGTGGACGCCCGGCGTGGATCCGGATCCCTTCGGCCACTAATCACGAGCTCTGCCGAAGGTCAGAGACCTTTCGAGAAGTTTAAAACGAAGACCGCGAATGCACTCTAAAAGCGCATTCGCGGTCTTCGTTTTCCATCGACCGATGATATTTTCCATCAGCCAACGGTAGCGTGAAACGGGTCATCCTATGAGCCGGGTTCTGTCTAAAACGCCGCCCAAAGGGGCGTTTCGAGGCAATCATCTATCTAGAACGTACGTTGCCGCACGCCTCAAGCAGCCTACCCGAATACGCACCCCACCTCCATGAAGGAAGCTGACGGGGATCGGGCGCACTACCCTACCATGGCGTATTCTGTTTGACCTTGCTCCGAATGGGGTTTACCTAGCCGGGCACGTCACCGCGCCCGCTGGTGGTCTCTTACACCACCCTTTCACCCTTACCGCGGCGAACCGTGGCGGTTTACTTTCTGTGGCACTGGCCTGCGGGTTACCCCGAGTGGATGTTATCCACCATCCTGTGCTGTGGAGCCCGGACTTTCCTCGAAGCACGTGTGCCTCGCGATTGCCCAGACGGCCCGTTTCACCCAACCCATTATACGCACACCCTTGGAGGTGGCTATTTTCCGGGTTCGTTTTGCGGGTACACGGACGTACTGGGGCACGCCGGCGCCTCGCAACTACACAGCGCCTCGTAGCTACCCTGCGTCTCGCGGGTACACTGGAGAGATGCTGATTCTTCTTCCCCCGTCCGAAGGTAAAACTCCCGCCCCCGTTGGCAACGCGCCCGTATGCTTCGCTGACCTCTCGTTCCCCGAGCTGACCGCTGAGCGTGAGAGCGTCCTGGAGGAGCTGGCGACTGTTAGCTCGGGCTCCAATGCTCTCGCGGAGCTCAAGGTGGGCGCATCCCTCGCAGCAGAGGTGGAACGCAATACCCGCTTGCCGACCGAACCGGCACAGCCCGCGATCCGCACCTACACGGGTGTGCTCTTTGAGGCGCTGGATTATGCGAGCTTCTCCCCCGCCGAACGCGATGCCGCGCACTGGTCGCTACTGATTTCTTCGGCACTGTGGGGTATTCTGCGCCCCGAAGACGCAATCCCCGCCTACCGCCTCTCGATGGGCGTGAAGCTGGGATCGGTGGGTGCGCTCGCCTCCTTCTGGAAAGGTGCGCTGGGTACCACACTGGAAGCGACTGCGAGGGACCAGCTGATTCTAGATTGCCGTTCTGCCGCCTACGCAAAGTCGTGGGTGACTCCCCCGTCGCAGACTCTGGCGGTTCGTGTGGAGCGTGTGGCTGCTGATGGTTCGCGTAAGGTCGTCTCGCACATGGCGAAGCATTACCGCGGCCTGTTTGCACGCTACCTGATTCAGTCGGGTTTGGCGGCTCGTCCTATTGATGGTTCCACGGCGGGTATTGCCGAATTTTTGGAGGCGGTCAGTGAGGACTGGTCGGTGGAGTGCACCCTGCCGACGGCGCGTAAGGCGGGTGTTTTGACTCTGCTGGTGCATGAGCAGTAGCGGCCGCCGGTTGTTATTTCTCACTCTTGTAGAGATTCATTGTAA
>OAVW01000426.1_pt1 | contig 13412 bp, 9 predicted proteins | sample 1495321 | NCBI WGS metagenome assembly OAVW01 (sample SAMEA2580108, study PRJEB22360) | human gut metagenome | biome: human gut; feature: human-associated habitat; material: faeces | place: Denmark | collected 2008/2010 | reverse complement strand
TGCGATTTTCGCCCATATAGTACGAACGGCCGAGCAGCTGATAGCTGCCGCAGATGGCGAGCAGCGAGCCGCCGTCCTCAACATAGGCCGCAACCTTGTCTTTTTGAGCGAGCAGCTCGTGTGCCACAGCCAACTGATCGCGGTCGGAGCCGCCGCCCATCATGACGATATCGGCATGATGCAGATCGAGCGACTCGCCCATACGGACCTCGTCCACGCGCACGGGAATGCCGCGCCAGGCGCAGCGGCGCTCGAGAGCGATGACGTTGCCGCCGTCGCCGTAGAGGTTGAGGGCATCGGGGTACAGATAGACGATGCGCAGCGGGCGCGAAAGCTCGGTCGGCGCGACGCCGACGGGGACAGCGCTCCCATCGGCGCGTGTTACGGCGCAGGAGGCAACCGAGCTCGCATCGGTATCCTTAAGCCCGTCGAGCTCCTTGACCAGCGGCGGAAAGGCCGTGTAGTTGGCGACGGCGTAGAAAGTGTCGCCAGCCTCCTCGTCTGCCACGGCGCCGATTGCCTGCTCGATATTCGAGATGATGGCGGCGTCGATGCCGGCGTACTTGAGGCGCACCTGCATGTCGTGCGCGCGCGTGCCGCCAGCAAAGGCGACAAGCCCCGTTGTGTCGGCGATGCGCTCAAAGTCGACGTCGTAAATCCACGATACATCGTGGCCGTCGGCATCGTTGTCGTTGAGGAAGAAAGCGCAGAGCCTGCCACCTGCTGTTTTAATGGACTGGATCTGGCGATCGAAGCCTACGGGATTCTTGGCCAGGTTTGCCTCGACGGTACGGCCGGCGATCTCCCAGCGGCCCATCCGCCCGCCGGCGGGGATGTAGGCATCGAGCGTGGGCTGCAGATGCGCCGCGTCCACGCCCAGCTCGTGGGCGGCGAAGAAGGCTGCGGCTACGTTGTAAACCATATATAGGCCGTTGTAGCGCGTGGCGATGTGTACGGCAGCCGCGTCGGACGCAGATCCAAAGACCAGGTCAAAGCCGTAGCCGTCGCAGCCGAGCTCCACGCCCGTCACACGGCGGACCAGTGCGGGGCGTGCCCAACCGCACGAGGGGCAATGGTAGGCGCCGAGTTGACCATACTGCACATAGTCGTACTCCAACGGGGCGTTGCACTGCGAGCAAAAGCGCGAGTCGCTAATACGGTCGGACTCGGTGTTGGTGGCGCCGTCGATGCCAAAGGCGATGCTTGCATTGGGAACGCGTGCGGCGATCGCGGCACACAGCGGGTCGTCTGCGTTGTAGATGAGCGTTGTCGTTGGAGAGAGCTCCAACGCATGGGCGATGACGTCTTGGGTATGGTCGATCTCGCCATAGCGATCCAGCTGGTCACGGAACAGGTTGAGCAGCACGAAGTACGTCGGCTTGAGCTTGGGCAGAACGCGTACGGTGTAAAGCTCATCGCACTCAAAAACGCCCACGCGCTTGCCGCCGCCGGCTCGCTTGAGGCCGCTGCGCGCCTCGAGCAGTGCACCCACCACGCCCGGCTCCATGTTGTTGCCGGCGCGGTTGCATACCACGGTGGCGCCGCTGGCGGCAACGGCGTCGGCGATGAGGTTGGAGGTGGTGGTCTTGCCATTAGTACCGGTGATCACCACGCTGCGGTCGACAAGGCCGGCGAGGTCGCTCAGCAGCTCGGGGTCGATCTTCATGGCGATGCGGCCGGGGAGTACGCCGCCCTGGCGCTTAAGGACGGAGCGCAGCCCCCAGCGGGCGATATCGCTCGAGGTGCAGGCGAGAGATGAGCGGAAGTTCATGAAGCCGTTCCTAACGTGAATGACATGGTCGTGACGTTTGTGCCGTTAAAAGCCGTAACGGCGCGCAAATTCCTGGGCAAGCTGCGATACGTCTTCGCAAGCGTTGGCCCAGGGGGCAAAGTCGGGAGTATCCGAGATGATGCCGTCGGCCTCCCAAACTGCCTGATGCGAAAGGTCCCAGGGGTCGTGCGGTTCGGGCCGGCAGGGAAGGTACGGTGTCTGATACATGGGGTTCAGCAAAAAGAACGCGCCGCCCTCGCAGCGGTTGGCAAACTCGCGCAGAGCGCGTGTCGCCGGGCGCATCTTGTTTGTTTTGAACAACAGGATCGTGCGGGCGAGTAGGTACCAGGGGGAGCTCTCGAGGGCATCGGCCCCCATCTGCTCCTCGAGCTGGTGGGCCAGGGCAAAAAAGCCGTCCTCGTCTTCCAGGCGAGCGAGGGCGAGTAGCACGGTGCCTGCAGCTCGGGTGGGATAGCCTTCCGCCTTAAGAACGCGGCGAGAATAGTTGGCGGCAGCACGGTAGCGAGCGCTCGCCATGCACAGCTGCGAGATGGCCTCGAGCGTGTGGAGCCACCCGATAAGAGCCGGCTCCTGTTGTTGCGGGCTCGCTTAGGGTGAGATCGGCCGCCGTCACGCCGTCCGTCAAAACCTTGTTGGCCCAGTAGTGCGGGGCCTCCATGTCGAACCCGGGCACGCTTTGCTGCAAGTAATCGGCCGTGGTCGCCTCGAGCTTCATCAGGTCGCCTAGACAGGCGTCGACGGGCGTGTCCGCCAAAATGATGGCGAGCAGCTGGGCATCGAGGACATACGCATCGACGCGGACGATTTTGAGTAGCTCATCGCGCATATCGTCGAACAGGCGGTTGCGCGTCTGCTCAAACTCCTCATCGCTGCCCATGTCCTCGATGCGATGGAGCTCGTCGAGCAGGTGGCGGTGGACGCCTGCATAGGACAGCAGTGCCTGGGCATGCTCGGTCTGCGCATACTTATGAGGGTTGACGCTCACGTCGTTATGGACAAGCTCGCGTGCTGCATCGGTGAGTTCGGGGTGCGACGCAAGGTAGGCGCGCTCCAGGTAGACGGGGATGTAGACGCTCGGATCCATTAGAGGTCTCCTCCCTTAAACGGCAAGCCCTGCTCGGCCGCCCGCAGGATGCGCTCGTCGATCTGGGAGCGGACGATATCGTTGGTGGCGACCCAGGCAGCGAAGCTGGCGTTGTCGGGGGCGCCCAAGCCCTCCTGCAGTACCGGCGTCGCCTCGGACAGCGCAAGGACAAGCTCGTCGGTGGAGCCCACGCCCACGTTGACGCGGGCATAGACGCCATCGGGAAACTCGGTTTGGAAGTAGAGTGCTTCGGCCGCGTGCGGGCATGAGCGCACCAGGATGCGCAAGTAGCGCTCGGCACCCTCGTAGTCCAGCTCGCGCCAGGCAGCGCTCATCAGCGCGATGAGCGTCCACGGGTCCAAGTCGCGCTCCGCGTCCTTGGGACGACGGCGTAGCGGCGTGTTAGCGAGATAGGGGACGGAGTGGGCAGAGCGAAAGCACTTGAGCTCCTCGGCGGGGTATTCGAGCTTTGCCATGGCGAGCATCGCGGTGTGACGGACGCCGGCCGGATCGTTGGGGGCAAAGTCGAGGCTGCGGTTTGCGGCTTCGAGCGACATGCGATAGCGGCCGCTAATGAGGGCGCGCGACGCAAGGGCGGCAAGCCAGCGCAGATAGGGGCGGCGCATAAGGTCGCCTGCGGCCTCGCGCTCGTAGGGGTCCTGCGCCGAGGCGATCTTGAGCGCCAGATCATGCTCGACTTCATCGCGCTTGGATACCAAGTACTGTACGTACTCCTCGTTGGAGTTGGCGGTGAGGGCGATCAACATGCGCTGGGCATCCCAGTTGGTGGGGTCGAGCGCGGCTGCCTCGCGAAGCATGTTCTCGGCAGCGGCCTCTTCTTGCTCTGCCTGGGTATCGTCAGGGATAAAGGGAATGCGGTAGTCGACAGCCTCGACCACCTTGGCAATGAGGTGCCCGGCGCGGTCGCGGTCGTGCACGATGAGCGGCGCGGGGTTGCGGGTGAATTGTTCCATCAGACGCTCTACGGCGGCACCGTCGGTGAGCGGGATATTGTCGCGGCGCAAGGCCTCAAGAACGAGGCGATGGCAATCCTCTTGAATGGGATCGAATGCCATGGGGCCTCCTTTGCTGCGGTTAGGGTTCAAATGTCTCTATATAAGGTTCTAGTTTACCCGCATGTGGCACACCGGGGGTGCCGCACTTGGACATGCACCTTTGCACCACGAAGACGGATGTCGCACAAATGTCGGCACCTTGGACGACTGAGTGGTATCACGGTGCCGCAAACGGTCGATTTTTGGCGGCGAACGGGGCACATTTTGGAGGGGCACAGTCCTGCCCGGGATATGTGGTCAACCTTGATAAAACGTTTGCCCAGCTTGGGAGTATGAATGCCCCACAAGGGTCTTCAGGGATAGAAAAAACGTTTCATCATTGTCGGCTTTAGGTGAATAACTGACCAACCAGAACGGTAAAATAGTGTTTGTCTGAGCGTTGAGACGTTTAGACATCGCGCATTGTCATCGCCGGCAACGCGCAAACCGGTCCTAACGGAGCCAATTGGGTGCTCCGTTATATACGCAAGTCTAAGAGGGGCTTGTTTAGGAGGCACAGTATGGGACGTTTTACCAATCCTCGCGATCTGTACTTTGGTGAGGGCGCTCGCCACGAGGTGAAGAACCTCAAGGGCAAGAAGGCCATCATCGTTTCTGGCGGCAGCTCTATGCGCCGCGGCGGGTTCCTGCAGGACGTTGAGGCCGACCTCAAAGAGGGCGGCTTCGAGGTCAAGCTGTTCGAGGGCGTCGAGTCCGACCCGTCCATCGAGACGGTCATGAAGGGCGCCGAGGCCATGCGCGAGTTCGAGCCCGACTGGATTATCGCCATCGGCGGCGGCTCGCCCATCGATGCCGCTAAGGCCATGTGGGTCTTCTACGAGTATCCCGAGGAGTCCTTCGATAACATCATCCAGCCGTTCAGCTTCCCTGAGCTGCGTCAGAAGGCTCATTTCTGCGCCATCTCCTCTACCTCCGGCACCGCTACCGAGGTCACCGCGTTCTCCGTCATTACCGACTACGCCAAGGGCATCAAGTACCCGCTGGCCGACTTCAACATCACCCCTGATGTCGCCATCGTCGACCCCGAGCTCACCTACACCATGCCCGCCAAGCTGTGCGCTCACACCGGCATGGATGCTCTGACCCACTGCATGGAGGCCTACGTTTCCACCTGCGCCTCTATGTTCACCGACGCCAACGCCCTGCACGGCATCCGCGAGATCGTCGAGTGGCTGCCCAAGTCCTATGCTGGCGACCATGAGGCCCGTCAGCACATGCACGAGGCTCAGTGCATCGCCGGTATCGCCTTCTCCTCGGGCCTGCTCGGCATCGTTCACTCCATGGCTCACAAGACCGGTGCTGCCTTCGAGAACGGCCACATCATCCACGGTGCCGCTAACGCCATGTACCTGGGCAAGGTCATCCAGTGGAACTCCAAGGATCCCCGTGCTGCCGAGCGTTACGCTTACGTGGCCAAGGAGATCCTGCACCTTCCCGGCGAGACCAACGAGGAGCTCATCGCTGCGCTCGTCCAGAAGATCCGCGACCTCAACGACCAGCTCAACATTCCGCAGTCCATCAAGGATTACGCGAATGGTGGCGTGAAGGTCGACGCCGAGAACCCGCAGATGGTTTCCGAGGAGGAGTTCCTCGCCAAGCTGCCCGAGATCGCCGCGAACGCCGAGCAGGACGCCTGCACGCCCGAGAACCCGCGTGAGACCAAGGCTGCCGACTTCGAGAAGATCCTCAAGGCCTGCTACTACGACACCGACATCGATTTCTAATCGACTCTTGTTATCGTAACGAGGGGCTCCGCACGTATCCGTACGGAGCCCCTTTCTTTTTTAGAGAATGGGATAGTTATGGCTGCAATTTTCAATAGCCCCAGCAAGTACATCCAGGGTCCGGACGAGCTGGCCAAGCTCGGCTCCTATGTCGAGCCGCTCGGCGCTAAGGCCCTCGTCATCGTGACGCCTTCGGGCAAGAAGCGCGTCGGTGCCAAGATCGAGGGCGGCTTTGCCGAGGCCAAGGCCGAGCTGCTGTTTGAGGACTTTAACGGCGAGTGCTCCAAGGGCGAGGTCGATCGCCTGGTTGCGCTCGCTCGCGACAACGGTTGCGACATCATCGTCGGCGTCGGTGGCGGCAAGATCCTCGACACCGCGAAGGCCGTCGCCTATTACCTGGAGTCCCCGGTTATCATTTGCCCCACCATTGCCTCGACCGATGCACCGTGCTCGGCACTTTCGGTGCTTTACACCGATGACGGCCAGTTTGATAAGTACCTCTTCCTTAAGGCAAACCCCAATATCGTCCTGATGGATACGACGGTTATCGCGGCGAGTCCGGTGCGCCTGACGGTTTCCGGTATGGGCGATGCGCTCGCAACCTATTTCGAGGCTCAGGCGACGCACGATGCCGACGGCGGCACCTGCGCCGGCGGCAAGGGCGGAATGGCCGGTCTGGCGCTCGCCAAGCTCTGCTACGAGACGCTTATGGCCGATGGCGTCAAGGCCAAGGTCGCGCTGGGGAAGGGCGCGCTCACGCCTGCCGTCGAGCACATCATCGAGGCCAATACGCTGCTTTCGGGCATTGGCTTTGAGAGCTCGGGCCTTGCCGCTGCTCATGCCATCCACAATGGTCTGACGATGCTGCCCGAGTGCCACGGCATGTATCACGGCGAGAAGGTCGCCTTCGGCACTATCGTCCAGCTGGTACTCGAGGATGCCCCGACCGAGAAGCTCGAGGAAGTCTTGGGCTTCTGCATTGAGCTTGGCCTGCCGGTCACGATGAAGGAACTTGGCGTTGCCGAGCTTACGCGCGAGCAGGCCATGATTGTTGCCGAGGCCGCCTGCGCACCCGATGACACCATGTGCAACATGCCCTTTGAGGTGACGCCCGAGATGGTCGCAAACGCCATCCTGGGTGCCGACGCGCTGGGCCACTACTATCTCATGGATGAGTAAATCAAGCTAAGGAAGGGGCAAAGCTAACAGATGACTTTGCCCCTTTTTGCTATGGTGCAAACTAACCTGGCCCCTTCGCACCAAGTTGGTGCAAAGGGGCCAGGTTACTTTGCACCAATCGTTGTTTGATGAAGGGCGGATTCTCGTATGGCGCTTCCTATGGTTTACGGCGGTCCCGGCCGGTATGTTCAGGGGCCGGGCGAACTGTCGCGTCAAGGCAGGTATTTGTCATGGTTGGGCTGCGCTGCCTATGTCTTGTTTGACCAGGGCACCGAGGATCGGCTGTGCAGGCAGATCGTCGATGGATTTCTGGACGAAGATCTAAGCGAGCCGTTCTTTAAGATTTATGACGGTCCGTGTACGGAAGAGGCCGTTGTCGAAATGGCTAAGGAAGCCCAGGCCGAGTATTGCGACATGGTAGTGGGTATTGGCGGCGGCAAAATGCTCGATATCGCCAAGGCCGTTGCGTTTTATGCCGAGTTGCCGTTGTGCGTATGCCCCACGGCGGCATCGATGGACGGTCCGTGCAGCGAGATTTCCGATGCCGATTTGCAGGGTGTTGCAGATGCGGTCTTTAGAAACGAGCGCAATATGGCTAACGAACAGGCCAAGGTGACCAAACTAAAGCTCGTGCAGTTCATGTGCGAGGCATAGTTTGGCGCTTGATTGACCTTGTGCAATCGAGGCGGCGATGGGCCATGGGCTATTTGCCGCAAAGATGCGCCGCGTGTAATTTGCCCGAGGCGTGGGCCGATAGCGTATCATTATTTCTTGCTTGTTTGCACTGCTCAGGGAGGGGCCGCGCATGGCGCAGGAACACGATCTGTTTGATGACATTATCGAGATCAGCAAGGGTTTCGACTTTCTTAAAAACCCGCTTGGCGGTGTGACCGATGCACTCGATCCGTCGGCACCGCAGTGGAATCCTGCCGACTACAAGGAGCGTCCGCGCGGCAACACCATTCCGTGCTTGACCTGCAAAAACGAGAAGAGCGCCTGCACCGCGTGCATGGACGTGTGCCCGGTCAACGCTATCGAGGTCGAGGAAGACGCCATCGAGATCCTCGACTCCTGTCGCAAGTGCGGCCTGCGCCCCGCTGCCTGTCCGACCGAGGCGATCATCTCGCCGCGCCTGGCGCCCAAAAACCTGTATGACGATATCGTCTCTGCTGCTACGAGCCACGAGACCGCCTACGTTACCTGCACGCGCGCCCTTAAGCGCATGCCGCGCGAAAACGAGGTCGTCGTCGCCTGCGTGGGCGATATTACTGCCGAGACCTGGTTCTCGGTGCTGGCCGACTATCCCAACGTGAGCGTCTACCTGCCACTGGGCGTGTGCGATAAGTGCCGCAACACCGGTGGCGAGGATATTCTGGGCGAGGCCATCGCTACTGCCGAGGAGTGGGCTGGTACGGGCATGGGCCTGGAGGTCGACCCCAAGAGCCTCAAGTGCCATAAGCTTCGCGAGTACGAGCGCAAGGAGTACATGGAAAAGATTGCCCGTACCACGGGCCTGACGGTGACCAAGCTCAATCCGGCGACGGCGGCACTGGCCTCGGTGACGCAGAAGTTGAAGGCTCACCGTCACCAGATCACGCAGCTCGAGCGCACGCTCAACACCATGTGCGGCACCACGACGACCAAGCGTCGCCGTTCGCTCACGCACGGGCGGCAGCTGGTGCTCTCGACATTGCAAAACCATCCCGAGCTTGCCCAGAACATGCAGGTGAGCACGCCGGAATGCGATTTTGACAAGTGCACGTCGTGTGGCGAGTGTGTCAATGTATGCCCCACATCTGCCTGCGATTTGGTGGGAAGCGGCCGCTTTGCGCTGGAATCCACGTATTGCCTAGGTTGCGGGGCCTGCGTCAAGGTGTGCCCCGAGCATGCGCTTAAGTTGGTTGAGCATGATGCATCCAACCTGGTCGTCGTCGATCCCGAGGCTGAGGAAAAGGCCGCTCAGAAGGCGAAGGCTCACGAAGAAGCTGAGAAGGTCAAGGCCGAAGCAAAGGCCAAGCTCGACAAGATGCTCGATCAGGTGGAGAAGCTTGCGGACTAGCTAAAAGAGCGTAAATGATGGCCGGTGGGACAGGTGCTGCCCCGCCGGCCAAAAAAGTTGCGGTGGAATAGTTCCTGTTTTGCCCTTAAGCTGGCCATTCTAGGAACTATTCCACCGCAACTAATAAATGGTTAGTTCATGCTGCTTTGGTGGCCGGTTCGACCGGTACCGTTGCGCGTCACGGTTTCATGGAGCAAAAAGAACCCGGGAACCTGTTTGGTCTCGGTGTATTCCATAAGGATACCGTCGGCGTTGTAGGTCTGCCCGCGTATAACGGCGAGTGCGTTAAAGTCGTCGAGATCGAGCACGCGCGTATCCTCGGGCGTGGGATGCTCGATCGTTACATCGCGTTTGCCCGTGGCAATCTTAATGCCAAGATCTTCTTCGAGGTAACGATAGATCGAGTCGTTGACAATCTCGGGTGTCAGCCCCGGTACTTGTGAGCTTAGGTAATAGGAGTCGTCGGAGCACACGGCTTGTCCGTCTGCATAACGGATGCGTTTGGCGCGTGTGAGCTCACAGCCTTCGGGAAACCCGGTAATCTTGGAGAGCGCCTTGCTACAGATGAGGAGCTCAAAGACGGTGGTGACAGTCTTGAGCTCAAAGCCTCGGTTGACCGCGATTTCCTTAAAGGTCTCGAGTCCGCCGCCACCACGACTCTTCTCGTCACTGATGTTGCGAATGACGCGCATGCCTTTGCCTTGCTGGGGGAGCACGTAGCCATCTGCCGCAAGCATCGAGATGGCGCGACGGACCGTCATGCGCGAACAGTCAAACAGCTGCGTGAGCTCAGTCTCCGAAGGCAGATAACTCTGATAGGCGTATGTGCCGTCGTCAATCGACTGCTTCACGTTGTCATAAATAGTTTGGAAGATGGCTCGCGCCATGACGGTCTCCTAGAGCTGGGTGCGTGAACGACGGATGAGGGCCGTCCGCGCAGGTGTCAATCGATTTACTTGCTGGGGTCGATTATATATTTACCCATGGCACGCAGAGCTGGGTCTGACAGGATGGCGCCGAGTTCGTCGAGGGAAGCCACCTTGGCGACCATCGAGGATACGTCGAGCCTGCCAGAGTCGATGAGCTCGAGCGCGCGACGCTGCGTATAAGGGTTGATGTAGGACGAGGTAAGCACAAGCTCCTTCTGGAAGACCTCGAAGGGCTTGACGGTGATTGTCTCATCGGGCTTGGTGAGGCCGAACATCATGACCGTAGCCTTGTGGCCGGCGATCTGGATGGCCTGCTCGATGGTGACGGGCTTGCCAACACACTCGATAACGACATCGACGTTGCCGACGCCCTCCTGCTCCAGGCGGGCCGGGACGTCCTCGTGGATGGAATCAATTGCCAGGTCGGCGCCGAGTTTGAGCGCAACCTCGCGCTTGCCTTCGACGGGCTCGAGCAAGACAACCTTGGTGGCGCCGGCGTTTTTAGCAAGCTGCATCATGAGCAGACCGATCATGCCACCGCCGATAACGACAACTGTGCTGCCGGGCTTGATGTTGCACATATCGATGCCGTGCAGGCAGCAGGCGACGGGCTCGGTCATAGCGCCCTGCTCAAAGCTGGTGTGATCGCCCAACTTGTAGACTTGCTGCATATCGACGGAGCAGTACTCCGCAAAGCCGCCGTTAACGGTGGTGCCGTAGCCGGTCATATGCTCGCAGTAGTGGTTGATTCCGTCGCGGCAGGGTTCGCAGCAGCCGCAGGGATGGTTTGGGTCGATGCACACGCGATCGCCCGGTTTAAAGCCAGCGACATCGCTGCCCACGGCCTCGACAACGCCCGCAAACTCATGACCAAGGATCGTGGGCGGGGTAACGTCCGCTGCGCCCTTGTCGCCTTCATAGATATGAACGTCGGTACCGCAGACGCCGCAAGCTTTGACGTTGATCAGAACGTCGCGCCTGCCCACGGCCGGCTTTGCCGATTCCTCGACTCTGAGGTCGTGCTTTCCATAGAAGACCGCGCTTTTCATGGTGACTCCTTAACGTGGCGGTGAATGTTGTAATGAAGTATAGGCGTGTATGCAGATATAGACAAGCATATCTAGACAAGTAGAAAAGAATTATGAATTGAGGCCATCAGCTATATCAGCTTTAGCAGGCGAAATACTGGACATATACCGTTTACGGCTAATAATCAACCGTTTACCGACCGTAGTATTAATGCCAACTTGTCTAGATAAGTGATATGATAAAAAAGAAGTGCAAGAAGTCAGGGACACGGGCCCACCCGTCCTATTGCACGAGGTACACGCAAACGGCGCGTCTGCGGTCTCGAGTGAAGCCAAAACCGCAGTCGCTCCGAATGAAGAGAGGGGGATTCCCCGTCATGATGCAAAAGATACAACGTTTCGGCGGTGCAATGTACACGCCTGCAATTCTTTTCGCATTTTCCGGAATCGTCGTCGGCCTGGGTACGTTGTTTACCACCGAGGCGATCTTTGGCGAGATGGCCACTGCGGGCCATCTTTGGTTTGATTGCTGGAATGTGCTGCTCCAGGGTGGTTGGACGCTCTTTAACCAGATGCCGTTGCTGTTTTGCGTAGCGTTGCCAATCTCGCTCGCGAACAAGCAGAACGCTCGCTGCTGCATGGAGGCTTTGGCCATCTACCTTACCTTCAACTACTTTGTAAGCACAATCTTGGGGCAGTGGGGCCCTGTCTTTGGGGTCGACTACTCTGTCGAGGCGGGCAGCGGTACTGGTCTTGCCACTATCGCAAGCATCAAAACGCTTGATATGGGCATCATGGGCGCGCTTATCATTTCAGGTATCGCCACGATGCTTCACAACAAGTACTTCGACACCGAACTTCCTGAGTGGTTGGGCGTGTTCTCGGGCTCCGTGTTCATCTATATGATCGGTTTCTTCGTTATGGTTCCGGTCGCTCTTATCGCCTGCCTGGTGTGGCCGCATGTCCAGGCTGCTATCTCCGCCTTCCAGGGATTCATCCTTTCCGCCGGTACGTTCGGCGTGGGCGTCTTTGCTTTCTTCGAGCGCGTGCTGATCCCTACAGGCCTGCACCACTTTATCTATACGCCGTTCTATTACGACAACGCGGCGGTCAACGGTGGCATCTTTGCTGCTTGGGCCAACATCCTGCCCCAACTGGCTGCCGATCCGAGCATTGCTCTTAAGGATGCCGCACCCTGGGCTGCCTATACCTGCCCTGGTTGGACTAAGGTCTTCGGCTCGCTCGGCGTCGCCATTGCGTTTTATATGACCGCCAAACCCGAGCGCAAGCAGCGCGTCAAGGCTCTGCTCATTCCCGTCACCCTTACCGCTATGCTTTGCGGTATTACCGAGCCGCTTGACTTCACCTTCCTGTTCATTGCGCCCGGCCTGTTCGTCGTCCACTGCGTGCTCGGAGCGCTCGGCTGCATGGCTCAAAACCTCCTTGGCGTCGTGGGCATCTTCGACGGCGGCATCATCTCGATGCTCTCGTGGGACTGGCTGCCCCTTTGGGCCGCACACGGTCTGCAGTACGCCATCTCCATCCTTGTCGGTCTGTGCTTTACCGCTCTTTGGGTCGTGGTCTTCCGTTTCTTGATCATCAAGTTCGACTTTAAGACCCCCGGTCGCGAGGATGACGATGTTGAGGTCGAGCTCAAGTCCAAGGCCGACTACAAGCAAAAGCAGAGCGGTGCTGCTGCTAGCAAATCGGTCGCCCAGAGTAAGGATGACGAGCGCTTGGTGCTTGCCGAGAACATCCTCGATCTACTCGGTGGCACGGACAACGTCATCGATGTAACTAACTGCGCTACCCGTCTGCGCGTTAACGTCAAGGACAAAGGCGCCGTTGCACCCGAGGCTTCCTTCAAGGCAATCGGTACGCATGGCTTGGTGGTCCAAGGCCAGTCAATCCAGGTCATCATCGGCCTTACCGTCCCGCAGGTTCGCGAGAAGTTCGAGAGTCTTCTGTAAACCATCGTCCATCGAAACAATCGGCCTTGCAGAGCCGGTATGCACCGCAAGGCCGATTCTAGAGATAAAAACTCCACTTCTAGGTAACAATTCCAAACCGTGCAGGCCGCGTACGGGGATGGATTGAGCAAGCGGCCAGAATGAGGAGGACATCATGTCCAAGAAAAACTATGCCGTGACCATTGCCGGCGGTGGCTCTACCTTCACCCCGGGCATCGCTCTGATGCTGCTTGAGGAGCGCGACCGCTTCCCGGTCAACAAGGTGACCTTCTACGACAACAACGCCGAGCGCCAGGAGACCGTGGCCAAGGCCTGCGAGATCTACTTCCACGAGAACGCCCCCGAGGTTGAGTTTAGCTACACCACCGACCCCGAGACCGCATTCACCGGGACCGACTTCGTCCTTGCTCACATCCGCGTCGGCCTGTACGCCATGCGTGAGCTCGACGAGAAGATTCCTCTCAAGTACGGCTGCGTTGGCCAAGAGACCTGCGGTGCCGGCGGTATCGCCTACGGCATGCGCTCCATCGGCGGCGTTATCGAGATCCTCGACTACATGGAGAAGTACAGC
>OAVW01000424.1_pt1 | contig 13460 bp, 9 predicted proteins | sample 1495321 | NCBI WGS metagenome assembly OAVW01 (sample SAMEA2580108, study PRJEB22360) | human gut metagenome | biome: human gut; feature: human-associated habitat; material: faeces | place: Denmark | collected 2008/2010 | reverse complement strand
ATATGACAAACGCGGCGGGGGGAGCCGGGCAGCCGCCGCAGCGGCCGCAACGGCGTTAGCTTTCATAAAGCTACGACGACTGAGTTTCATGGTGTTTCCTCACCTTGCTCTTCCTGCTGGTGATAAACCAGCGACACCGCCAGCACGCCCTCTACGTTGCGTACTGACTCAATGGTTTGGATCAGCGTTTCGCTGTCTTCTGCTTCCACCACCACAATCAACTGACCGCTCGGCGCGTCGCTGACAGCAACTTCACAGCCGGGAAAGGCGTTCAGTTGGGTGCTGATGTCTGAAATTCGTTCGCTTTTGGCCTGCACGACCAGGCTGCAAACTTGCCAGTTAGTGTGCATGGAGATACTCCGCAGTTATGGCTGATACCGGACAGCTGGCTGCACATGCTCCACATCCGTTGCAAAGTTGGCTATTAAGTTGCGGCTGGTAGATCCCGGAGAGCGTCGGGCGAAAGATAATTGCCATTGGCTCACAGCTATCCTGACAGCGGCGGCATTCAACTGTTTGATACGCCAGGCACACCTCCCCGATGGTGAACAGCAAATCCCAGGCCCTGGTGTGGCGCGGAGAAAATAGCGATTCGGGGCAAGCCTGCGCGCAGGCGTAACAGAAGCTGCACTCGTTATTTTTGAAATTAACGCTCGGATAGCCACCCGCGCCGCGTTGCAGAATGTTGTTTTCACAAGCATTAATACAGGCGTCGCAGCGGGTGCAATGGGTCAGAAAATGAGATTCATCACCGGACCAGGGCGGACGGATACCGTTACTGGCTTTGCGCCAGCGACCAGTGAGTATGCCCCGACGGGATGCATCAATCTTCACATTGACCTTCCATCATTAACGCGCTCTGAAAATTGAGAGCGACCAAATAAACCGCATAATTAATAAGCCATTTTTATAGCCGCTAAGATATTAAAGGATGTGTCAAAGATGCATACCCCGATCGGGGTAAAACCTGTAGCAGGATCAAAAGAGTGGCGGGAAGCGTGGCAAAAACGGGCTTTTGCTCACATTTCAAATGGTTATAAACATATTTATATAGCGATTAATTCGCCAGAGATATTTCTGCTGGTTTGTTTTCTCATCAGAATTTAACACTAAAAGAGCAGGTAAAATTATCTGAATGTTCTTTAAGTTATTCATAAAGCAAATTAATAAATCTGATGAATATGTTAACCTTCAGCGACATCATCGGTGAAAACCTATAAATGAAGAAGGAAAGCAAAAAAATGAAGACCATTCTACCTGCAGTATTGTTTGCCGCTTTCGCCACCACTTCCGCCTGGGCGGCAGAAAGCGTCCAGCCACTGGAAAAAATCGCACCTTATCCACAAGCTGAAAAAGGCATGAAGCGTCAGGTGATTCAGTTAACTCCGCAAGAAGATGAATCTACCCTGAAAGTAGAACTGTTAATCGGTCAGACGCTGGAAGTCGACTGCAATTTGCATCGTCTCGGCGGGAAGCTGGAAAGCAAAACGCTGGAAGGCTGGGGCTATGATTATTATGTCTTTGATAAAGTGAGCTCGCCGGTTTCCACGATGATGGCCTGCCCGGATGGCAAGAAAGAGAAGAAATTTGTCACCGCGTATCTGGGCGATGCTGGAATGCTGCGTTACAACAGCAAGCTGCCGATCGTGGTGTATACGCCAGACAATGTGGATGTGAAGTACCGCATCTGGAAGGCGGAAGAGAAAATTGACAACGCGGTTGTTCGCTAAACTACTGTGAAGTGCTGCAACCCGTAGGCCGAATAAGGCGGTTACGCTGCATCCGACATCTAACGCCCGAGCCGGTTGCCTGATGCGACGCTGACGCGTCTTATCAGCATACGCCACATCCGGCAAACCATGCCGGATGTGGCACATCATTACAACGCAATATCCGCCACTTCTTTTTGAACGAGTTGCGGTTTCAACTGCGGTTTCGGCGTACTATCTACTGCCTGCGGCTTGTCGTATTTCAGCCCCAGCACTTCGCTGGTGTACTGCAACTCGCGTTCTGTTGCCGCTACATCACCGTTCAGCTTGCGTCCATAAGACGGAACGATCGCCTTCAACGTTGCCTGCCATTGCGGGCTGGAAACGCGATCGCCAAATACTTTTTCCAGCAGATTCAACATAATCGGCGCGGCGGTTGACGCCCCTGGCGATGCCCCCAGGAGCGCGGCAATGGTCCCTTGCTGGTCACTGACGACTTCAGTACCCAGACGCAGTACGCCACCTTTATCGGCATCACGCTTGATAATCTGCACGCGCTGCCCCGCTTGCCACAAACGCCAGTCCTCTTTTTTCGCCTGCGGATAGTACTCTTTCAACGCTTCAAAACGATCCTCTTCACTCAACATCACCTGACTCACCAGATATTTCACCAGATCGAAATTATCCAGCCCGACGTGCATCATCGGCATCACGTTAGAGGTGGTGGTGGAACTCATCAGATCCCACAATGAACCGTTTTTGAGGAATTTGGTTGAGAAGGTGGCAAATGGCCCAAACAGCACTACGCGTTTACCGTCAAGAACACGGGTATCGATATGCGGAACCGACATCGGTGGTGCGCCAACGGATGCTTTACCGTAAACCTTCGCCAGATGGTGATTAACCACGTCCGGGTTTTCCGAAACAAGGAACTGTCCGCCCACCGGGAAACCGGCGTAGTCTTTCGCCTCCGGAATCCCCGATTCCTGTAACAGTTTCAGCGCCGCACCGCCCGCGCCGATAAAGACAAATTTGGCGCGGATGTTCTGTGCAGTGCCGTTTTTCAGATCGGCAACGGTGACGGTCCAGCTGTTATCGTCATTACGCTTTAGGGCGCGGACTTCGCTGCTGAGTTGCAGCGAGAAGTTAGATTTCTTCTGTAAGGAGGCGATCAACTGGCGGGTGATCTCGCCATAGTTCACATCAGTGCCAATTTCTGTGCGTGTTGCCGCTACTTTCTGTTGCGGATCGCGCCCTTCCATCACTAACGGTGCCCACTCTTTGATCTGCGCGTGATCTTCAGAGTAACGCATACCGCGAAACAGCGAGCTTTGTTGTAACGCGGCGTAACGGGCGCGCAGGAAATTAACGTTATCCTCGCCCCAGACAAAGCTCATATGCGGAACGGTATTGATAAATGAACGCGGAGTACGCAGCACACCGCGCTCGACCTGGTGCGCCCAGAACTGGCGGGAAATCTGAAATGCTTCGTTAATGGCGACTGCTTTTTCAATACTGATGCTGCCGTCGGCATTTTGCGGGGTGTAATTGAGTTCCATCAGTGCAGAATGCCCGGTTCCGGCATTGTTCCAGCCGTTCGAACTCTCCTGCGCGACACCTTCCAGGCGCTCCACCATGGTCATCGACCATTCAGGCTCCAGCTCGCGTAAATAGGTCCCCAACGTGGCGCTCATAATGCCGCCGCCAATCAACAGTACATCAGTTTCCTGCTCCTCGGACGCTTTCGCTTTTGCCGCCATCGAAACGGCATTAAGCCCCACGGCCATCGAGAAGAGCATGGCAGTCACTTTTTTCATCTTGTTAATGCCTTACTTTTAGTCGCTTTATTGCAGGTGAGATTTGCGCGGCATCAACGGTAACACTTAAGTAACAACATTTAAATAATGTTTATAAATTATATTCTAATTTTAGAAACATTATAATTTCGTTGATTAATTATAGGGTTATTAGAAACGAAGGTATTTTTAGAATATTGACCTGGCGGCAGCAGTCCGCCAGGTCAGCGTCGTAATATTATGCCGTCCGGGCAACGGCATCACGCGAAGCAGCATCGCGCTCTTCGCCTGTCAGCTCGCTAAGTTGCCCGTTGCGCATTTCCAGCAGGCGGTCAGCGTGGATAAAGTAATGATCATCATGACTGATGGCGAATATGGTTTTACCCATCTCCTGCATCAGCGGCAGCAGCACCTGATAAAACTCACGGCGGAAGTGTGGGTCCTGATCCGCCGCCCATTCATCCAGCAGGATAATATCGCGTTCTTCTGCCAGCGCCAGCAACAGCGCCACGCGTTTTTTCTGCCCTTTTGATAACTTCAGGTTAACAATACGCCCGTTGCTTAACTCAAGCTTATGAGCCATTTTCAGCTGCGCCAGCCACTTCTCAACCAGTTGCGGGTTAGCGGGTTGCCCCTCCGGCCCCAGCAGTTGATCAAACAGCCAGACATCGGTAAACACTGCCGAAAACAGTTTGCGATAATCTTCCGGTTGTTCGCCGCTGACAGGTTTGCCATCCAGCAAGATTTCGCCGCTTTGTGGTTGGTACAAGCCCGTCAGCAACATCGCCAGCGTCGATTTTCCACTACCGTTGCCACCAATCAGAAACAGCAGTTCACCACGTTTGATGGTGAGGTTAATCGGCCCAACGGAAAACGCGTTATCCTGATAAGCAAACGTCACGTTACGCAGCTCCAGCGTTTGCCAGTTGGGAAAAGCCTGCGGGCGCGGAAACTCTGCTTTGAAAGGCGCGAGCGCGAATTTGTTCAGCTTGTTAAACGCCACCTGCGCCGTCAGCAGCGTCGGCAATGCGCCAACCGCCGAAAGCAGCGGCGTACGCAGGAATAACAGCGTCAACGAATAGGTCGCAGCAACGTTGGTATCAGCCCAACCGAGACTGTTCGCCATCCAGAACACCAGGCCGATTGCGCCCAGCATCATGATGTTTGACCAGTTCACGGCACTAAGATGGAAGGTATCTGCGCGAATAATATGATGGCGATACTCTTGCGCATCAGGAATGTAGAGGTTGTTAAACACATACTCAGCGCGTTCACGGTTCAGAGTCAGCTCTTTGCGCCCTTCGAGTACGGTTTGAAAATCCGTGTACAGCTTATCTTCGGTTTCACGCAGGGTCGCCATATGTTTGTACACCCGCGCCACCAGTATAAAACCACCCCAGATGGTGACTGCCATCCAGATAGCCGTTACCAGCAACATTTTGCCCGACAGCATCCACAAGTACGCCGCGGAACCGATAGTGAGGATGATCCCCTGCACCAGTTCCGGCAGACGCACAAAAGCAATGGTGATATTGCGCACATCGCTGGTTAACCCCGCCAGCAACGAGGCGCTACCAAGTTGTTCAATGCGCTCGACATGGGTATCCAGAATCCGCTTGATAAATTCACTACGCAGTCGGTAAACGAAGTGATGCCCCAAAGTGGTGAGCGCCAGTTGCGATCCGAGAGTGACGGCCATCAACAGCAGCAATAACCCCAGAAACTCCGGCAACACCAGCAGACTGGTATCCGCCGTTTCGATAAGGCGCTGATTGATAAAAGCAATTAAGCCAATGCCTAATGCCGCACTGGCGAGGCTTAGCGCCATCACACTGATAAATGGCCAGCGATACTGCCGCCAGACAAGTACAAGAAGTTCCATGCAGAAAACCCGGACAATGAATTACAGCCCGCAGTTTAAACATCTTCGTGCGCACAGCAATAATAATTCTTATTTTTATTCTTTTTTACCTGCCTGACGGAATGTCAGGTTGTAGCGGCAGTCGGTGGTGAGTGGATGACCCCCCACTTTCAACGGTTGAATGCCATGATAAAACAGCCGCGACTCACCACCCCATACCACCACATCGCCATGTTCCAACAACAAACGTTTGAGCGGATCATTTCGTTTCAGGCCGCCAAATTGAAAAATCGCGGGTAAGCCCAGAGAAACAGAAACAATTGGCGCGCGCAGATCCGGTTCGTCTTTATCCTGATGCAGCGACAGTTTCGCGCCAGGAACGTAGCGGTTGATCAAACAGGCATCTGGCTGGAAATCTGGATAGCCCGCTGCCGTAGCCGCACGTTGACATAAATGATGAAAACTCTGCGGCATGGCGGGCCACGGTTTATTTGTTTGCGGATCAATGGGCGAATAGAGATAACCTTGCCGATGGGTCGTCCAGCCCAGATGCCCACAGTTGGTCATCGCCACCGACATGGTATATCCGCCTGGAGTGACCATCTGGCGAAACGGCGACTGGCTGGCAACGTCATTAATATCGCGGATCAGTTGCTCCGCAGCGTTAAAAGCAAAACGGTGCAAAATCACCGCTCCAGCCGCCAGTGGTTCTTGCCACGGTTCAGCATCGGCAAACAGATCCAACATTACCTTTCCTCATTTTCAGCTTCGCGGCGCAGCAGTTGCGCTTTGCGCGACACGCCCCAGCGGTAACCGGAAAGTGTGCCATCACCACGGACCACCCGATGACAAGGTATAACGATAGCTAGCTTGTTGGCGGCACAGGCGCTGGCAACGGCCCGTACCGCTTTCGGTTTGCCAATGGCGTTAGCCAGTTGCTGATAACTGACGGTTTCACCGCAAGGTATCGTGCGCAGTGCCTGCCAGACTTGTTGCTGAAAAGCAGTGCCGCGAATGTCCAGTGGTAACGTCAGCGGCGTATCGCGTTGATTGAGGCTGGCGATCACTTCACGCACATGTTGCTGAAACGTAAGATCGGCAGGCGCGCTGTCGGCAGCGGGAAACATCTGCTGTAACTCGCTGATTAGTGTCGCGTCATCATCGCCCAGTAATATCGCGCAAATCCCCCGCTCACTTTCTGCCACCAGGCAACGGCCCAGCTCACAATCAGCCAGCGCGTAACGCACCGCCAGATTTTCGCCACCGTGACGGAATTGTTTAGCCGTCATGCCCAGCGTTTCGTCGGCTTTGCGGTAGTAACTGCTGCTGTCGGGGAATCCGGCGTTAAGAATAGATGTAGTCACGCTCTCCCCTTTCGCCAGCAATTCGCGCAAACGGCGAGCGCGCCAGGCCTGTTGCCAGGCTTTAGGCGTCATTCCGGTAGTCGCTTTAAACAACCGATGCAAATGAAATGGACTCATCGCCACCTGGTCGGCTAAGGCTTCCAGCGTTACAGGCGTTTCCTGTTCCAGAAGTCGGCAGGCGTGGGTAATTTTATCAAGGCGATGTTGCTGGGCATTGGCTTTGTCTGGCTGACAACGTTTGCAGGGGCGAAATCCGGCGGCGAGTGCCTCGCTGGCATTTGCGTAGAAGGAGACATTTTCCCGCAAGGCATGTCTGGCGCGGCAAGACGGACGGCAAAAGATACCTGTGGTGCGCACGGCGAAAACGAATTCGCCGTCGGCATTCGGGTCGCGGGCTAAGACAGATTGCCAGCGTTGATCGTCTGTTAAGCATGTGGCGTTTTTCATAATCTGCTCCCTGGTTAAGGATAGCCTTTAGTCTGCCCGGTCACCATCGCGCAAAAACCAACAATCTTGCGCTTTAATTTTTTTCGCTGATAAGGAAGCTTTTAAACTGCGGCGACATCCAGGTTTTAAAGCTATCGCCCTCTTTGGTGATCATATAGACCGCCAGCCCTTCCCGGCGAACAACTTCTTTGGCTTTATCCGGCCCGAGCACCATCAAACCTGTGTCCCAGGCGTCGGCTTCCAGCGCCGTCGGGGCAATCACCGTCACGGATACCAGATTATGTTCAATGGGACGCCCGGTTTGCGGATCGATAACATGAGAAAGACGTTTGCCGTCCAGTTCGTAATAGTTACGGTAGCTGCCAGAGGTGCTAATACCATGACCGTTGATATCCACCACGGCCTGAACCGCGTTTTCTTTATCGGTTGGTTTTTGAATCGCTACCCGCCACGGCTGGCCTTCAACGTTCATACCACGGCTGTTCAGCGCGCCGCCCACCGACACCAGATAGCGGGAAATCCCTTCCTGCTCCATCAAGCGTGCCAGGTGATCCGCCGCATAACCTTCGCCGACGGTGGAGAGATCGACATATAAATCCGGCAGGTCTTTTTGCAGATATTGCTGATGCGACTGATTAATGACCGTCAGGTGCTGTAAGCCGGTTTTGGCTTTCATCGCATCGATCTGTTCCTGACTCGGAATTTGAACCGGCTGTTGTTCCGGACCGAAACCCCACAGATTCACCAGCGGCCCGACGGTTATATCCATCGCGCCATCGGTCTTCGCGCCAATGCGTAGCGAGGTGGTGACGATATCGGCCATCGCTTCACTTACCGGCCACGGCGACAAACTTTGCGAGTCGTTAAAGCGCATCAGCGCGGAATCTTTTTTATAGGTCGAAAGCAGCTGATCGTCAGCGTCCAGTTGGGTCTGAATCTTTTCTTTAAGTTCGGCACTGCGTTTGGCGTCAATGCCCGGGATGCTGGCACGCCAGAAGGTACCCATGGTTTTGCCTTCAAGAACGGTAACTTCAGTAGCGTGGGTTTTGGCGGGTTGTGGTTTTTGATCGCAACCAACAAAGAAGAGCGCGGCAGCCAGCAGTGCCACGCGGGTAAAGCTTATTTCCATACGTGATTATCCTCATGCGAACGGTCGCAAGAGTACACCAAAAAACTGTGTTTGTACGCTGAAAACAATGAAAAAAGGGCCCGCAGGCCCTTTGTTCGATATCAATCGAGATTAGAACTGGTAAACCAGGCCCAGAGCTACGATGTTATCAGTGTTGATGCCAGCGTCACGAGTGAACTGGTTGTCGTCCAGCAGGTTGATTTTGTAGTCAACGTAGGTGGACATGTTTTTGTTGAAGTAGTAGGTCGCACCAACATCAACATATTTCAGGATATCTTCGTCGTCGTAGTTACGGCCATTGATGACACCCAGGTTTTTACCTTTAGACTGCAGGTAAGCCAGGGACGGACGCAGACCGAAGTCGAACTGGTACTGAGCAACAGCTTCGAAGTTCTGTGCTTTGTTCGCCCAACCCAGGGAACCTACGCGAGTTGCGTTGTAGGTCTGGGTGTACTGAGCAGCCAGGTAGATGTTGTTAGCGTCGTATTTCAGACCACCAGTGTAGGTTTCAGCACGGTCGCCAGTACCGATCAGGCCAGTGTTGTTCTGATCCCAGGTACGTTTGGAGCTGGAAACTGCAGCACCAACGCCGAAGCCTTCGTAATCATAAGTGATAGATCCGCCGACACCGTCGCCGTTCTGACGCAGAGCACCACGACCATTATTGGTCTGGTCTTCACCGCTTACGCTGCCGTTGGTACCCTGGTACTGAACAGCAAAGTTCAGGCCGTCAACCAGACCGAAGAAGTCGGTGTTACGGTAGGTCGCGAAGCCGTTACCACGCTGCTGCATGAAGTTGTCAGAACCGTAAGTGTCGCCACCGAATTCTGGCAGGACGTCGGTCCAGGAAGTTACGTCATAAACAACGCCGTAGTTACGACCGTAGTCGAAAGAACCCACATCCTGGAATTTCAGACCTGCGAATGCCACACGGGTCCAGGAGTTGTTTTCGTTTTCAGCGCTGTTGCCCTGGATCTGATATTCCCACTGGCCGTAACCGGTCAGTTGGTCAGTAACCTGAGTTTCACCTTTGAAGCCAAGACGCATGTAGGTCTGGTCGCCATCTACAGACTTGTCGTCAGAGAAATAGTGCAGGCCGTCTACTTTACCGTACAGATCTAATTTGTTGCCGTCTTTGTTGTAAACTTCAGCAGCGTTTGCTGCGCCTGCTACCAGCAGAGCTGGGACCAGGAGGGACAGTACTTTAACTTTCATGTTATTAACCCTCTGTTATATGCCTTTATTTGCTTTTTTATGCCACTGCATACTGATTAACCCTCATTAATCAGTCGGCAAGTCCATTCTCCCCAAAAATGCAGAATAATCCAACACGAATATGATACTAAAACTTTTAAGATGTTTCATTTATCGCTATAGATGTTTCAGAATGTAAATGCAAGGGAACTTTTTAAGATTATTGCGGAATGGCCAAATAAGCACCTAACATCAAGCAATATTAATTCAAGGTTAAAATCAATAACTTATTCTTAATTATTTGACAGCACTGAATGTCAAAACAAAACCTTCACTCGCAACTAGAATATCTTCCGCTATCATCATTAACTTTATTTATTACCGTCATTCATTTCTGAATGTCTGTTTACCCCTATTTCAACCGGATGCCTCGCATCCGGTTTTTTTTACCCTTCTTTACACACTTTTCATTATTCTGTGCTACCACAGCAAAACTATAACGCTCGTTAACTATTTCACAAATAATTAACATCAGCATAATTTCCAGCAATCTTCGTTTATTTGCAATTAATTTCGTTAGGCTTTTTGTAGGTTATTTGTACAGCAAAATGGCGCTTGTACATCTATTTCCCCCAATGCAGGATGATAAATATCACTGGAGAATAGAGAATCATCAATCAGGTAAGAGTCTGGAATTTCACACTGTACCCTTTATACTGCCCTATCACTTCGCGAAGTTTTAACAGGTCATAAACACGAATGCGTCAGAAAGAGACAACGGCCACGACCCGCTTTTCACTCCTACCGGGGAGCATTACCCGCTTCTTTTTACTGTTGATCATTGTGTTACTGGTGACGATGGGTGTAATGGTACAAAGCGCCGTTAACGCCTGGCTGAAAGATAAAAGTTACCAGATTGTCGACATTACCCACGCAATCCAAAAGCGCGTCGATACCTGGCGTTACGTGACCTGGCAGATCTACGACAACATTGCCGCGACGACCTCCCCCTCCTCCGGCGAAGGTTTACAAGAGACGCGCCTGAAACAGGATGTCTACTATCTGGAGAAACCACGCCGCAAAACGGAAGCGTTAATCTTTGGCTCTCATGACAACTCAACGCTTGAGATGACTCAACGGATGTCCACCTATCTGGACACATTGTGGGGCGCAGAAAATGTACCGTGGTCGATGTATTACCTGAATGGTCAGGATAACAGTCTGGTGCTGATCTCAACCCTACCCCTCAAAGATCTCACCTCCGGATTTAAAGAATCGACCGTCAGCGACATTGTTGATTCACGTCGTGCAGAGATGTTGCAACAGGCCAACGCCCTCGATGAACGCGAAAGTTTTTCTAACATGCGCCGCCTGGCCTGGCAGAACGGTCATTACTTTACCTTGCGTACCACGTTCAACCAGCCGGGACATCTGGCAACGGTCGTGGCTTTTGATCTGCCGATTAATGATTTGATCCCACCGGGTATGCCGCTGGACAGTTTCCGCCTTGAGCCAGACGCGACGGCAACGGGAAACAATGAAAATGAGAAAGAAGGGACGGATAGCGTCAGTATCCACTTTAACAGTACGAAGATTGAAATCTCCTCGGCACTCAACTCTACCGATATGCGCCTGGTCTGGCAGGTTCCTTATGGCACCTTATTGCTGGATACGTTGCAAAACATTCTGCTGCCACTGCTGCTGAACATCGGTTTGCTGGCGCTGGCATTATTTGGCTATACCACATTCCGCCATTTCTCCAGCCGCAGTACAGAAAGCGTCCCCAGCACGGCGGTCAATAACGAATTGCGCATTTTACGGGCAATTAATGAAGAGATAGTCTCACTGCTGCCGCTCGGCCTGCTGGTTCACGATCAGGAATCGAACCGCACAGTCATAAGTAACAAAATTGCCGATCATTTGCTGCCGCATTTGAATCTGCAAAACATCACTACCATGGCGGAGCAGCATCAGGGGATTATTCAGGCGACGATCAATAACGAGCTGTATGAGATCCGCATGTTCCGCAGCCAGGTTGCGCCGCGCACACAAATTTTCATTATTCGCGATCAGGATCGCGAAGTGCTGGTAAACAAGAAACTCAAGCAGGCGCAGCGTCTGTATGAGAAAAACCAGCAGGGGCGGATGACCTTTATGAAAAACATTGGCGATGCGCTGAAAGAACCCGCACAGTCCCTGGCGGAGAGCGCGGCTAAACTCAACGCCCCGGAAGGCAAACAACTGGCGAATCAGGCAGATGTGCTGGTGCGGCTGGTCGATGAAATACAGTTAGCGAACATGCTTGCGGACGATAGCTGGAAAAGTGAGACGGAGCTGTTCTCCGTGCAGGATTTAATTGATGAAGTAGTGCCTTCAGTGTTGCCTGCCATCAAGCGTAAAGGTCTGCAACTGCTGATTAACAATCATCTGAAAGCACACGATATGCGCCGCGGCGATCGCGATGCCTTACGACGTATTTTGCTACTACTGATGCAATATGCCGTGACCTCAACGCAATTGGGAAAAATCACCCTTGAGGTTGATCAGGATGAGTCCTCCGAAGACCGCCTGACGTTCCGCATTCTGGACACTGGAGAAGGCGTAAGCATTCATGAAATGGATAATTTGCACTTCCCGTTTATCAACCAGACCCAAAACGATCGCTATGGCAAGGCGGACCCGCTGGCATTCTGGCTGAGCGATCAACTGGCGCGTAAACTGGGCGGTCATTTAAACATCAAAACGCGGGATGGGCTTGGTACACGCTACTCTGTGCATATCAAAATGCTCGCAGCTGACCCGGAAGTTGAAGAGGAAGAAGAGCGATTACTGGATGATGTCTGCGTAATGGTGGATGTTACTTCGGCAGAAATTCGGAATATTGTCACTCGCCAGTTAGAAAATTGGGGGGCAACCTGTATCACACCCGATGAAAGATTAATTAGTCAAGATTATGATATCTTTTTAACGGATAATCCGTCTAATCTTACTGCCTCTGGCTTGCTTTTAAGCGATGATGAGTCTGGCGTACGGGAAATTGGGCCTGGTCAATTGTGCGTCAACTTCAATATGAGCAACGCTATGCAGGAAGCGGTCTTACAATTAATTGAAGTGCAACTGGCGCAGGAAGAGGTGACAGAATCGCCTCTGGGCGGAGATGAAAATGCGCAACTCCATGCCAGCGGCTATTATGCGCTCTTTGTAGACACAGTACCGGATGATGTTAAGAGGCTATATACTGAAGCAGCAACCAGTGACTTTGCTGCGTTAGCCCAAACGGCTCATCGTCTTAAAGGCGTATTTGCCATGCTAAATCTGGTACCCGGCAAGCAGTTATGTGAAACGCTGGAACATCTGATTCGTGAGAAGGATGTTCCAGGAATAGAAAAATACATCAGCGACATTGACAGTTATGTCAAGAGCTTGCTGTAGCAAGGTAGCCTATTACATGAACAATATGAACGTAATTATTGCCGATGACCATCCGATAGTCTTGTTCGGTATTCGCAAATCACTTGAGCAAATTGAGTGGGTGAATGTTGTCGGCGAATTTGAAGACTCTACAGCACTGATCAACAACTTGCCGAAACTGGATGCACATGTGTTGATTACCGATCTCTCCATGCCTGGCGATAAGTACGGCGATGGCATTACCTTAATCAAGTACATCAAGCGCCATTTCCCAAGCCTGTCGATCATTGTTCTGACCATGAACAACAACCCGGCGATTCTTAGTGCGGTATTGGATCTGGATATCGAAGGGATCGTGCTGAAACAAGGTGCACCGACCGATCTGCCGAAAGCTCTCGCCGCGCTGCAGAAAGGGAAGAAATTTACCCCGGAAAGCGTTTCTCGCCTGTTGGAAAAAATCAGTGCTGGTGGTTACGGTGACAAGCGTCTCTCGCCAAAAGAGAGTGAAGTTCTGCGCCTGTTTGCGGAAGGCTTCCTGGTGACCGAGAT
>OAVW01000415.1_pt1 | contig 13627 bp, 11 predicted proteins | sample 1495321 | NCBI WGS metagenome assembly OAVW01 (sample SAMEA2580108, study PRJEB22360) | human gut metagenome | biome: human gut; feature: human-associated habitat; material: faeces | place: Denmark | collected 2008/2010 | reverse complement strand
TTCACCTGCAAAAACAGGGCACACATAGCCTCTTTCAATAAAAGAAAATCGATTACGTAGAATCTGCGGATTTAAGTGCTTATTATAAAACAAACTTTAATGAGTTAGACGCAGTAGCTGATTGGATTAAGCTTCATCACTCGTGATTTGCTTAATCCTAATCAGCCTTGCGGGGGTAAGACGACGAAGAAAAACAGACTCACACTGTGAGTCTGTTTCTTTCTTCTGTCTTACTCCCAAGGATTCGAAGTAATCGATATACCTAATATTTTTTAATTTGCACAAAATCTATGTGATGTCCCACTGTTTTATGTAGGATGAAGTCGGCGCGGGTTTTCGTTGGTAAGATGTATTCCTTAAGGTTCTTCAGGTTAGTCTTCTGCCACACGTCTTTCGCCATGGCAATCGCGTCCGCACGATTCCCAATCGCATATTGATAGTAATAGTTATCCGGCTGTGATTTCGCACGGTCCATCAACAATTCGAAACGCTCCAAGTACCATTGCTCAATCAGCGTTGCATCGGCATCTACGAAAATCGACCAGTCGAAGAAATCACTCACGTAAATTTCACGATTTGGCGGTAGTTGCAACACATTAATCCCCTCAACAATCAAGATGTCAGGCGACTCAATCGTCTGCACTTCCCCTGGCACAATATCGTAAATCTCATGCGAGTAGACCGGCGCATCCACGCTTGGATTTCCCGTCTTCACTTCGAGTAAGAAATGAACGAGAGCTTCCATGTCGTAACTTTCCGGGAATCCCTTGCGATCTAAGATACCGCGGTTAATCAGCTCCTGAGTCGGTAATAAGAATCCGTCTGTCGTCATTAGGAAAACGCGCTTATCCGGGTAGCGTTGTTGTAGCATCGTTTGCATCAAGCGGGCAGTCGTACTCTTCCCAACGGCCACACTCCCAGAAACCCCGATAATAAAAGGTACTGTTTTCTTCGTTTGATGAAGAAATTGCTGTTCCTCCGTGCGTAATTCAATATGTTTTTTAAAGTATAAATCGAAATAATCAAGCATCGGCACATACACTTCTTGTACGTCCTGTAGGGAAATGCGGTCGTTTAATGAGGTTAAGTGCGCAAGTTCTTCTCTCGTCATTGTGAATGGATGGGCGCCTTCGTACTGGCTCCACTCTTCTCGTTTAATTTGGTAATACGTCTCGTTTTCTTTCAACGGATTCGTCTCCTTCAGCTACTGAGTCCTATTCTTGAATTGTACCACATGTTGAACACGGTTTCTATTTTTCATTATCTTAAGTTTTTCCCATGAAATCGCCGTGTTTGTTTACGTCGGGGCGTGGATTTAGTAGAATGAAAAGTGAATATAAGGAAAGGATTTGTCGTATGAAACCACAAACAGGAACAGGCCTGGCAAATGGAAAGATTATTCTAGCCGGTGAACATGCCGTTGTGTATCACGAACCAGCGATTGCACTGCCAATTGACGCGGTTTACGTGAAGGCGGATATAGTCTCTGTAAAAGAGGGCCAAACGATTCAATGTGAACTTTATACAGGCGACGTAAACGAGATGCCTACTTCGATGGCAGGGCTACAATTTGCGATTCGCGAAGCGTTCAAACTAGCCTCTGAAAAAGACGTGACGGCTCATGCTTTTACGCTCTCGATTGAGTCTACGATTCCTGCAGAACGTGGAATGGGCTCAAGCGCTGCAGTCAGCGTTGCGGTGGTGCGTGCCATTTTCGATTTCTTGGATGCGACTCTTCCTGAAGAAACCTTATGGGACATCGTTCAAGGCGCAGAAACCATTTCACATGGAAATCCGAGTGGCGTCGACACGGCGACAACGAGCGGGACGCGTCCTGTATTTTTCCAAAAAGAACAAGAACTACAAACGCTCCACCTCGATATGCCAGCATACCTCGTGATTGCCGATTCGGGTGTTACTGGAAATACGAAGCAAGCGGTGCAGCATGTGAGTACCTTGCAAGAACGCATCATCGACCCTACTACACAAGAGACTGGTTCGGATGCGGTCCAATCGATTGGCGCTATCGTGAATGAAACGAAAGAGGCCATCGAGGAACAAGACCCACAAAAACTTGGGCAACTGATGAGCGAAAATCATGAACGCCTCCAACAACTCGGCGTGTCGCATGACGTCATTGATACACTCGTCGATACGGCCCATCAAAACAACGCACTTGGGGCCAAAGTCACAGGTGGCGGCCTTGGAGGATGCATGATTGCCCTCGTTGAAACCGAGGAAGATGCCCTTCATTTACAAGAACAATTCATGAAACAAGGAGCGCAGGCGGTCTGGATTCAGTCGCTGGCGAAAAAGGAGAATACCAAATGACATCGAACATTGGAATCACGCGTGCGCATACGAATATCGCACTGATTAAATATTGGGGAAAGGAAAATAAGGAACTCTTCATTCCGATGAATAGCAGCCTTTCTTTGACCCTCGAAGCCTTCTATACCGATACTAAAGTCGAACTCACAGACGCCTTAACGGAAGACGAGTTCTATCTTAACGGCACCAAACAAGACGAAGCGGCAACGGCTAAAATTACGCGCTTTTTAGACTTGTTCCGCGCAGAAACTGGAGATACGCGTCGTGCTCGTGTGGAGAGTCTGAACTTTGTACCAACAGCAGCAGGCCTTGCAAGTTCTGCTTCCGCATTTGCGGCACTAGCTGGTGCGATGAACGAGGCGACAGGCCTTCAGTTGCCTGCCCAACAATTATCGACTTACGCGCGTCGTGGAAGCGGCAGTGCTACTCGTAGTCTCTTTGGCGGATTTGTCGAATGGAATAAGGGTGACTCCAACGAGAACAGTATGGCGATTCCTGTCGACGATGCGAATTTCAACATCGGGATGATTATTATCGTCGTGAGCGCGGCCGAAAAGAAAATTTCGAGTCGTTCCGGCATGGAATTGACCGTTTCGACTTCTCCGTTTTACAAAGGTTGGGTCACTTCAGCGGCGACCGATTTAGCCGACATCAAAGAGGCCATCAAGGACCGCGACATTCATCGCATCGGCTCTATTGCGGAATTTAACGGCATGAAAATGCACGCTACGATGCTGGCAAGTAACCCTCCATTCTGTTATTTCGAACCGGAGAGTATTATCGCCCAACAAACGATTCGCACAATTCGAGAAGAACGAGGCATTCCGGCCTACTTCACGATGGATGCTGGGCCAAACGTCAAAGTCATTTGCAAGGCGAGCGATATTCCAGCGATTATGGAAGAGCTTGGCAAAGTATTCCCGAGTGAAAAACTCATCCCTACGCTTCCAGGAGAAGGCATTCGTACGCTAAGTGAAGACGAATGGAACGCTTCTCGTGCAGCTTTTGAAGGGAAGTGAGCGCGTGACGATTACTTCAAAAGCTCCCGGTAAACTCTTTATCGCTGGAGAATATGCGGTTGTCGAACCAGGACACGGGGCCATTGTTGCAGCTGTGTCGCGCTACTTAACTGTCACCATCGACGAAGCTACTGGTGTAGGAACCTTAACCTCTACGCAAAATCCAGACGTCGTTGTGGAATGGACGCGCGAAGGAGAACTATTCCATGCAAAAGGAGAACATCCCTATAAACTAGTCGAAGAAGCGATTCTGGTCGCAGAACAGTATGTACGCGAATCCGGGAAACTAACAAATTCCCTCTACTCGCTTTCGATTACAAGTGAACTCGATGACGCTAAGCGTGGTATTAAATACGGACTTGGTTCCAGTGGCGCCGTTGTAGTCGCAACGATTCAAGCCATTCTTGATTTTTACAAGACTCCACGCACATCTCTACTCGTCTATAAGCTGAGTGTGTTAACGAATCTCCGCTTATCCCAACGTGGATCCTTTGGAGATATCGCCGCCTCTTCTTTTGGCGGAATGGTGTATTACACAAGCCCAGACCGAGGCGAATTACTCGAACAATTACAAAGCCAATCAATCAAAGAAATTTTTGACACCGACTGGAAAGACCTCACGATTGAGCGTCTTCCAGAAATCCCAGACTTCACCCTCTTAGTCGGATGGACAGGACAAGTCGCTATCACGGATTCACTCATTCAAGCCACTGAAAAGAAACGCAAAGTCGAAACAGACAGTGCTTTTTACAAAGAATTTTTAGAAAAGAGTCACGCCATCGTTCAAGGCCTACAAAGTGCTTGGAACAAACAAGACATCCCAGCTCTACAAGAAGGCATCCGTGCTAACCGTGCTTTGCTAAATGAATTTGCACGAGAAATGCAGCTAGAGATTGAAACACCCGCACTCCAAACACTCTGCAACCTCGCAGAACAAGTCGGTGCCTGCGCAAAAACATCCGGTGCTGGTGGCGGCGACTGTGGCATTTGCTTTACACAAAACGAAACCGAGAGACAACAAATCGAAAATCAATGGGCCAAGGCTCAAATTCAAGTGCTTCCGCTGACCATCGCTGAAGCCTGGTAAAGGAGATTAATGATGGATTTATTTCAACAACAAATGAATCGAAAGGACGAGCATGTGGGTCATGCGAACCAGCAATACCGTGCAACGAGCGCTCCCGAGTTTGTGGAAACGCGCTTCGTGCATCATCCCTTCACAACCGTTGATGTGGCTGATATATCATTGCAGACAGAGCTTGCTGGGCTCACCTTCGATGTTCCATTTTTCATCAACGCCATCACGGGTGGAAGTCCGCTAACGACTGCGTTAAACCAGCGCTTAGCCATATTGGCGCATGAAACAGGTATGGCAATGGCGACTGGTTCGATGAGTATCGCGATGAAGTTTCCTGAAAGTGCGGAAAGCTTCAAGGTGATTCGCCAGGAAAATCCAAACGGTATTCTCTTCGCGAATCTTGGTGCGCATTACGACGCCGAAGCTGCTAAACGTGCCGTCGAACTCATCGAAGCCAACGCGATTCAAATTCACGTCAACCGTGCACAAGAACTCGTGATGCCAGAGGGAGACCGCATCTTTAGCAATTGGCTTAAAAACATCGAAGCCATCGTTAAAACAAGTTCCGTTCCAGTCATCGTAAAGGAAGTCGGATTCGGATTTAGCCGTGAAGCCATCGCGCAACTAGAGAGTATCGGAGTCGCTGCTATCGACATTAGCGGTACAGGCGGTACGAATTTCGCCAAAATCGAAAACGGCCGTCGCAAGGACGATAAACTCGATTTCCTAGAAGACTGGGGACAAACGACCTTGACGTCTCTGATGGAAGCCCAAGGGAGCCGCACCCCAATCATCGCTTCCGGCGGTGTGAAAACGCCACTGGACATGGCCAAATGTTTCGCGCTTGGAGCTAGCCTTGTCGGATTGTCTGGTGAAATGTTGCATCTCGTACGTAAAGACGACTCCCTTCCAGACGCGATTCATACGGTTCAAACATGGAAAGAGCAACTGACAACGATCTTAACGCTTGTCGGCGCTGATAGTATTTCTAGTCTCCAACAAGCTCCTATTGTGGTCGCACCAAGCCTCCAAAACTGGTGTGATGCCCGCGGGATTGATTGGAAACATCTTGCACAACGTTAAAAGCAAAAGAGCTTAGGCGATTGCCTAAGCTCTTTTCTATGTCTACGGGAAAAATAAGTAATGGATAATGCGCAGTACGTAGAAGAAAATCCCAACAATGAGTAAAACAACCATCACGACATGCACATACGGCCCTACTGGTGTACTCACGAAAGCTTGTAGCGCTGGGATTTTTGTATATAAGACAAAGTACAAGACGCTAATCCAGAACCCGAGTCCTAATAATCTTTTCATGAGACGTCCTTTCTATAAAACGAAGTACTGCATGATTAAGCTAGTGACAGTCACCATAAACCAAGTAGCTAAACCGGTTAAGATTGGTTTTGCCCCTGCTTCTTTGAATTGTTGGAAGGATACTTGCATACCGATACCTGCTAATGCCATCGCCATCAACCAGTTAGACGCTAATTTTGCATACGGTACAAGGAAATTTGGGAATAGGCCCACACTTGTAATGATGGAAGCGACCATGAACCAAATGATAAACATTGGCACGATATTCTTCCATTGAACGCTTTGTCCTTCTTGTTTCATGCGACGTGCTTCGACAAATGATAATACGAGGCAGGCTGGAACAATCATCAACGCACGAGTAAGTTTCACGATTGTCGCGATTTCTAACGCTTCTGCACTGTAACTTGCGCCAGCTGCGACCACGCTTGATGTATCGTTAATCGCTGTCCCTGCGAAAAGTCCGAACTGAGACGCGTCCATGCCCATCATATGTCCTAAGAATGGGAAGAGAAATACCGCGATGACGTTGAATAGGAATATGGTTGAAATCGACAACGCGACTTCATCATCTTCTGCTCTAATAATCGGTGAAGCTGCCTCGTATTAAAAATGGGGGACGCTGCCGCAATCGCAGATCCCCCGCAAATCGCAGTCCCGAAACCAACAAGAATCTTCAGTGGACGAGACAATTTGAAGAAATTTCCTACAAGTAGCGCTGTTAGAAACGCAATCGAGATGGTCACAATCGTCACTGGGAACGATGATGCACCTGTTTGGCTCACCTGCGCAAACGACATTGTAAATCCTAGTGCGATAATGGAGTAATGTAATAATTTTTTCGCTGAATAATTGATCCCCGGTCTAAAATCACTTGGGATTTTCCAAAATCGGTTCAAGACCATCCCTAAAATAATAGCAAATACCGCACTCCCAATGACTGGGAATAGCTTATCGAGCATCACTGAGACAACCGCTATAGCAAATGTACACAACAATCCTTTTCTTTTTTCCATGAATGATGACATTTCATCAGATCCTTTCAATACTAAATCTTTACTAGTATAGCACACTCCGCCTTGATTTTCTTACACAAATTGAAAAAGTGCATCATCCTTTAAAATTAACCGTGTGCAATTCGACACGGTTTACTCCAATCAAAAACCGCTTTTACGATTCGTGGAGAAATTTCCTTAAAAATGGTACAATCACGGCAAAAGCATCCAAAGAAATTCAAGACGCTTATGCTGTTGTTGATTTCTATAATTTAGATTCGGAGGAAATGAAGATGGCGGAACAAATGGAAAAATACGAAGAAGTCTATTGGAAAACAATCGAATATGCCAAAGAGACCGCTAGAGAAGCTGGACTTAAAGAAGGTCAAGTTTTGGCATTTCTTAAAATGAATCTTCCTATCACAGAAATCATGAAACACACTGGATTATCTGAAGAAGAGATTCAAAAAATTAAAACTACACTATAACAAAAACCGCTTAGAATCACGCATCCGTGCTGACTCTAAGCGGTTATTTTTTAGAATTGTTTTACGACAACCCCATCAGGAGTTCCTACAAGCACGATATCTGTCATGTTTGTGAAGAGGCCTTGCTCTACCACACCTGTCATGCCTTTGATTTTTTCTCCAAATGCGATTGGGTCTTTAATTGGATAGACATCCAAGTCGATAATGTAGTTTTTGCTATCGGTTAAGTAACGTTCTCCGTCACGTTCGCGGAATGTTGGTTTGTATCCTAGCGCTTCAAAACGTTTGAATAATTGTTCTGACCCGTACGGCACTACTTCCACTGGTAATGGGAAACGACCTAAGTAGTCGACCATTTTTGATTCGTCTACAATCCAGATAACACTTTTTGATTGTTCGGCAACGATTTTTTCGAATAGTAACGCACCGCCGCCCCCTTTGATTCCTGAAAAATCTGGAGCAATTTCGTCCGCGCCGTCAATCGTTACGTCGATATAATCCACTTCATCCACGCTCTTCAACGGAATTCCAAGCGCTTCTGCTTGTTTCTTCGTTGCTAAAGAAGTCGTTACTCCCACGATTTCAAGACCTTCTTCTTTCACGCGGCGACCGATTTCTTCTACAAAATAGTAGGCTGTCGAACCCGTTCCTAGACCAACCGTCATTCCACTTTCTACATATTCTGCGGCTTTCTTGCCGACTAATTCTTTCATGTTCATTCAAGCTTCCCCCTGAGAAATGATCTATGTTGAGTATAGCATAACTGGCTTCTTCAAACTATCTCTTCTCGTAAATTTCTACTTCTTTTTATGCGATGCGGCTGCTTCTAAGGCGCGTTTTAAATAACGACCAGTATGGCTATTTTTATCCTTCGCCACTTCTTCAGGCGTCCCAGTCGCAATCACAAGTCCACCACCGCTACCGCCTTCTGGACCCATATCAATAATATAGTCAGCAGTCTTAATCACATCTAAGTTATGTTCGATGACAAGCACGGTATTCCCCGCTTCAACTAAACGATTCAACACTTCAAGTAGGCGTGCGATATCGTCTGTATGCAAGCCAGTTGTTGGTTCATCGAGCACGTAGAAGGTATTGCCGGTTGAGACACGTTGAAGTTCACTGGCTAACTTCATCCGTTGCGCTTCTCCTCCAGAGAGCGTTGTGGCAGATTGGCCAAGGGTTACGTAGCCGAGTCCAACATCCTTAATCGTTTGTAATTTACGTTTGATTTTTGGTACGGCTTGGAAAAATTCCACCGCTTCTTCGACCGTTAATTCAAGAATATCCGCGATACTCTTTCCTTTGTATTTCACTTCGAGCGTTTCTGAGTTATACCGCGTTCCGTGGCAGACTTCACACGGCACATATACGTCTGGCAAGAAGTGCATCTCGATTTTCAGAATGCCGTCCCCTTTACAAGACTCGCATCGTCCACCCTTCACGTTGAAACTGAAGCGGCCTTTCTTGTATCCACGGATTTTTGCTTCGTTTGTTGTCGCAAATAAATCACGAATATCGTCAAATACACCCGTATACGTCGCTGGATTGCTTCGTGGGGTTCTTCCGATTGGGCTTTGGTCGATATCGATAATCTTATCGAGGCTCTCAAATCCAGAAATGCTCTTGAACTTCCCTGGTTTTTCCTTCGTACGCGTAATCTCACGCGCTAAAGCTTTCTTCAATACGCTGTTGACAAGCGAGCTCTTCCCAGAACCTGATACCCCTGTCACGGCCACAAAACGTCCAAGTGGCACATCCACATCGATACCGCGTAAGTTATTTTCCGCAGCACCTTCTAAATGGATCCAGCCCTTATCTTCCCTGCGACGTTCGCTTGGAACTGGAATGTATTTCTTGCCGGCTAAATATTGTCCTGTCAGTGATTTCTTATTCTTCTCCACTTCTTTTGGAGTCCCAGCGGCGATAATCTCACCACCGAATTCACCCGCACCTGGACCGATATCAATCAAGTAGTCCGCAGCACGCATCGTGTCTTCGTCATGTTCTACGACAATCAAGGTATTTCCAAGGTCACGCATACTCTTCAATGACTCGATTAAGCGGTCATTGTCGCGTTGGTGAAGTCCAATCGATGGCTCGTCTAAAATATAAAGAACTCCCGAAAGGTTTGACCCGATTTGCGTCGCTAAACGAATTCGTTGTGCTTCTCCCCCTGATAACGTTCCTGCAGCACGGCTCAATGTTAAATATTGCAAGCCAACATTGCGTAAGAATTTCAAACGAGAGCTTACTTCTTTTAAGATTGGAGCTGCGATTTGCTCATCAGTTTCGGATAAGTTTAAGTCTTTGAAGAAATCAATCTCATCGTCTACAGACAGTGTCAACACTTCACTGATGTTTTTTCCTCCTACTTTGACAGACAATGCCTGTTCATTTAAACGGAATCCATGACACTTCTTACATTCTGATTCGTTCATATATTGGCGCATTTGTTCACGCGTGAAATCACTATTCGTTTCACGGTAACGGCGCTCCACATTGACGGCTACTCCTTCAAAAGGAATTTCCACATCACGAACGCCACCAAATTCATTTTCATAATGGAACTTAAAGGTCGCATCTCCTGAACCGTATAACACCATATTCTTTTGTGACTGCGTCAATTTCTCAAATGGAATATTCATCGGAATCTTGAACTGTTTACAAAATTGCTCCAGCATCGTTGGATAATAATTCGAGCTAATTGGATTCCACGGAACAAGTGCTCCTTCTTCTAGCGTTAAGTTTTTATCTGGAACGATTAAATCTAAGTCGACTTCTAGTTTTGATCCTAGACCATCACACTCAGGACACGCTCCAAACGGCGCATTGAATGAGAAGAGACGTGGCTCTAATTCGCCCACCGTAAATCCACAAATAGGACAAGAATGGTGTTCGCTGAAGAGATGTTCTTCCCCACCAATCACATCGACAATCGCATAGCCTTCTGCTAAACGAAGAGCCGCTTCAATCGAATCGAATAGACGTGAACGACTCTTATCATTCACGACGATACGGTCCACGACGATTTCAATATTATGCTTCTTGTTCTTCTCAAGATTGAATTCTTCAGTTACTTCATGCATCTCGCCATCCACGCGCACACGCACGTAGCCGTCTTTTTGAATCTTCTCGAAGACTTTCTTATGCTCGCCTTTCTTCTGAACGACAACTGGCGCTAACACTTGAATCTTCGTCTTCTCTGGCATCGCCATGACGCGGTTTACCATTTGTTCTAAGGACTGGCTTTCAATCGGCGTACCGTCATTTGGACAGATAGGTTTTCCCACACGCGCATATAATAAACGTAAATAGTCATTAATCTCCGTCACCGTTCCCACCGTTGAACGCGGATTACGGGACGTTGTTTTTTGGTCAATGGCAATCGCTGGACTCAAACCGTCGATACTATCCACGTCTGGTTTGTCCATTTGCCCTAAAAATTGACGTGCGTATGCAGATAGACTCTCTACATAACGACGTTGCCCTTCTGCGTATAATGTATCAAACGCAAGAGAACTCTTCCCTGACCCTGATAGTCCTGTAATCACGACAAACTGGTCACGAGGAATGCTCACATCAATATTTTTTAAATTATGAGATCGTGCACCATGCACGAAAATATGGTCTTTTGCCATTTCTATACCTCTTTTTTAATCGATACCTCTATTGTATCAGACTTCCTGCACACGAACAAATGTTCTTATAATTTCACTTCGATTTCTACCGGACAGTGGTCGCTTCCTGTGACATCGCTACGAATGTCGACTTCTTTTAGAAGCGGCGCGAGAACTTCGGATCTTTTAAAGAGGAAGAAACAATAAAATAATCAATTCTCCATCCGATATTTCGTGCACGAGCGCTTCCCATGTAGCTCCACCAGCTATACGCCCCAACTGTGTCAGGATGTAAGTAGCGGAACGCATCCACTAAGCCACTTGCGACAACTTGGTCGAATTTCGCACGTTCTTCTTTAGTGAATCCAGCGTTCATCGTATTCGTTTTTGGATTGGCCAAGTCGATTTCCTTATGGGCTACGTTCAAGTCGCCGCAGAAAATGACTGGTTTTGTCTCTTCTAGCTTCTTAATGTATGCGAGAAAATCATCTTCCCATACTTGGCGATATGCTAGACGTGATAAATCGCGCTTCGCATTTGGTGTATAGACCGTCACTAAGTAAAATTTCTCGAATTCGGCTGTAATCACACGTCCCTCTTGGTCATGTTCTTCGATGCCGATGCCATAAGTCACTGATAATGGTTTTACCTTGGTGAAGATGGCCGTTCCAGAATACCCTTTTTTCACAGCTGAGTTGAAATACACATCATACTCACTAAACTCCATCCCGAGTTCCACTTGTTCTTGTTGCGCCTTTGTTTCTTGTAGGCATAAAATATCTGGATTACTTTCTATTACATACTCTTGTAGAGCACCTTTATTTAATACCGAACGAATTCCGTTCACGTTCCACGTTGCTAATTTCATATTTTTCCCTCCATTACGTCCCTTCCATAGTATCAACTCTAGTGTCTTTTTGCGAATAAAAATAACCAGCAGAAAGCATTTCTACCTTCTTCTGGTTATTTGAGTTTTTCTTTAAATTGTTTCAGTGAACCTTGATTTTCTTCCGGCAAGCATACATAGAAGCTTGTTTGTCCGTTTTCAGATTCGGCATACATCATCCCGCCATGCGACTGTACAATGTTTTCGGCAATCGCCAGACCAAGTCCTGTTCCACCGGTTTCTTTGGAACGGGATGCTTCTGCGCGGTAGAAACGTGCAAAGAGTTGTTCCAACACTTCTTTCGAGATTGGATCTCCGGCGTTTCGAACGGCAATCGTAATAACGCCATCGTTTTTTAAGACTTCCATCGTGATAACAGAACCTTCATGGCCATATTTAATCGCATTCGATAAAAGATTATTAATCACACGCACCATTTTCTCGGCATCGAGTTCAAGAACCACATCACGATTATTCGGCAAGACTTCAATCGCCATTTTTCGTTTTTGTGCTTCGAGCTCGAAGTCCGCTGCGACTTGCTCTAAGAAATTCACGATTGGAATATCATTAAGTCTAAGCGGTGCTCCGTTTGGACGAGTTGTCGTATATTCGAATAAGTCGTCTACGAGTAATTTCATTTGTTCCGCCTTCGAATAGGCGATCTCCGCATAACGCTTCGCATCGGCGCTCTCGACATTGGGTTGATTTACAATCAGTCCAAGATACCCAAGAATCGATGTCAGCGGTGTACGAATATCGTGTGATACATTTGTAATCAATTCATCCTTCGATTTCTCAATCGCGCGTTCATCCTCTAGCGCATTCACGGTCGAATCGACCAATCGGTTAATCGAGTTTACGACTTGCCCCATGTCTCCGGATAAACGGAACGGAATACGTCGGTCATACTGCCCATCCGCAATCAAATGCAACTCCTCCAAAATGTGGTTTAACTGCATTTGTTGGTATCTTCGCATCAAGCGCCAATAAGTAAACGCCACTGCAAAAACGACTGATGTAATCGTGAAGATATTTTTGTAGAACGCAATTTGCTCTCGTTCGATATGCCATACTTCACGAGCGGAGAATTCCACAGAAATAAACCCTGGCTCATTAATGAGTTGACTGACCATCACGAGAATCCCTAAGTATAAAAGGAATACAATACAGAGTGTCACGATTCCTTCTAATACGAGTTCGCTGACTTCCTTTGGCGTGAGCGTCAAGAGTGTCGGTTCGTTTTTGACTTTTCGAAGGTGAAGAACTTTTTTATTATTTGTCTTCAATCTTGTAGCCTACTCCCCATACTGTTTCAATGACTTTTTCTCCGCCAGTCGCTTCGGCAATCTTGTCGCGAAGGTGGCTTACGTGTACCATAACTGTTTTCGTTGAAACGATACTTTCTTGTTGCCATACTGTTTCGAAGATTTCATCTGCACTAAATACACGGTTTGGATGGCTCGCAAGTAAGTATAGAATTCCGAATTCTAATACTGTTAATTGGATTTCAGTGCCATCTGTTGTTGTCACTTGGTGAGATTCTTTCTTAATCGTTAAAGGTCCAATCGTAATTTCTTCGTTGGCTGGACCTTCTTGCGTAATCGTTGAGCGGCGTAATAATGATTTCACACGCGCAATGACTTCAAGTGGGTTGAATGGTTTTGTAACGTAGTCGTCGGCACCATTTGTTAACCCTTGGATTTTATCGATATCTGTTGATTTCGCGCTTAATAATAGAATTGGCAATTGTGCATTTTCTTTGCGCACTTCATGCACCACAGAGATTCCGTCTAGGCGTGGCATCATAATGTCCAAGATAATCATATCGATATCTGGATACATTTTTAATTTTTCAAGGGCTTGTTTCCCGTCATAGGCTTTTACAATTTCATAATT
>OAVW01000385.1_pt1 | contig 14237 bp, 9 predicted proteins | sample 1495321 | NCBI WGS metagenome assembly OAVW01 (sample SAMEA2580108, study PRJEB22360) | human gut metagenome | biome: human gut; feature: human-associated habitat; material: faeces | place: Denmark | collected 2008/2010 | reverse complement strand
GCCGACGGGCAGATCATCCAGACCTGGGGACTGGAACTCGACGAATCCATGCTCACCGGCGAATCGCGTACCGTGCGCCACAAAGTGGGGGAGCAAGTCTATTCCGGAGCCACTGCGGTTTCCGGCATGGCGTTGGTCAAGGTCAATGCCGTGGGCAGCCACTCATATGCCGCCACGCTCACCGCTCAGGCCAAGGTCTATAAGAAGACCGTGTCCGACCTGCACAAGGGCATCAACACGATTCTGAAGTTCATGACCTTCCTCGTGGTGCCGTTGTGCATTCTGCTGATTCTCTCGCAGATTCACACGGTCGGCGGATGGGATGCGGCGCTCTCCACCGGCGAATGGAGGCAGGCCGTGGTCTCCGCGGTCGCCGGCGTGGTGGGCATGATTCCTGAGGGCCTCGTGCTGCTGACCTCACTGAACTTCGCGGTGGCCGCCATGCGGCTTGCTCGCCACAACACGCTGGTGCAGGAACTTGAATCCGTGGAGACGCTCGCCCGCGTGGATGCGCTCAACCTCGATAAGACCGGCACGATCACCGATGGCGGCATCGCCTTCAACCAACTCATCATGCTTGGCTCCCGCTGGCGGGAGCTGCCGGCGCAGCCGACTGAGGGTGGTTCTTTTGAGACATTGACTGAACAGGCGGCCACGCAGGCCCTCTACGACTGCTGCAACGAGGAACAGCCCAACGGCACCGGACAGGCCGTGCTCGCCGGTCTAAAGGCCCAAGGCTACGAACCGGGCCAAGTCGAATCCCGCGTTCCGTTCTCTTCGGCCCGCAAATGGAGTGCGGTGGTGAAGCCTATCCTCCCGCCGGCGGGAGGTGACTCGCGCAGCGAGTCGGAGGGTGGCCGTACTGAAATCACCCCCAGTCATCTTGCGATGACAGCCCCCGCCAGCGGGGGTGAAACCTGGTACATGGGTGCGCCAGAAGTCATCATTTCCGCGCTCGACGGTGATTATTCGGATGTGCTGCAACAAGTCAATGACTACGCCAATGACGGCAATCGTGTGCTGCTGGTTGCGCGTTCCACGACATCGCTCGCTGATACGGACAATCCACAGATTGACCCGCAGGCCAAACCGGTGGCGCTGGTGCTGTGTTCCGAGAAAATCCGCGAGGATGCCGAGCAGACGCTCGCTTGGTTCCGTGAGCAGGGTGTGCGCTGTCGCGTGATTTCCGGCGATAATCCGGTCACGGTTGGTGCCATCGCCCGCAAAGTGAGGCTGACCGGCGAACATGAGCCGCGATTCATGGACGCGCGAGAACTGCCGGAAGACGTGAACGAACTCGCTCGCGTGCTGGAAAACGTCGATGTGCTTGGCCGTGTGCTACCCAACCAGAAGAAGGCCATCGTCCAGGCGCTGCACACGCAGAACCACGTGGTGGCCATGACCGGCGACGGCGTCAACGACGCGCTCGCCATCAAGGAAGCGGATCTCGGCATCGCTATGGGCAATGCCGCGCCGGCCACCAAAGCCGTGGCCCAAGTGGTACTCGTCGATTCAAAGTTCTCTCATCTGCCGGATGTGGTGGCGCGAGGCCGCCAGGTCATGGCCAACATGGAACGCGTGGCCAGCCTGTTCCTCGTCAAAACCGTGTACTCTGCGCTGATTTCGCTCGGTGTGGTGCTGACCCAGATTCCGTACCCATACTTGCCGCGCCACATCACGTACATTGGCGCCCTTACCATTGGTATGCCCGCGTTTATTCTGGCGCTCGCGCCCAATACCCGCCGCTATATTCCGGGATTCTTGAAGCGTGTGGTCACCTTCGCGTTGCCGGGCGGCATCGCCACCGCGCTGTCCGTGCTGCTGACGGCATGGTTCCTGCCCGGCATCATGGGCTGGGACGTGACTAAAAACGTCGATCTATCCGCGCTGCGTGCCACCAGCGCGATCATCCTGTTCCTGATGGGCGTATTCGTGCTCGCCCGCGTGGCTCAGCCCCTCAACAGTTGGCGAGGCATACTGGTCGCGGCGTTTGCCGCAGCCGGAGTGATTGGTGCGTTCATCCCGTTTGTCGCGAACTTCTTCGCGTTGATTCTGCCGACCGGCACTACGTTGGTGGCCACGCTGATCGCCTTGGGTGGTTCGGCCCTGATTTTCGTGATCTGCCTATGGCTGGCGCCGCTTGTCGGCAAAGTATCCGGCAAGCTGCTGCGCCAACACGGATTCAACATCTAATAGCGGCGAATTGTCTCACACTTCAAGCCGACACGCCAGAGGCAAAGTAACGTACCCGTACCATTTGAAGCGGATAATCAGCGGCATAGACAAGCCGATACATGATTTCGGAGGAAGCATGTCCTTACGCGACGACCAGCTGGCGACCTTGAAGGCCGCCGGCAAGGACTTCGATTACTACAACATCGCCAATCTCGACGGCATCGATCATCTGCCGTACTCGCTGAAGGTACTGGTCGAGAATCTGGTACGCAATATTGATGGCGCCAATATCACCGACGAACATGTCAAGACCCTGCTTGACTGGGATCCGAACGCCGAGCCCAGCCATGAAATCCAGTTCACGCCGTCCCGCGTGATTATGCAGGACTTCACCGGTGTGCCCTGCATCGTGGACCTCGCCACCATGCGTGACGCGGTCAAGGAGCTTGGCGGCGACCCGGAGGTCATCAACCCGCAGGTTCAGTCCGACATGGTCATCGATCACTCCGTGCAGATCGATAAGTACGGCATCGCCAACGCGGTCCAGGAAAACATGGACATCGAATACCAGCGCAATGGCGAACGCTACCAGTTCCTGCGTTGGGGCCAGCAGGCATTCAAGAACTTCCGCGTGGTGCCGCCGGGAACCGGCATCATCCACCAGGTCAACATCGAATACCTGGCCAAGGTGGTCATGAGCAAGACCGAGGCCAACGGCAACACGCTTGCCTACCTTGACTCCTGCGTGGGCACCGACTCGCACACCACCACCGAGAACGGTCTGGGTGTGCTCGGCTGGGGTGTCGGCGGCATCGAGGCCGAGGCCGCCATGCTTGGCCAGCCGATCTCCATGCTCGTACCGCGCGTGGTCGGCTTCAAGCTCACCGGCTCCATCCCGGAGGGCGTCACCGCCACCGACGTGGTCTTGACCATCACCGACATGCTCCGCAAGCACGGCGTGGTCGGCAAGTTCGTGGAATTCTACGGCGAGGGCATCGCCTCCGTGCCGCTGGCCAACCGCGCCACCATCGGCAACATGGGCCCCGAGTTCGGTTCCACCTGCGGCATCTTCCCGATCGACAACGTCACGCTCGACTACCTGCGTCTGACCGGCCGCTCCGAAGAGCAGGTCGTGCTGGTTGAGGCTTATGCCAAGGCCAACAAGCTGTGGGGCGACGCCTCCGACCCGGATTACGTGGAACCGCAGTACTCCGAATACGAGGAGCTTGACCTCGGCACTGTGGTGCCGTCCATCGCCGGTCCGAAGCGCCCGCAGGATCGCATTCTGCTGTCCGAAGCCAAGGAGATGTTCGAGAAGACCGCTCCCGCCTACGAGACCGAGAAGACCGTCAAGGATCCGGTGGCTGTATCCACCGACTTCCGTGGCGATTTCAACATCGAGAACGGTGACGTGGCTATCGCTTCGATCACCTCCTGCACCAACACGTCCAACCCATCCGTGATGATCGCCGCCGGCCTGATCGCCCGCAACGCGTACGCCAAGGGCTTGAAGCCGAAGCCGTGGGTCAAGACCTCGCTGGCTCCCGGCTCCCAGGTCGTGGCCGACTACCTGAAGGCCGCAGGCCTCCAGGACGACCTCGATGCACTCGGCTACCAGCTGGTCGGCTTTGGTTGCGCCACCTGCATCGGCAACTCCGGCCCGCTGCTGCCCGAGATTTCCGAGGCGATCAACACCAACGACCTGACTGTCACCGCCGTGCTCTCCGGCAACCGCAACTTCGAAGGCCGCATCAGCCCGGACGTCAAGATGAACTACCTGGCCTCCCCGCCGTTGGTTATCGCCTATGCGCTCGCCGGTACTATGGACTTCGACTTCGAAACCCAGCCGCTCGGCACCGATGCGGATGGCAACGACGTGTACCTGAAGGACATCTGGCCCACCAACTCCGAGGTGGCCGCCGTGGTGGACGGCACCGTGAGTCGCGAGATGTTCCTTAAGGACTACGCTTCCGTATTCGACGGCGACCATCGCTGGAAGGGCCTCGACGTGCCGGAAGGCGAACTGTTCGCATGGAACGACAAGTCCACCTACGTGCGCAAGCAGACCTTCTTCGACGGCATGAAGGCCACGCCGGACCCGGTCGCCGACATCCACGGCGCCCGCGTGCTGGCCCTGTTGGGCGACTCGGTCACCACCGACCACATCTCCCCGGCAGGCGCGTTCAAGGCCTCCAGCCCGGCCGGCAAGTACCTGACCGAGCGCGGCGTGGAGCCGAAGAACTTCAACTCCTACGGTTCCCGTCGAGGCAACCACGAGATCATGGTGCGCGGTACGTTCGGCAACATCCGCCTGCGCAACCAGCTGCTCGCCTCCGTGGGCGAGGAGGTGACGTCCGGCGGCTTCACCTACGACTTCCTCGCCAAGAAGCCGACCACGATTTTCGAAGCCTCCCGCGACTACATCGACAACAAGGTGCCGCTCGTGGTGCTGGCCGGCAAGGAATACGGCACCGGATCCTCGCGTGACTGGGCTGCCAAGGGCACGGTGATGCTCGGCGTCAAGGCCGTGATCACCGAGAGCTTCGAGCGCATCCACCGTTCCAACCTCATCGGCATGGGCGTGCTTCCGTTGCAGTTCCTGGCAGACGAATCCTATGAGTCCTTGGGCCTTAACGGCACCGAGACCTATGACGTCGCCGGCGTCGAGAAGCTCAATGAGGGCGTAACACCCAAGACGGTTCATGTCACTGCCACTCACGAGGACGGCTCCAAGACCGAGTTCGATGCAGTGGTTCGTATCGACACCCCCGGTGAGGCCGACTACTACCGCAACGGCGGCATCCTCCAGTACGTGCTGCGTAACCTCATGAAGTAACTTTCTTGGCTCCCCTCTCTGAGCGCGAAGCTGACTGAGGGGAGCAAAGGCCGGTATCTTCTAAGATACCGGCCTTTATCGTTTGTAATGGTTTGTCGTCTATGCCGAGCAGGGTAATTTAATTCTCGGGAACCAGCCCCTCATAGAGGTAGAAAGACGTGGCCTGTTCGCCGTCGCCATTCGTGGGCAGCGTATGCTCGCTTACCTGGGCCAGGCCGAGATGCACATAGAATCCGACATCGCAGGTGGTGTCGGTAAACAGGAAATACTTGCTCACTCCGGCTTCGCGGAATGCGGTCATCAAGGTATCGAACATGCGGCGGCCTAGTCCATGTCCACGAGCCGCCGGATCCAGCACGAACAACACCACTTCCGCCGAGTAGTCGTGACCAGTCTGCGTAGCCTGTTTACGCAGATGTTCATCGATATTGAGAATCCCCAGAATATCGCCGGCGGCCTTAAGTCCGTCCTTAGCGCACACCAATCGCAGCAGACCTCGCAAGGAATTGATGCGATGAGTGTTCAACGGCCTGCGATGGTCCAACGCGTCGACTCGCCCCAGAATCAACGCGACTGGTTCCCCGTCGAGTTCCGCGGTAAACGCGCAGGTCGCGCGTGCCAGACAGTTCTCCCAGTCGGTCTCGGCCGCCAGCAGGCCGGTTTTCTCGTCGTACTCGGGGTACCACATGCGGCGCACCACGTCGATTAATGCCGGGTAGTCGCTCTTGCGCAAAGTGCGGATAATCGGTTCACTCATATGCCCATTATGCCTGTTACGCCCTAACAATGATGAAGCCGCGAGCGTAACGGAAGGGCATCTTACAATCGTGCGGGCAGATCGGCCCTCTCCACAAGTCGAGCCATCTGTACCCGACCCATGTTCAGTTTGTCCGCAGCCGAGGAAAGATGCGCTTTTGCCGTGCGTTCCGAGATGAACATACGGGAGGCGATCTCGGCGTTGGTATAGCCTTCCGCAGCCAACATCACGGCTTCACGCTCACGATCGGGCAACGCACCAAGCAATTCGCGCGCCTCATCTCTGCGCGAGCGCGGTTGAGACTCGCTTAAATCGTCAATCAGCTGTTTCTGACTGGCTGTGTTGAACTGTGGTGCCCCGGCGCATACTCCCAGAACGCGGCGAATAATGTCATCAGGAGCATCGGTTTTCGATACAAAGCCTTCAGCGCCGGCCTCCACCGCACGCTCCACGGTGCTGGAAGGGCTGAGCGAAGTCAGAATCAATACATGCGGGGCATGGGGCAGCGATTGCAGTCTGCGAGTTGCTTCAATGCCGTCCACATCAGGCATGGCGATATCCATCAACACCACATCCGGCTGTTCGCCGATGGGAAAGCCGAAACCTCCAACGATACCGGTGTTTCGGGCGCATGACGCCGTACGTTCGTCAGTCCCTCTTGATCCGATCAGCAACCCGTTACGCAGCCCGGTCCGATTGCTCCTGCTGAGACCGCTCGGCATCAGCCTCGTCAGCCCCTTACGATCTGTGGTGTTGTTGCCGTGGTGTTTGGCGCTTTGGGATTGGTACTGAGCTTCATGCCAATCATCAACAACTCGGTATTCGTTACGCCGCGAGCTGAGATGCACGAAAAGCCGTTCTCATTCATGGAATGTTCAGCATTGCTCTACTAGTATGGAACGTGAAACAACGCTAAAGGAGCGATTATGACATTCGGTCAGCAGCCCCAGAACAACGGGCAGTACAACCCGCAATACAATACTTCCGATTACAACACCGCGCAGCAGAACTACCAGTATGCCGCGCAAGACACGGGTGCAGGCGCAGCGGCCATCAACACGACGATGACTTACAACTATGAGGAGGCTCGCCGCGCTTCCGTAACCAAGGTCTACGGCGAAATGACCATTGGCGTCATCGTCACCGCGATAGTGGCGTTTATCGGGCAGATGACGGGAGCCTATTACGCGTTCCTCGCATCCACCGGTGCCATCGGCCTCATCGCGCTTTGTGTGGTTCAGGTGGGTCTTGCCGTGGTGCTCGGCGCTCGCGTCACCAAAATGAAGTCCGGCACCGCCCGTGTCATGTTCTATGTGTACGCGGCGCTTATGGGCTTTACGCTGAGCTCCATCTTCATGGTGTACAGCCTTGGTTCGATCGTCACCGCACTGGGTATCACTGCGGCGTTCTTCTTCGCTTTGACCATGTTCGGCATGACCACCAAGATCAACATGCTCAAGGCCGGTCCGATTCTTATGATTGGTCTGATCGTGCTTATCATCTCGCAGCTGGTGCTCATGTTCCTGCACGTTGACGGCATGACTCAGATTGTGTGTGCGCTTGGCCTGATCCTGTTCGCCGGCATGACCATCTACGATGCGCAGTCCACGCGCGCTTTGCTGAGCCAGTACGAGGCTCAGGGGCCGGAGATGGTCAAGAGGGTTTCCATCCTGTGCGCGCTGAACCTCTACCTCGACTTCGTCAACATGTTCCTCTACATCCTCCAGTTGCTGGGCAACAGGGATTAGTCATGCACTGATTCGCGGCATACGACCGCATCAAGCCCGACCACAATGTGGCCGGGCTTTTTCATGCCCGACACATCTGGACGGTAGGCTGACTCCCCGTGAAAAGACAAGAACTCGTAGGCATGCTGTGCCTGTTGCTGACCGCGCTGATCTGGGGCTTTGCGTTTGTAGCGCAGGTGCAGGGCATGGATTCGATGTCCCCCATGTTCTTCAATGCCACCCGCTTCACGCTAGGTGCATTGTCACTGGTGCCGATTCTGCTGTGGCAGCGTGGTCGGGGGAGCAGCAGTACCAGTGAAGCTGCCGATACCGCGGCAGTCGGTGCGGGAGATCAGTTGGTTCAGACCTCATCGCCTGCGATTCGTCTGCTTGCCAACCCGATTATCATTTCCGTGATTTGCGGCATTGTGCTTTTCACCGCCAGCACTTTACAGCAATATGGCATCCTGTACGGTAAATCGGCTGGCCGTGCGGGATTCCTTACCGCCATGTATATCGTGATGGTGCCGTTACTGGCATTTGTGTTCCTGCGTCGGCGCATCGGCGTGCTGGTGTTTGTGGCCGTGGCATTGTCTATCGCGGGCTTTTACTTCCTGTGCATCACTGACGGATTCGGTTCAATCGGGTTGGCGGATATTCTGCTGGTCTTTACTGCCGTGTTGTTTGCCGTGCATATCGTGGTCATCGACACGCTGGGTGCCAAAGTGGATGCCATCAAACTTTCATTCGGGCAGTTCTGTACTACCGCCGTGTTGAGTTGGACTGGTTCCTTGATTGAGGGCTCGGTCGATTGGGCCGGTGCCGCGCATTCCTGGATTCCGATTCTGTATGCTGGCTTCGGTTCGGTGGGCATCGCCTACACGTTGCAGGTGGTTGGTCAGCAGTGGGTGCCGCCGACTCGCGCGAGCCTGTTGATGAGCCTGGAATCGTTTTTCTCCGCGGTCGGCGGCGCGCTGCTGCTTGGCGAGGTGATGACTTCTCGTGGATATCTTGGCTGTGCGCTGATCTTCATTGGCACTCTGCTGGCGCAGGCCCCTGCCAAACTGCCAAAATTCCTGAGAAAAGACTAGTCTGTGGTCTTGGGAGCTTCGCCCACCTGCGGTGCGCCGTTAATATCGCGGTGAATGTTCTGCATCTGCACTTCGATGTTCTGCAAGGATCGCGCGCAGTCGAGCAGCGTCTGCGAATGCTCATTCAGTTTGGCGTCCGGCAGGTCGGTTTTGTATCGCAGCGCATGTTCCAGCGATGCCCAGTAATCCATGGCGATGGTGCGGAACTGCACTTCGACCGGCGTGTAATGCGCGCCTGAAGACAGGAACACCGGCACCGCATAGATGACGTGCAGCGAACGGTACCCGTTCTGCTTCGGATTCTTGATGTAATCCTTGACTCGCAGCACCTGAATGTCGGACTGCGACGACAGGTAGTTCGACACGGAATACACGTCATCGCGATAATTGCAGATCACGCGGATGCCGGCCACATCAAACAGGTTGTCTTTGATGGAATTGACGCTGAGCGGCAGTCCCTTGCGTTCCAGCTTGCCGATAATCGAGTTCACGGATTTCAGACGCCGTTCCATATGATGTATCGGATCATGGCTGAATCGCACCTGGAACTCGGCATCGAGGATTTCCAGCTTGGTGCTGATTTCGTACATTGCGCCTTCATATACCTGCATCTGATCCACGAATTCGGTGATTTGCTCGGTATTGAAGGTGCCGCCGGGCAAGTCCAGCGTCTTCAGTCGGGCTTGCAGGTCGGAAGTGTTCAGTCGGCTATGTCGGTCAAGTATCACGTCAATCAATATACTCGGCTCAAGCTGCCCGATATGGGAGTTGCCGGGGAATCTCCCAAGATACTCCATGTACCGGTTTCTCCAGTTGGTGCGGACCGCTGCCGCGCATCATGACGAACCCGGCCGATAGAATCGATCATTATGAACGAAGACATGATGACCGAGGCGGAGCGCGCCTCGATTGAATCCGATGAGCACCTTACAACACAGGAACGCGGCAAGGGCGTGTTCCACATCCATACCCTCGGTTGTCAGATGAATGTGCATGATTCCGAGCGCATTGCCGGCGTGCTCGAGACAGATGGTTATGTGCCGGCCACCGAGGAACAGGTCAATGACCATGACCTCGATCTCATTGTGCTCAACACCTGTGCGGTGCGTGAGAACGCTGCCGAACGCATGTATGGCACGGTGGGCCTGTGGGCGGAGATGAAGCGTCAGCGCCCGAACCTGCAGATTGCCGTTGGCGGGTGCATGGCTCAGCTTGACCGCCAGAAAATCGCCAATAAGGCGCCATGGATCGCTGCGGTATTCGGCACCAAGAACATCGGCGACCTGCCGCAACTGCTCAACCAGAACCGTGCCGCCGATACTCCGCAGGTCAAGGTCGATGACCAGCTTCAGCAGTTCCCAAGCCAACTGCCTGCGGCCAGGGCTTCCCGCGTGAGTTCGTGGGTGGCGATTTCCGTGGGCTGCAACAACACCTGCACGTTCTGCATCGTCCCGACCACGCGAGGCAAGGAAAAGGATCGCCGTCCGGGAGACATTCTTGACGAAGTGCGCCAGTGCGTGGCCAACGGCGCCAAGGAAGTCACCCTGCTCGGGCAGAACGTGAATTCCTTCGGATATGGCATCGGTGACCGCTACGCCTTCAGCAAACTGTTGCGTGCTTGCGGCACGATTGATGGGCTCGAGCGTGTACGCTTCACCTCGCCGCATCCGGCCGCTTTCACCGATGACGTTATTGAAGCCATGGCTGAGACCCCGAACGTGATGCATCAGCTGCATATGCCGCTGCAGTCAGGCTCCGACAAGATTCTGCGGGCCATGCGCCGTTCCTACCGCGCATCCAAGTTCATGACGATTCTGGAGAAGGTGCGTCAGGCCATGCCGGATGCGCAGATTTCCACTGACATCATCGTCGGCTTCCCCGGAGAGACCGAAGAGGATTTCCAGCAGACCTTGGATGTCGTGCGTCAAGCGCGGTTCTCTTCCGCATTCACTTTCATCTACTCGCCGCGCCCCGGCACGCCGGCTGCCGAAATGGAACAGGTACCGCACGATGTGGTCCAGGATCGTTTCGACCGACTGGTGGCGTTGCAGGAACAGATCACCGCGGAGAATCTGCAGTCCTTCGAAGGCCGTGACGTTGAAGTGATGATCACCGGTACTCAGGGCAAGAAGGATGCCGACACCCATCGAGTCACCGGCCGCGAGAAGACCGGCGTGCTGGTGCATATCGGCGTGCCCGAGGGCCAGCCCATGCCGCAGATTGGCGACTTCGTGACGGCCACCGTCACCCATGCCGGTCGCCACAATCTCATCGCCGACCCTGACCTTGCTCAAGGGCAGACCTACTCGGTGCGACACTGAGAGGGTTCTCCACTCAGAGAGAGGAACTGCAAGTTCTCGGCTCCCCTCTCTGAGGGGAGCTGGCCGCGAAGCGGACTGAGGGGAGTTACGGTACGAGCAAAAGTGTACGAGGGGAAAACAATATGAAGCGAGTCGTCAGTATCGTAGGGCCTACTGCCTCAGGCAAGACCGGGCTTGGCATCGCCATTGCCAAGCGGTTGGCCGAGGCGGGGGAGCGGGCCGAGATCGTGAACGCGGACGCCTACCAGATGTACCGCGGTATGGATATCGGCACCGCGAAAGCGAGCGCCGAAGAACAGGCGGCAGTGCCCCATCACCTCATCGACATCATCGAACCGGAAGACACGATGACCGTCGCTCGTTTCCAGAAGCTCGCCCGGCAAACCATCGCTGATTTGCAGGCACGCGATGTCCGCCCGATTCTCGTGGGCGGTTCAGGGCTGTATGCCAGGGCGGCCATTGACGACATTACTTTTCCCGGCACTGATTCTGATGTGCGCAAACGGCTCGAGGAACGCGAAAAAACCGAGGGGGCGGGCGTGCTGTTCGACGAATTACGGGATAAAGACCCCGAAGCCGCCGCGCGTATGGATCCACGCAACCCGCGACGCACCATTCGCGCACTTGAAGTCATCGAGCTTACTGGCAAACCGTATTCGGCAAGCTTGCCGCGCTACCGTTATGTGATTCCCTCCGTCCAAATCGGTCTTGATCTGGATCGTCCGAATTTGGATCATCGCATTGACCTGCGCACCAAGCAGATGTATGACGATGGATTTATCAAGGAAGTTGAACGTATCCGCCCTCATTTGGGCGCCACCGCCGTGCGCGCGCTCGGTTATCAGCAGGTCATCGACCTACTGGACGGCATCTGGGACGTGAACGAGGCGTTTGCCGATATCGCGCAGAAAACCAAGCGGTTGGCCCGCAAGCAGATGGGTTGGTTCGGCCGCGACCCTCGCATCCATTGGCTGCAGGCGCTGAACCCGAAGCTGGTCGACAATGCGATGGACATCATCGCGCATGCCGATGCCGGCGACTATGACCCCATTGACGCCCGTGCCGACGAATATACCCAACATCATCTGGGAGATATCGCAGCATAAATCACGTGTCTCCCCTCTTCGAGGGGAGCTGTCAGCAAAGCTGACTGAGGGGCGCCTCAGGTTGACCCCGTGTGGCTCCCCTCAGTCGCCTGCGGCGCCAACTCCCCTCGGAGAGGGAAGCCAAGTACAGGAAATCAGTGTGCTGGTCCTTGGTTCCAACCGGCTATAAGGAATACGCGCGTTGGATTGGCGGGACGCAGAATACGGTCGAACATATCCTCGAATGCGGAGATGTCACCGCGATAGGCCATGTGTTTGGCGGAACGGTATTCCTCGCGTGTCACCTCGCCCCAATCAAGATCCCACCCGGCATCATGAGCCAGCCGTGAGCCAAATATGCGCAGCACCATGGCATTGCCACCCCGGAACGGATGCAGATAACCTAATTCGTCATACAGCGACGCAAACGCATGTACGAACACATCGCGATCCATGGCATGCAGGTTGCGTTTGTCAGCCAATTCCGTCGCGATATTATGCGCGCCGGTCTCAATCAGACCAGCCGGGAAGAACGCCTCAGGATTCGCGGCACGCTCACGGTCATTGGTCACTTCACGCGTGGTGTTGGACGTACGCAGCTTGCCGGCATCCTCGAACACACCCTCGAAGAGATCCTTGTGTATGGCAATCAACTCATCCAAATCGCCTGAAGGGTTCCAGCGACGTTCCGCCAGCAACACGGTACGGGCGAACACGGCATCGGCACGATCCGTGGCGTGATCATCAAGACTGCCTGCAGACAAACGATCCGTGCCTGCGGAACTCGCTGCGGCACGCAAACGCATAGCGGTTTGCTCATCGGCCACATCAATGAGATGAGTCACGGCTTCCAAACCGTGTTCGTAGGAGGCCGCGGCTCGCATCGTTGCCTCGCCCGGCGTCATAGCTTCCAGTGCGCAGTTCTTCAGTGCAAATGCGACTGCGCTCGCACGCTCTGCGGGTGTCATGCAACCCATCATAGGGTATATCCGACGTTGATGTTGATAGGGGGAATGGCCGCGATGAAATCGCTGAAACAGTGACCGGTGATTTCGCTTATTCTGCATTGTCACGGTGTCGTCACCGGCCATGAGCCCCCGTCCTAGTAGAATCAGACACGATATGGCACGAACAGCATCCTCCAACAGCAATAATGGCCGCAAATCCAAAGGCGGCGGGAACTCCACCCATGATGGCGAGACCAAGGTCCAACCTGAGTTCGACCTTGATGTTGAGCCCACATGGAAGAAGGTCCTGCTTGCGATTCCGCGCGCCTTGGGCGCCGGCGTACGTGCGGTCACCGGCGTCGGTGAGTACGATCCCGCCTACCGTCGTGACGGCCTGTGCTTCCTGTTGCTCGTGCTCGCCGTACTGTTCTGCGCTTCCGAATGGTTTCGTGTTGACGGAGTGTTTGGCCAGCTGCTGCATGCCATAGCGTCTGGCGTGCTCGGGCTGATGAGTGTTGTGCTGCCGGTGCTGCTTTCCGCTGTGGCCATTCGTTTGATGCGCAACTCAGGCAAGGGATCCAACAATCCACGTGTGGTCACCGGTTGGGTGCTGCTGATGTGGTCTGTCTGTTCGATTCTTGATGTGGCCATCGCGTCTAGCCATACATCCTTCAATATCGCGGTTCTGCAATCTGCAGGCGGACTACTGGGTTTTTTCCTTGGCTCGCCGCTTGCTTGGGGTCTATCCAATGTATTCGCGATTATCGTGTTCGTAGTTGTCGGATTGTTCTCCCTGCTGATGATTACCGGCACCCATGTGACCGATATACCGGAAGACGCTCGTAAGCTATCCGCCAAGATCCAGCGCAAGCCGTATGTGCCCAAGGGCCAGGAGCCGGATGACGGCAATCAGTTCCCCAACGAGGTTCGTGTTGGAGACTCCACGCTCGCTTTTGCCGAAGGCGTGCCCGCGCATGATGGCACCGATGAGGAGTCTGATGGAGAGAACAAGTCCGGTACGGCCAAACCGGGTCTCTTCGCTCGGCTGTTTGGACGTAAACCCAAGACGGAGGACGACCAGACCCTTGATCGGTATGCCGCCGACAATCCCTTCGACCGTGCGGCCAGCCAGCATGGCGCCGCTGCGGAAACTCCAGTGGTAGATACGGCAACCGGCGAAATCACGGGAGGTCGGACCATCGCATCCTCGGCCTATGAGGGTGCCTCGCATGCCGTCGGAGACATGGCTGCCGCCGATGCCGCTCCTACGAGTGCGGTTGCTGCCGACCATACTGTCG
>OAVW01000367.1_pt1 | contig 14681 bp, 7 predicted proteins | sample 1495321 | NCBI WGS metagenome assembly OAVW01 (sample SAMEA2580108, study PRJEB22360) | human gut metagenome | biome: human gut; feature: human-associated habitat; material: faeces | place: Denmark | collected 2008/2010 | reverse complement strand
GGTGCAAATTTTCTATAGAATTAAAGAATTTTCCCCCTGATTTATCGGGTGAGCCCCTTTATAGCCTGTGTGTAATGAGATTTCACTGTAGGAACAGTTATGCTCATCCTGTCGGCAATCTCTTGATTGGATAACCCATATTCTATTTTCAGCAAGCAGATTTTTTGTTTCTGAGGAGGAAGTTTGTCAATGGCAACCCGCAAGGATTTTCTGAGTTCACCATGTTCAAACCGGGTTAAAAAAGCATCTTCGTCCTCATCATTCACCTGTTGGGCCATTTCATACAATTTCTCAAATACCAGATTGCGATGCCTCAATTCATTCAGTATATAATTCTTCAAGATAGTAAATAACAAACTGCGAATACCCGACTCAAAACTAAAAGTTTCCCTCTACTCCCACAATTTCATAAAAAGATACTGAACTGCGTCCTCCGCCTCTTCTTCCGATTTCAAAAAACGATAGGCTATGGTGTACAATAACCGATGGTAACGGTCAAAGACAGCAGCAAAGGCATACTCTTTACCACGGCGAAGATCGTCATATAACTTTTGGTCAAAATCCGGATATTGATTCATAATAAATGCTTTTCCCAAGTTTTCTTAAAAGACCAACTTATTACAAAGATAGTACAAATGTGGGTATCTCTTGTTAGATTTCTCAAAAAAAACGGTTCGTTTTGTTTTTGATTTTTAAAATATCTTACACAAGAAGACAAATATCACACATAAAGACATCAATTCAACATCTATAAACAAAGTATATACAAAGAATATCATTACCATGATGGAACGCAATCATGACCGGCCTTTGATTTCGTCGAAAGAAACAAACCCATCTCATATGCTTTGGTTTCCGTCCTATTTACGAGGAATTCCTTATCGGTACGGCTACATTCGTTAATCATCGTCCAATAACGGTAAAAAGCGGACTACCATGATCCAGAGTTAAAACTTCAGTATTTTCCTTTTTCATTTTATTTATGGACACGAAGATACAACAGACTGTTCAAGAAAAAGTTGATTATTGTAGATGTGCGCAGGTTAATGTAATTCAGAAGGTCAGATCTGTCTTCAGAGTAAAAAATATTCTGGTACGGAGGGGAAATTGGATGTGAAGGAGCCTATATATAAATATATACCTCCCCCAAGATATAAAACCCGCCCCCCTGCAACAGCCCTGCTTGAACAAACTTGTTAGTCCCCTGTTCCAACCTCCGGAGGCTATGAATGTTTTTTCTTAACAAGTAACAGTCCGCTCTGATATAGGACCTAAACCCGAAAGATTATATATCTTACAAATGTAACATATATAACGATGACACCTGAAGATCTATCATGTGTCACAGCATCTTCTATGATTCATAATCAAACCGATCAAGTATCATTCATCTATAGAAAAGAAAATTGCCTTCATCATTCATAAAAACAAATAATGAAGGCAATACACTAAATTATATACAATCAATCCCTAATCATTCAGCTACTACTTCAACTACACGACTGTTGAGTTGCTGTGTAGTAAATAGATTCAATCCTACATTCATCAAGAATTCTCCAGAGAAAACCTCACCATTGCCTGATAAAGAAGAATTGGCTCCGGGCATCAAGTTGATTTCTTTCACACGATACATTTTGTCTGCATCAAGCCCCTGCAAACGCACCGGCAATATTTTTTCCGCATAACGAGGATGAATATCGAAAGCAAATACCGCTGCTTTATCCTTATCTTTGCCCACATACATAGTAGAGGTATGATTACTGCCATAAGGAGAAACTAAACGATACATATCACCTTCCAGAACTACCGGCTTCAAACGGTTATAATTCTGCACAGCAGTACGGCAATAAGTTTCATCATCCTTACTCATATCCGCTAATTTGATATCAAAACCAAGTTTGCACATCATAGCCACATCCGTACGGAATTTCACACTGCTATTCTTATTCCATGTGGTAACATGAGCGCACATTGTCTTGGCTGGGAACACCTGTGAAAATCCCCACTGAATAAATAAACGTTCAATAGGATCGGTATTATCACTAGGCCAGAATTCTGTAAAATAGCTCAAAGCCTCATAATCCGAACGCCCACCGCCACCGGAACAAAGCATCATCGGCAGATCAGGATATTTTGCTTTCACACGTTCCAATACATTATATAAGCCACGCACATAATCAATATATAAATGTGACTGCTTGTCTTTCAAATAAACAGAGTAAATATTTGTAATAGGGCTATTGCAATCCCATTTGAAGAAAGCGATATCAGGATATTTTGTCATCAAATTGTCCACAACTCCGAACACATAATCCTGTACTTTCGGATTACTCAAATCCAGAACCAACTGGTTACGGAAATAATACTCGTCACGGTTCGGAAGATGAATCACCCAGTCTTTATGCTTTTCATACAACTCACTCTTAGGATTCACCATTTCCGGTTCAATCCAGATACCGAACTTTATACCTTTTTTCTTGGCGGCTTCCGTCAGATAACCAATGCCATGAGGAAGCTTGTCAGCCGTTTCATCCCAGTCACCTAACCCTTGATGATCACCACTGCGCGGATACTTGTTGGCAAACCAACCATCATCCAACAAAAACATATCCACACCCAGTTCTACTGCATCATCCATCAACTTCACCAATTTCGCTTCATCAAAATCAAAATAGGTGGCTTCCCAGTTATTCAACAAAGTCATACGAGTCTGGTTCCCATCCTTCACCTGATACTTACGGGCCCAATCATGGAAATTACGGCTAGCCTGTCCTTTACCTGTAAAACTGTAAGTAAAATAAAAATCGGGAGTACGGAAGATTTCATTCTGTTTCAGACTATATTCCGAAGCATACGGATTAATACCCGAAATAACACGCAGTTCGTTCTTATTATCTACTTCGAATACAAAACTGAAATTACCTGTCCATCCTAATGTTCCGACCAACACTTCACCTTGGTTCTCTTCTGACTTTCCGTCCAATGCAAGTTGGAAGAAAGGAGAGCAGAACATATTGGCACGTGCTCCCAACTTGGTATCAATCGTTTTTTTACCAAATTCCAAAGGCTGTTCCTTCACATGCGCCTCACTGGCCCAGTCTCCCGAGAATTCAGTCAGGAAATAGTTGGCACGATTCAAGTGCAACATGGAAGACGCGTACTTATGAAGCTGCACAGGTTTCTTTTCCCGGTGGCTGATTTCAGTGAAAGTCTTTATCAAATTTTCTTTCTGGTAAGCCACATAATGAAGTTTTACAGTTACAGGATATTTATCATCCTGCATAGTAATCACTACTTCATCTACCCCCGGCGACACTTGATTCCGAGTATGAGATACATATTTTAACAAAGTAGAAGGATTGCCGTCATTATGCACTATATGAATAGCCGGTTCAAAATAATCTTCCATGCCATGAGTAAGATATGCTTCGCTGCCCTGCGGCAAGTGGGCAATATCTGTAGCATGATTCAACCTCTTTCCCAAATAACTTTGATATAGACGTCCATTATCACCAACCCGGTAAATAAGGTCTACATTTTCTGTACTAATTTTAATTACTGGCTTATCCGCCGCCTTTAACATAAATGATATGCATAAAAAACATATCAAGAAGAGCAATCTTTCTTTCATGGTATTATTCATCGATTAAAATTATAGTGCAAAAATAGAGAGAGAAGCTCAAAAATCCCTACTCAAATGCGCCATAAAATAAGAATTTTGACGCTTATACCCTCAAAATCATCGAAATCAAGCCTGTATTGTAGGTAAAATCAAGAAAATATGCTATCTTTGTTATCCAATTCTAATACATGGATATATGCCACGAATTAAAGATGGATTTAAAGGAGAACGCGCTATCGTACTTCCTGCTTTTCTGATTGAAGAATTAAAGCAAGATCCGTTAGGCAGTGAACTTTACATCACAGATATAGGATATTATCCTCATGCCTGTTTTCATTACCGGAAACGCGACACCGAGGAAGTAACCGAGTTTATCCTCATTTATTGTATGGAAGGAGAAGGGTGGTTCGAGTTAGACAAACATCAATATGCAGTTACCGCCAACCAATTTTTCATTCTACCCGAACACCAGGCACACGCTTATGGCAGTAATGAGGAAAATCCCTGGACTATTTACTGGATCCATTTCAATGGAACAAAAGCTGCATTTTTCAGTGCCGGTTTTGACCGTCCGAAAAGCATCACTCCACAAGAGGATTCACGAATCAAAGAAAGATTAGTACTCTTCGAAGAAATCTACTCATCCATCAGTTTCGGATATAGCAAAAATTATATGCTTTATGCCACTACTAGTCTCTTCCATTTTTTAGGTTCCATGAAATTTATTGGCGAATATCGGGATTGTGGCTCTATGCGCAATAGTTACAGAAACAAAGATGTAGTGCAAATAGCGATTCATTTCATGCAAGAAAATTTGAGCAAGACCATTCGTCTGGCAGATATCGCTGCGGAAGTAAACCTCTCGATTTCCTATTTTTCTAATCTGTTTGAAGAAAAGACAGGCTCCTCTCCTCTTCGATATCTTACCTATCTCAGAATACAGGAAGCCTGTCACTACCTGGATTTTACTAACCTAAAAATTAACCAAATAAGTCCCTTGGTAGGCTATGAGGATTCTCTTTATTTCTCCCGGTTATTTACTAAGACGATGGGAATGCCTCCATCAGCTTATAAAAAGAAGAAAAAAGGTTAAGACTTACACCATCTACCAACAGTCAGTCCGGAAAGGAGCAACCGGAAGTCCGTTCTCTCCGTACAAATTACAATCCGGATTATCCGCCCAGCCATAACGTGCAGCAAGAGGGACAGAAACTTTAGGAGAAGAAACTATAATTTTCCCATTCTGGACCATAGCCTCTGCCGAATAAAATACACGGTCCGGTCCTGCAATGGTAAAGCCTTTTAAAGTTGTATCTTTAATCTTAAATCCATCTTGCTTTTGTCCGAAATCCAATTCCATTTTATCCCCTTTGATTATATAATTTTGGAATACAGGAGCCGAACTAGAAACATTTTTTCCATAACTACCGGCTAGGGCAAGCAAAGCCAAACGACGTCCCACCTCTTGCTTATTCTTAGGATGAATATCATCAGCCAAACCAATATCAATGGTCACGGCCATACCAACTTGGTCAAGTTTTAATGCTTTAGTTTGCGCTTCACGCAAAGCCGCCCATTCGGAATCCGGCTGTATTTTCTTGGATTCCATAAAATTAGCCAATTGTACAAAATAAAAGGGAAAATCACTCCGCCATTGTCGGCGCCAATCCGTAATGAGAGCAGGAAACAAATCTCCATATTGTTCTGAACGACCTACATTAGCTTCACCTTGATACCATATTACTCCTTTAATGGGAAAAGCAGTCCATGGTTTGACCATCGCATTGAACAGCACCGTAGGATAACTGGAGCTTTGAACAGGAGAAACCGGTGCAGGTGGAAATCCTGTTAAAGAAAGTCCGATACGATATTTCCAATCTCCAGCCAAACTGATCCGCTTTCCATCAGCTTCTACATAAAGGTCCTCCGCCTTGCCATGAATACCGCCTTCTCCACCAAAATCAGAAACACGAACAGCAAGAACCGCCTTACCAGCCTTCACTAATTTTGCAGGAATGGTATAAGTACGCGGTGTCATATAGCCTGCCCCTCGGGCAATCTCCACCCCATTAAAATAAGTAATGTCTTCATCATCAATCATCCCCAGTCGCAGCGTAAGCGGTTTTCCCGCCCACTCGGCAGGAATTTCCAAGGAACGGCGAAACCAGATGATGCCGTCAAAGTCTTTAAGTCTTTTGCCCTCCCAATAACCGGGTAGGGATATGGTCTGCCAGTCCTCTTCACTCAAGGAAGGTGCCGTCCAACAAAGCTTGCCGTTCTCCATTCCTTTGTCTTTTTCGGTGAACAGGGACTGCCAATGGGCGCGTTCTTCCGAGTAAGCTTGTTCCATCCGATTGGGATCAAAGCCGAGCCGCTCCAGTTTGTCCATTTCTTCCCGAAAGCCCATTACTTGCCGCAAGGTTTCATGATTCATCCATGCTTCGGCGGGCGTGCCTCCCCATGTACAGTCAATCACTCCTATCGGGACATTCAGTTCTTTCCACAACGCACGGGCATAGAAATAAGCCAATGCGGAGAACTCGGGCACCGTAGCGGATGAGCATTCCTGCCAGCCTCCCAGGGTAGATTCCACTTCTTTGAGTGGAGCCAAGGAGGTATTCTTCTTCACCTGAAACAGACGGATGGCGGGATAAGCCGCCTCTGCTATCTCCTGTTCATAGTTCATTACCTTTCCCCAGCCGGCTACCGGCATTTCCATGTTGGATTGTCCGGAGCAGAACCATACTTCGCCTATCATTACATTTTTCAGTTGCAGTTTCTTGCCGTCGGAGAAGGTGATCTCGTAAGGTCCTCCGGCTGCCGGGGTAGGAATCTTCAAACTCCATTTTCCCTGTCCGTCCGCCTCCGTATGATACTCTTTTCCGTTCCATCCGGTTTTAACGGTCAACTGTTTATTCTTTGTTGCATCTCCATAAAACGTGATATCCGTTTTTTGCTGCAATACCATGTTATCTGTAAAAACAGAAGGTAATACGACTTTTGCTTGTAACACTCCGGTACAACCCCAGAGTGCCACAGCCATACATATACATTTCCACATAAATATAAACATGATTATTCAATTCCCCATCCCGGATTCTGAACCAACTTCTCTACACGAAGAATATCTTCCTGCGGAATGGCAAAAAGATAATTCTTCTTTTCAAACTTACGGGTATCAAACACCACTTTCTCAAAGAATGCAGGCGCATCGCTCCGATAGTTCATGCCATGCACTTCGCCGCCTTCTCCACCTTTGTGATAAGTAGGATAAACCCATCCGTCGCCCACTGCCATATCTGCAACCTTCCAACGGCGCACATCAAAGTAGTGATTCCACTCAAACATTAATTCCACTGTCCGCTCACGGCGAATGCGGTTGTCTACCTCTTCCCGATTTTCGGGATAGGCAATACGTTGGAAACCGTTATCATCCTGTCCCACCCCATATTCTGGAATGCCTGCACGGTGACGTACCTTATTGACATATTTCATTGCTTCCTTGTAATCTCCCGTAGCACTCAATGTTTCAGCATAATCCAAATAAACTTCTGCCAGGCGGAGCAAGATATTGTAATAGAGTTCCTGTCTTCTATCTTCTCTAGCCATCTTACGTATACCATATCCACCCATCGGTGCATTATCCAAACATTTTTCATAGCCGGAATTTCCATTATTGGTCAAATCCGTTGTAATTTTACCAAATTCAGTACTTGTATTCAACCAAGTAGAACCGTTAAAAGTAATATTGGCATAAAAACGAGGCTCCCTATTAATCCATTGTTTCAAAACCATGTTATCATTCTTTAAAAAATAATTACGTGAAGGCACTAACGGATCATTATAGTCTTCGGGCCACCCATACATTTCGGCGGATGGAATTCCCGTATACTCAAATTTCTGATACTCAGGATCATCATCTATTCTTAAGCCATTCTTGGTGAAATACATATCTACCATTTCCTGAGTAGTAGAGAGCCCCATATCTCCCCTGACCGCATCATTATTCACATGACGGTGTCCAGGTGTCACATCAGAACTGCGCTCAATATCCTTTCCTTCACGGAACCAAATAAGTTCGTCAGTAAATTTTTCACCGGCAGTTGCCTGACGATAAGACTCATAGAAATCGATTTTCTCCTCTGCTGTATTCACAGTATGCAACTTGAATATTGTTTGGTCAAACTCTCCCAAGAAATCCTGATAAGCTTTTTTTGCAATCTCCCATTTTTGGGCATCTTCTGTGGTAGGAATTAATTGGGTACCATCATGGTTTTTCAAAGAAGCCATATCTTGATTCCCATTGAACAACGGGCTGGCAGCAAACAATAATGTTTTCGCTTTATAAGCTTTACAAAAGGCTTTATCTACCCTACCCTTATTTACTCCTATAGCACGTTGCCAAGCTACTTCTGAGTATGCTATGTCAAGTTGCTTGGTAATAAAATCCACACATTGGTCTATTGTTCTACGTTCGCGCAATACTTCTTCAAGTGGCGCATCTACCGGAATAGGTTTTTCACCCAGTAAAGGCACAGGTCCATACATACGCATCAATAAAAAATAATAGTAAGCCCTCAATGCACGTGCTTGCCCTCTCATATTGACACGTTCTGTTTCTGGTATTTCTAGACAATTATCCACATTGGCAATAAACGTAGAGGCACGTTCTATTCCTTTGTAAAGTTCTCGATAAAAATACTGAAACTGTCCACAGGATGCATCCACCTTTCCACGAGCAACATCGTGTGATGAATGCCAATCATATGTATAATGTCCTTCTAACGAAGCAACAGTCCAAAAACCGCCATGGTACTCTCCGTCCCAATAATATTTTTCTCTTGATTCAGCCGGAACAAAGCTATATACATTTGCCAAAAAAGCCTTTGTCTTCACTTGATCTTTAAAACTCATTTCAATATCATACCGTATTCCCGGCATTTCGGCAAAAAAACTATCGCAAGAACTCAAACCTAACATTAGTCCTAAAGCAGCAACACTTACTTTAACTATATTTCTCATAATCTTTTTTTATTGTTTTCATCTTTGCTTAAAAACTAAAATTCACTCCCAAAGAACAACTCATTACATTCGGATAAGCTGCTCCATTACTGGAATATACTTCCGGGTCCCATAGCTTGAACTTAGAGAAAGTCAGCAAATTAGTTCCCATCAAATAAATTCTAGCACCTTTTACACCAACTGATTTTAACGTATTTTCCGGCAGATTATAAGCTATATTAAACTGTTTCAACCGTAAATAGTCCATATTTCTTAACCACCATGTGCTAGCACGGTAGTTATTACTATTATTTGAGTTGCCATAATGCAAACGTGGATAAAATACATCTTCATTAGTAGGATCATCAGGAGACCAGCGATCTTCTATGTTATCAAACAAGTTATCTATACCAGCCTGACTTGAAAATGGAATAATTGAATTTCCCGAAAGGCAAGTAGTAACATCTGCCGCTCCTTGAAACAAGGCACTTACCGAAAAATATCCAATTTGCACATCAAAGCCGAATCCGTAATTATATTTAGGAATAGTTCCTTGACCAATACGGCAGATATCATTTGAATCAATTTTCTTATCGTTATTTAAGTCGCGATATTTAATATCACCTATGTATACTTGACCAAACTGTGTGGCATGCTTTTCAATTTCTTCTTCACTAGTAAACAAGCCATCAGCAATAAGGCCCCATTGTGAGAACACATTAGTGCCTCGTTTTTCCATCCAAGGATAAGGTTTCGGCGCTTCATCATTCTCAATAATCTTATCTCTATTCCAAGAAGCATTTCCACGCAAAGTAAACGAAACCAAATCATTCACTTGCTGATTCCATTCTAACTGAAATTCAAATCCACTATTATCAACAATTCCCAAATTACCTTTCGGAAGAGAAGATAGACCTAAATAAGTAGGCAATGTCTGACGATTTAAGAAAATACCTGTACGATGTTCTTTAAAATAATCCATCGTGACAGACAAACGGTCATTTAAAAACTTAATATCAATACCCCAATCTTGCTTATGTGATTTTGACCAAGTAACATTGGAACCATAAGTATAAACCGCCCATCCTCCAGGACTACGCCAATCACCAAAATAATAATCCTGCGCACCTCCCATGGTTGCTTCATACAAGAAACGTGCTCCGGCATCATCTGAACCTACCCAACCGTTAGTATATCTCAACTTCAAATAAGATATATACTTTTGTACTGGTGCCCAAAATTTTTCATTTGAGACAGCCCATCCCACACCAAAAGCAGGAAATACCCCAAAGCGTCTGCCTGGCATAAAGTTCTCCGAACCGTTATAGCCTACATTAAATTCAGCAAAGTAACGGTCATTCCAAGAGTAAGTGGCACGTCCAGCAATGCTTTGGCTATTATAAGGTAATGTAGAAGCCATATCGCCTCCAGTAGTATTACGATAAGTCTTCTGGTTATAAAGGAACAAGCCACCTACCCGGTGCAAACCGAAAGCACGATCATAGTTCAATGAAGCTTCAAAATAAATGCTACGGTCACTACCGGTATCACCTCCACCATAATTCAACTGATCGTCACCACTAATATAAATTTGATTCAAACGATAGGTCCCGTCTTCATTAAATACATCATTATTCCATAATCCGGTATTCGGGTCCTTAGAACCTGCATACCAATAGGTACTTTCCATTTTATTGTACTTCAACGTACGTCCAGTCCATGTATCAAATGCCAACGTCGCAGTTACAGATAAGCCCTTGCTCCAATTCCAAAAGTCCAAGTCATGAGCAATACGTAAGTTTGTATAAATCTTTGAATTATATTCATTTCTATAGCCCCGACGAGTAAGCATACCGTAAGGATTAGGATTATAGTTATTACCATCTATCCCTGGAATGCTTCCATTTTGCATTAAAGTAGGATAATAAACAGGATTAATAGCCATAGCTGCTTCGTACAAAGTACCCGAATCTTCTTGTGGATAATTTGTTTCTGCAATGTATCCATTGACCCCCATATCAATACTTAACCGCTTCGTCGGCTTCAAATTCAAGTTCGAAGTAAAATTAAAACGATTATAATCCGTATTGATATTATAGTTCTGTTCATCCATTGAAGTTGTTTTCAATAAACCGGTTTCATTGTAATAAGACAATGATGCATAGTAAGTGGCATTGACAGAGCCGCCGCGGACATTGATATTGGCATGACGGTTATGCCCCATATCTCTAAACAGTTCATCCATCCAGTCTACTGCCGGATACAAATAAGGATTATACATTTTCGGATTATCATTTGGCAACAAGCCATTCGCTTTTTTAGTTGCTTCAATATATTGAGGTGTATAGAGAACCTGTCCAGAATGGTCATTGCCATATGCCTCATTGGCAGCATCCATGTATTGATAAGCATTAGCTAATTTTACCTGTTTGGTCAACATCGTTACCCCTTCATAATAATCCACAGAGAATTGGGGTTTCCCCACTCTACCTGGCTTTGTCTTTATCAAAATAACACCATTCGCACCCCGAACACCATAAACAGCAGTAGCCGAAGCATCTTTTAAGATAGTAAACGATTCAATATCCTCAGGATCAAGTTGATTAAAAGTACGCTCCACCCCATCTACCAATACTAACGGAGAGGAAGACGTGAACGTAGAAATCCCACGAATCCATATTTCAGAACCAGACTTACCCGGTTCTCCTGAACGTTGAATAGTCACCACACCTGGAATGCGTCCGGCAATAGCCGAAGATATATCTCCCGTTGCTGCTTTAATATCAGACATTTTAATAGAGCTCTGTGAACCAACTACTGAAACTTTACGCTGCGCCCCATATCCAACAACCACAACTTCATCTAATGCCGAAACATCTTCCTCCAATACAATATCAACAACATTCTTTTTTCCTATCCTCACTTCCTGAGTTTTATAACCAATATATGAAATTACCAATGTCGGTTGAGCCGATGATGTACTGATGGAGTACTGCCCATTTATATCGGTTATCACTCCATTTGAAGTGCCTTTTTCTAAAATAGATACCCCAATCATCCATTCTCCTTTTACATCTGAAACACGCCCTACTATAGGGGCACGACTTTGCGCATCCACATATATACAAGCGCATACTAACAAGATACTTAACAAGTATCTTCTCAATTGATTTACTACTGTTTTCATACTATTATTATTCAAGCAATCTGTTATTCTACAAAAGCAAAAACCATCCTTTTTTTATTCTTTACAAAAGTTTAAATTCCCTACCTCACTATTATTGTCCGCCTTATTCGGATATCATCAGAAGCTGATCCTATCTGTAGTTCAAACTCCCCAGGTTCTATAACTTCCTCCATATCGGCATTATACAAAGCAAGTTCTGCTATTGGAAGTACTAATTTAACTTCTCTAGTATATCCTACAGGAACAAGCTCTTTTTGAAATGCCTTCAACTGTTGAATGGGAGTAGCCACCGTGCTTACTTTATCACGTACATAAAGCTGCACAACCTCCTTGCCATCGCACCTACCCGTATTCTTGATCATAACGGATACTTTCAATGTATCACTTGCAGCCAATAACGTATCACTCAGTGCACAATCCACATAATCAAACGTAGTATAACTTTTTCCATGTCCAAAGTTCCATAAAGGTTCCGGTTTATCAAAGATATAATGACCTTTAGGTTCTTCAGGAGTACCCGGCTGGTCAAAAGGTTCTTCACGATCTGTCACGAAATGATTATAAAAACAAGGAGTATTACCTGTGCTACGCGGGAAAGATACATTCAACTTACCCGACGGATTCACCTTTCCAAGCAAAATATCTGCCAATGTACATCCTTGCTGCTCACCTGCATACCATTGCACCAACACTGCATCAGCATTTTCTTTCACCCAAGGCATAGCAAGCGGTTTACCCGCAATCAGAACGACAATCATAGGCTTACCCGTTTTCTTTATCTCCTTCAACAGCTCCTCCTGCACCCCAGGAAGTTCCAATGAGGAAAGATCAAATCCTTCACCTGCCGTAGAATATTTAGGACTTCTTCCCAGATAAGTGCTTCGTGTACCTACCGCCACCACAGCTATATCACTGTTACGGACAACTTCCACAGCTTCGGCAATATGTGATTTGTCCTGGCTCCACCAATCACATCCTTCAGCATGACGAATCATTATTTTATCACCTGCACTTTCCTGCAATCCTTGCAACAAACTGACCGCCTCTTTAGTATCCCCCATCGTCCAAGCGTAATCGCCCAACACGGCTTGATTACTGTTAGGCCCCACCACTGCAACAGACTTGTATTTATTCAAGTCTAAAGGAAGAATATCATTTCTGTTTTCCAATAATACGGCACTCTCGTCAGCCACTTTCTTAGCCAATGCCACCTTTTCAGCATTGCGAACGACCTTCTTCACCAGTTTAGGATCACCATAAGTTTCATCAAATAAGCCCAATTCAAACTTCACCGTCAATATTCTGCGCACAGCCTGATCTATATATGCAACATCAAGCCTTCCCTCCTCAACTTGTTTTTCCAATGTTTCGTAAGTCGAATCAATGTTCAAGTCCACTCCGGCCATTAATGCCATACGCGCAGCCTCCTCACGGCTGCCTGCTGCATGATGAAAAGTCATCAGACGCTCCACCGAACCCCAGTCAGAATAAGCGTATCCTTTAAAGCCCAGTTCTCCCCGAAGAATATCAGTCATATAATAAGAAGAACCTGTAACCGGCACTCCATCATACGCACTGTAGCAAGTCATCACCGCCCACGGAGAAGTTTCCCTTATAGCTTTACGGAACGGATAAAGATAGAGACTACGCAATTCACGTTCTCCTCCACTTACTCCCGCACAATTCAAGCCTCCAGACGGAGTACCATGGGCTACAAAATGCTTGGGCATACAAGTAATTCTGTATTTTTGATACCCTTTAATAAACGCCACTCCCATTTCCGCTATCAGATAAGGGTCCTCTCCGTATGTTTCTTCAATACGTCCCCAACGTAACTCGCGGGCAATGTCAAAAACCGGAGAAAGAATTTGATGAATACCTATCGCCTTAGCCTCTTCGCCAGCCGCCTCAGTCATTTGTTGTATTAATTCAGGATTGAAAGTGCTTCCCTGCGCCAAAGCATGAGGAAACAGCGTACAATTATTCTGAATAATACCCTGTATGCCCTCAGCAGAAGTTAACAACGGAATTCCCAAACGGGTCTTAGTACGCATATAATGCTGTAATTCTTTATACATCACGGCGCAATCATAAGCAGACATACTCATTTCATGAGTTGTCCCATAACTTTCCCCCAAGAAGATCCGGTCAATCTCATCCAACCGACCAGACGCACGATTCTGCAATTGCAATACCTTTTCGTGCAATGTCATTCTAGACATAAGGTCGTCTACACGCTTCTCTATTGGAACTGTTCTGTCTTTATAAAGAGGGGTGTCATCTCCAGCCCAAGCTGAAGATGATACACTCATCACTATCCCCATACAGAACAGAATAAATTTATTAGTACACATACTAATCTGAATTATTTGTTATTATAAGGAGTTACCACTAACTTATATTTGTCGCCCTGCAACAAATTCTCATCAAATGTAATACTCAAATTCTTTGTTTCTCCTGGCATCAACGTAAAATAGTTGTCATTCATCAATGCCGGCAGAATGCGTTCGCCATCCGAAGCACGAACAGCCTGCACATGTACAGCAAAAGCTACCCCCTTAGCCGATTTCGGAAGTGTTATGGCTGCTTGTATCTCCGCCTCACCATTTTTACGAATTAATTTGGAAGAAGTCTTCAGTTCAGCTTTTGGCAAAGTATTCAAAGCCGTAAAATCCAAACGGTCGTTGCCACGCCAGTAATTGTTTTCTGACACGATCTTTCCTGATTTATCTTTCAACGTCAGGCGGATAAAATGTACATCACTCAAACCCTCACTAGGCTGCGTTCCGCCCAACACATCAAAACTCCATAATGAGTAACCAAACCACCAACCTAGTTCCGTCCCAAACATACGTACATAACGGGCATCAA
>OAVW01000364.1_pt1 | contig 14831 bp, 8 predicted proteins | sample 1495321 | NCBI WGS metagenome assembly OAVW01 (sample SAMEA2580108, study PRJEB22360) | human gut metagenome | biome: human gut; feature: human-associated habitat; material: faeces | place: Denmark | collected 2008/2010 | reverse complement strand
TCGGCTTGGGGTCGCCGTCCATTTCGCCAGCCTCAACCAGCATCTCCACGACGGTCTTCTGTGCGGTGAAGACGGTGGTGCCTGCCATACGCTCGTAGCGCTCGCGACCCTCGGCGGAAGTGATCCACTCGGGGGTTTCGCGGGAGAAGCGGCCGTCGCGGCCGATGAGGGCACGGGTGTCCAGCTGCAGTTCACGCCACCAGGTGACGTCGGTGGTGTCACCGAAGGTACAGATCATGGCGATACCGGCACCCTTGTCAGGCTGTGCCAGCGGGTGCGCCTTGATTTCGACCTCAACGCCGAACAGCGGGGAGGTGACGGTGGTGCCGAACAGCGGCTTGTAACGCTCGTCGTCCGGGTGCGCCACGAGAGCCACGCAGGAGGGCAGCAGCTCGGGGCGGGTGGTCTCAATCCAGACCTTCTCGCCGTTGGGGCGGTGGAAGCTGATGCGGTGGTACGCGCCGGGGCGTTCCTTGTCTTCCAGCTCAGCCTGTGCCACTGCGGTGCGGAAGGTGACGTCCCACATGGTCGGTGCTTCAGCCATGTAGGCGTTGCCTGCTTCCAGGTCCTTCAGGAAGGCGAGCTGGGAGACCTTGCGGGAGTGTGCGTCGATGGTGCGGTAGGTGCGCGACCAGTCAACGGACAGACCCAGGGTGGTGAAGAGGTTTTCGAAGACCTTCTCGTCTTCAACCGCGAGCTCTTCACAGAGTTCAATGAAGTTGTTGCGGGAAATGCGCGGCCACTTTGCCTGGCTGCGGTCGGGCTTGGGGGTGCCGTCTGCCTTCCAGGTGATCAGGTCGCGGAAGGAGTCGTTGTCTGCCACGGAGGGGTCGCAGAGAACGCCGTAGTAGTTCTGAACGCGGCGTTCGGTGGGCAGGCCGTTGTCATCCCAGCCGAGGGGGTAGAACACGTTCTTGCCGGTCATGCGCTGGTAGCGTGCGATGACGTCGGTCTGGGTGTAGGAGAACATGTGACCCACGTGCAGGGAGCCGGATGCGGTCGGCGGCGGGGTGTCAATGGAGTAGACCTGTTCGCGAGTGGTGTTCTCGTCGAATGCGTAGGTCTTCTCGTCGGCCCAGCGCTGCGAGAGCTTCTCTTCGAGGCCTTCGAGGGCGGGGCGGTCGGGAACGTTAATCTGTACGGGCGAGTCTGAGCCCAAAATGTTTTCAGCCATAACGGCTATTTTCTCATATTCACGGCGTTCTCTCAGCTCCAGGGGAATTCTGCGCTGTGCTTGCCTGTTCGTACTGCTTGATTGCGGCTTCTAGACGTGCCAGGAGGGGCTTGTATTGGCGCACAAATTGTGCCCTGCGTACTGCGGCGCGTACCCCTCTGGAGGCGGTGAGTTCCTGCCAGCTGGCGGGGTCGAGGTAGCTCTGCCCGAGCAGCAGATGCACCTCAGAACTATAGGGGGTTCCGGTGGCGGCACGGATAGTGCGCGCCCGCTGCTGGAGTGCTTGGCGCTGCCCTTTAAGAGAGGTGATGCGCTGGTGCGGTATTGCTGTCATGTGGAGGTTCCCAATATGAGGAGTAATCGGCGATTCAGCGGTGAGCTCAGTGAAAAACGGAAATGGGGAGAGAGCCCCCTAATATGCCGCTCTCGGTTACCTGCAGTGTAGGCGCGAAAATCCGCAGTATCAACAGTCGGCGAATCCTTCTCAGGGGCGCGGGCACGGCGTAGACTGAAAGTACACGACCTTTGAGGAGTTGCCAATGAGTTCTCTGAGTATTTTTGGTTTGGGCACGTCTGAAACTGTTCTGCTGATACTGCACCTGGTGCTGGTTGCGTTGTGCGTCTGGCATTTGACGGTGCGTAGCGGCTATGGTGAGGCGCGTATGCGTTTCGTGCTACCGCTGATTATGTTCATGCCCGGCGCTGCGGTTCTTTATCTGCTGTCTGCGCGTGAAGGTACGGTCCCTCCGGACACGATTAAGACCGGCAGTAGCTCGCCCGTGTACTTTGAGCATCGCCTCGGATTCCGTGACGGCGGGAGGGGGGGCCGGGGGGTCCTGCCCCCCCGCCGCAAGTAGCACGGGTGATGGTGTCTGTATCGTTTGTTCTGAACGGCGGCGGGTACCTATCTCACTATCGAAAATTTCAAAATATATGCCCGCGAGTCTGCTCGAACTGAGCACCCGCGGGCATCACTCTACTAGGATTAAAGTATGACTGAGAACACCCACATTCCTGCATCTCCTTTCCTGCCCCATACCGGTGACGGCAAAGTGGCCGTGGTGACCGGCGCATCCAGCGGTATTGGCCGAGCCACCGTACAGCAGCTAGTAGCAAGTGGCTGGACCGTCTACGCCCTGGCTCGTCGTACCGACCGTCTTTACACCCTTTATGCGGAGACCGGCGCTCATCCGGTGACCTGCGATGTGACCGATGAGCAGTCCGTTCAGTTCGTAGCCGAGCAGATTCTGGAAGAGCAGGGCACCATTGATGCCCTGGTCAATATTGCTGGCGGTGCTATCGGTGTGGACAAGGTTGCAGAGGGTAAGCCTGATGACTATCTGAAGATGTATCAGATGAATGTTCTTGGCATTCTGCATATGGTGCGTGCCTTCGCGGAGGCGCTGCGCCAGAATGGTTACGGTACGATTCTGAACCTGACCTCCACCGCTGCCGAGCACGGCTATGAGGGAGGCGCCGGGTACAACGCGGCGAAGTTCGGCGCTCGCGGCCTGACCGAGGCGCTTCGCCTGGAGGAGGCGGAGAATAATATTCGCGTGATTGAGATTTGCCCGGGCATGGTGCACACCGAAGAGTTCTCTCTAAACCGCCTGGGGTCCAAGGAAGCAGCCGAGCGCGTCTACGCGGGCGTTGAGAAGCCGCTGACCGCAGAGGACGTGGCGCAGACCGTGACCTTTGCGTTGAACGTTCCGCACCATGTGAACCTTGACCGTATTACGATTCGCCCGGTGGCCCAGCCGAGTCAGTTCAAGGTGATTCGCAAGGAGGGCTAAGCTCGCGGCGCGCCGTGACGCTTGAGCCTCAGCGAGGCTTTGATAGCCCCGCCTGCATCCTCGTGTGTTGGATGTGGGCGGGGCTTTCTCTGTGTTCTCGGGGCCCTATATAGAAGGTATACAGGGGGTACCTAAGGGGTTCTGGAGGGCAGGGGCGAGGTATGAAGGAGAACTTGAGGGAACTATAAAGTGGTACGTGAGACTTTAAGGTTCACTTAGATGAAAATGGTGAGTCGAAATCACCTATGGAACACCCTATATTTTCTTCAAACGCAATCAAAAGATAGGGTTATATGCCCTCGTGTGTCACTAGATGGGCGCAAAATCCCTGAATTGGTCTGCATTAAACTTCAACTTAAGGGGTGGTTTTATAACGATTTCATTACAGTTGCGCAAAGGCGGTGGTAAGCGGGCTAAACCTCCAGGGGCAAATGCTAGCCTTTTAGCAGTCACACCCATGTATGGGCCTACTGCACCTTCAAAGACGGAGGCGTACTACGGTAGGCTCAACACCGATAATCAGAGATCGAGGAAAACGCCCATCTACTACCCGTCGCGTTTACAAGATCGCAGCAGCGGCAGCCTTTACGGCTGGTTCCGTGGCAGCAATCCCGGCAACCTTCGCGGCAGAAGCACCCGCTGATCAGCAGCAGCAGGTTGTCGATCAGAAGGCAACTGCGCAGACTTCTTCCCTGCCTGGTGGCAATGTAGCCGAGGCCCCTAAGGCTGAGGCAACCCAGGCTCCTAAGGCTGAAGCTCCTAAGACCGAGGCCCCTAAGGCTGAGGCTACCGAGGCTCCTAAGGCTGAAACCCCCAAGGCTGAGGCTCCTAAGGCTGAAGCAACCGAAGCTCCCAAGGCTGAAACCCCCAAGGCAGAGACTCCTGCCCCCACTGCTCCGGCTACCCCCGAGCCCACCACCCCTGCAACCCCGGCCCCCGAGGCAAAGCAGGCTGACCCCTCCGTCGTTATTGAGAACGCTCACTTCCCCGGTGACGCACAGTTCAACACCGTGAGCGTTGTTGCAACCGGCTTCTACGGCGAGAAGGTTGGCCCCGGCGTTCAGGTCAGCATCTACGCACTGGATGCAAACAACCAGGTCACCGGCGATGCTATCGCAACCGTTTCCGTGTCTGCAGACCAGATTCAGGACGGCTCCTTCAAGACCGCCTTCACTGTTGAGGCAAGCAAGCTGCCCGCCGGCGCATCCTACGCTCTGGTTGCTGTCAGCAACCCGCTGGGTCAGCCCGATCAGAAGCTTGTGGCTCTCTCCTCCTTCAAGGTCACTGAGTCCACCTCTCCCAAGACTGAGACCCCCAAGGCTGACGAGACTCCCGCTCCCGTAACCCCGACGCCCGAGACCCCGAAGGCTGACGAGACCCCGGCACCCGAGGCTCCCAAGACCGAGGCCCCCAAGGAAGAAACTCCTGCTCCGGAGGAACCCAAGGCTGAGACCCCCAAGGCTGACGAGACCCCCGCTCCTGAGGCTCCCGCAGCACCCGAGAACGCAACCCTCACCACCGAGGATGCATCCCTGAATCCGAACGACCAGTACAACGTTCTGACTATCAATGGTTCCGGCTTCACCCACGAGTCTGTTGCTCAGGGCGTTCAGATTAACATCTACCGCCTGGATGCTGACGGCAACATCACCGGCGAGGCTCTGGCAACCTACGATGTGCCTGCTTCCGAAATCATGGAGGGTACCTTCCGTGCGAAGGTCAGCATCCTGTCCGAGCGCCTGCAGCCCGGTTACGCATACGCAATGGTGGCAACCAGCGACCCCAACGGTCTGGTACACCAGGTAGCAGTAACCACTGCTGTTGTGAGCGATGCAGACCACCCGGCGCCGACCCTGCCGGCAGCTACCGAGGGTGACAACACCACCGTTCGCGATAATGGCGACGGCACCACCAGTGTCTTCACCGCTGAGATGCGCGAAGATGGCTCTGTTGTGGTGAGCGAGACCCGCGTACCTTCTTCTCAGGCACCCAAGGCTAAGGTTGGCAACGCATCTGCTGCTACCTCGTCGAAGGGTCACGGCCTGAGCACCTCCGGTTACCAGGGTTCGTCTTCGACCTCTTCTTCCTCTTCGAAGCAGCAGCTGGCTCACACTGGTGCTGAGGGTGTTGCAGGTATCGCTGGCGTTGGTGCCGCAGCTCTGATTGCTGGTGCTGCACTGATGCTCCTGCGCCGCCGCAGCCTCTAAGGTTTATCCTTTCACATAGAGTCTTATGAAACGCCCTCGTGGTTTCCTTGGGATTAAAATATTCCTGGAGACCGCGGGGCGTTTCTGTGTGTTCAGACCAGTGGGAACAACGTGCAAAGCGGTATTTTGCGGAACGTAACAATCGCGATAGTTGGACAAGCCGGTGCAGATTTGTTTGTTGCAGGTTTCCTGAGCCTGTGAGTTTTGGAGTCCCGAATCGGGAAGAAAGGAACGAGAAACGATGAGCGTGCAGGCGGTGCAGTATGACTGCTTTGGGCCCGTGGAGAATCTGAAGCTCGCGAACGTACCGGGGGAGAACCCCGAAGAGGGGCAGGTAAAGATTGCGGTTCATGCGGTCGGCCTGAACCCTGTGGACTATAAAATCTTTGAGGGTTCTCCTCAGCTCAAGATGCTCTCGCGCGTCATGAAAATCAGGAACCCCCGCCGCTGGTTTGAATCGAAGAAAGCACAGTTTCCTCGCGGAGTGGGGCGCGATTTCTCCGGCACTGTGACTGAGGTGGGACCCGGTGTATCGGGTTATCTTGTGGGTGACGAGGTCTTCGGAACCATTGTTAGTGCCCCCGGTCTGGGTACCAAGAGGGGGTCTCTAGCTACGGAAATTTGCGTGAATACCGGTGATATTGCGCTTAAGCCCGCCTCCATCGATTTTGACCATGCCGCTGCAATGGGTGTCGCGGCCTTGACCGTGGGAGGCGCCTTCCGCCATATTGGCGTGGGTGCGGGCGATACTGTGGTCATTTCTGCAGCCTCGGGCGGAATTGGGTCCACCGCCGTGCAGTATGCGGTGGCTCGTGGCGCACGGGTCGTCGGAATCGCGGGGGCTGCGAATGCCGAATTTGTTAGGTCACTGGGTGCTGTTCCGGTTGCCTACGGTGAGGGCGTTAGGGAGCGTGTGCTCAAGGCTGCTGAGGGCCGCGTGACGAAGTTCCTGGACTGCTATGGTGGCGACTACGTCAGCTTGGCATTCTCGCTGGGTCTGAAGGGTAAAGACATTGGAACTCTCGTTCCCTCGCCCAAGGTCATAATCAGGGGAGCGCAGTTTACGGGCCCCCGCCACTCGGAACACGGGGATTTTGAAGCCTTAGCCGAGCTGGTTACCGAGGGAAAGGTGTCAATTCGGCTGGATCGCGTGTACGGGTTCACGATTGAGGATGTCCGTGCAGCCTACCGCGATTTACAGGCCGGCCATACGCGCGGCAAGAGAGTCGTTCGTATTACCGATTCATAGGGAGTTTATTACTGAGGGTGCTGGGGTGGTGTAGCGGAATGATTTTGTCGACTTATTTTGTGCGTGGTTATTGGTACGTACGCTTTTAATCAATGTGCGGGAAAAGGCGCTGTGACCTGCATTTTTTCACTTAAAAGAAATAAATTAAATGCATGAATGTGCAGAATATTTTTATCTCAAATCCATTAAAACTGCATATGCATGCAATAAAACCTTGAACCTCAAGGGAGAGTTGAAAAATTTCGCCTAGTCCATGCAATTTGAGTGCTCTTGATACTGTTCCGGAGAGTAAAAAATATTCCATGTGGGTTATTGCACAAGAAAATAGTCAGGACGTAAAGCGTATTTACAGCAATAACCTAAAAAGTATTGTTAGTGTGGAATTACCGATAAATAGAGCGATTCCCTTCGCGGCAACTTCCACCATTACATGAATGTTATGACTAGTCCGTGCGTTATAGCGTTCATTCCCGAAGAGGTACCCAACCATCTTCAATCCGTGGCACCCTCCGGAGGGTATCGTTCACACTCACAGAAAAGGTGTGTTCCATGCCCGAACCCGCTCACTCAAAAACCCGAGCAACAGCCGCCATTGCTGCATCCGTCCTGTCCGTTACCGGTGTTGGTGCTGCGCACGCAGATGTGCAGGTGCAAAATACTGGCGGAATTGCTTCATCGACTGCGGTGGAACCCGACAATCCTCCCTCCGCAGCAAACGCAACCCCCATCGAAAACGTTGCCACCCAAACCTCCCCGCAGGTGTACGTCGAGCAGGGCGTCGTCATTAACCCGGCACGTTCCCAGAGCATCACTGTCACCGGTGAAGGCTTCACCGGCGGTGCCGTTGAACGTTACGGTGTGGCAGTGTACGTGAGCGAATACCGCCAGTACCCCCTCTACGCACTGGGCCGCGGCTCCGCAGTGACGATGACCCTCGTGCCCGAACTCGATGTGGAGGGTGGTCGTTTCAGCACCCAGTTGACCCTGCCCGCAGGTACCCTCGACCCCAACCAGCAGTACGTTGTCGCAACTGCCGTGGTTGATCCTGCCAAGGGCTACGCGACGGAGGATCCCTCCTACAACTCCTCTGCACCGCTGGAGCTGCTGCCCGCAAATACTCAGGATGAGCCGCTGAATGCTCAGATTCTCTCGGGCCAGATGGAAATTCCACAGGAGAAGAACCTGGTGGTTTACAAGGTCACCGGCCTGGGTGAAGCACAGGCATTTGAAGTGATGACCTACGTCTACGCCTTGGATAGCCAGGGTAACCGCATGCTGCTGGCTGTTTCTCCCGCGCGCGCCGACGTTGTGAACGGTACCCTCCTGGATGGCATTGAGGTGCCCGGATCCATGCTGGAAGAAGTTCAGAACGTCCACGAGAATCTGCGTTACGTGCTGAGCGTTGAGGTGGCTCCCTCTGCAGCTAATGGTTATACCGCCCAGGAAGTTGAGGTTCCCTTCATGAATGGTTGGAATGTACAGCACGGCTCCGCTCCGGTTGCCACCGCTGAGCGTGCAATGGCGGAGCAAGAACTGGCTGAGAAGAAGCAGGTCAGTGAGGAGGTGCCGGTTGAGCAGGCTACCCAGCCGACTCAGGGTGTTCAGTCCGAGCAGATGGCCTCCTCGAATACTGCCGAGCAGTTCGACCACGTGCTGCCCGAGGACGATCCGCGCCGCCACTACGACCTGCCGCGTAACACCCTCTTTGACCGCGTCCATGACACCACCAAAGAAGACACTACCGAAGAACAGACCAACGACACCGCTAGCCCCGTGATGACCGCCCGCCTGCACGTAGAAGAAACCGTAGTTCCCGAAAACGATTCCGCAAAGACCCTGACCCTGCGTGGAGAGGGCTTCACCGGCGTCAGCTCGGTGCACCTGATGGTTAGCGCTATCGATGAATACGGAGTGGCTACCGGCGGCGTGATTGCGTCGGCTGACGTCTCTGAGATTGACGACTCCGGTGCTTTCACCGCACAGGTGCAGATTCCCGGCTCGGAGCTCAAGCCCGGTGCCACCTACCGTGTGAGTGCTGTGGCGGAGGATGAGCAGGGTACTGTGCGCATGGTCAACGGCGGCTTTACCGTCGAGCGCGATAGCGTGGATAGCCTGCCCACTACCCCTGAGCAGGATGCGCCCACTGTCGAGGCTCCCGTAGCCGACACTCCCGCTGTCGAGACTCCCGCGGTCGATGCTTCGGTGCCTACTGAGCCTGCGGCTGATCAGGCTTCTGTTACCGAGCAGAAGGCGGGGGAGAGCGGTGCTGAGCAGAAGAAGGATGCTCCGGCTGGTGTTCAGGGTGCTCCCGCGCAGAATGTTTCTGCACAGAATACCTCTGTGCAGAAGACTGAAGCGCAGAAGGGCAATGCGCAGAAGGTCGAAGCACAGGCATCTGACTCCCAGAAGGTTGCCTCCGGTGCCCAGCAGAAGCGTGAGCAGTTGGCGGCTACTGGCGCCTCCAATATGTTGGTCATTAGTGCCGCTGGATCGCTGTCACTGCTTGCCGGTATGCGTTTGAGCCGCCGTCGCCGTAGTGAGATGCAGCTCAGTTCTCGCCGCTAAAACGGGTCAATTATTGCCCCACTAGGCAAAATACGCATATAGATGTAGGGACGTCCGAAATGCAAGATTCGGGCGTCCCTACATCTTTAACTTTTTCTAAGGTTATACCTATAATTTAGAGTGCTGTCATAGACGGTACTATCACTCTTTACCACCTCGTTCACCCGAGGTGAGGAGTCGCTGTGAAGCGCCTCCGGTCACCGATATCAGAGAACCGTTATTCTGTGCCTACTTCCGACCTTTGGGCACAGGAGTCACACGACGATTCATCACACTCACTCACGAAAATAGGTGACCATGTTTTCCACGCAGCGAACTGCTCGCGGCGCGGCACTAGTAGCGTCTGCCGCCCTCGGTTTGGGCGGCTCCGTCGCGCCTGCAACTCTGGCGCCCGCCACCTTTGCCTCTGCCGCTCACGCGCAGACTCAGCAGACCCCGAAGCCTGAACTTCCCATCGCCGTTGCCGCCGATATGGTTAGCCACGACATTACCCTGGACCTGGTTGCTCAGAGCAATGACTACACCCTGCTGTCGTTGACCGGTGTAACCTCTTTGGAGAATCTGAGGGTTCGCCTGGTCGCTATTTCCGTTGACGATGGTATCGTGGCGGCGATGACCGTGCCTGCCTCCCAGATGACTGCCTCTCTGAACGATGAGGGTGCGCTAGAGGTCAGTATTCACCAGCGCCTGAACGTTGAGCAGCCGTACATGGTTGAGGTGCAGAACCTGAGTACCAAGGATGCTATTTCGGTTGAGTTCATGCCTGAACAGGGTGCGACCGTTGACGAGATTCTGGCGAGCCGCCAGAACATTTTCTTCCCTGACACCCCTGGCGTTCCCCGTGCTAACCGCGTGGAGGCGAATCCCACCCCCGAGGTGTCCCTGAGCCCCAGCGCATCCCCGAGCGGCGCGAAGGATAGCCCGCGCCCGACGGTCGCCCCGGCGCCTTCTGAAGCGCCGTCTGCATCGCAGAAAGTTTCGGCGCATCCTTCTGCTAGCGCCTCGGCGAGCGCGTCCGCGAGTGCGTCCGCTTCGGCGAGTTCTTCTACCGATGATGCGGCACCCGCTGAGGTGACCGAGGATCGTCTGCTGGTGCACTCCCGCTCCGATCGGGCTCCCGCGGAGACCCGTGAGGCGACCCTGGAAATTTCTACCGCAGAGCTGCGCGGATCGGATGAGCTGCAACCGATTAGCGTGCGCGCTAGGAACGTGGCGGAGAGTGGCCTGGGCTATGACGTGATGGTCTTTGAAATGCCTGCTGACGGCGGTGCCGTGGGTTCGCCGCTGGCGACCACGCATGTGAGCCCTCAGCAGGTGACTGATGCTTCTTTCTCTGCTGATTTGAAGGTTCCCGGTACCTCTTTGAATGCGGGTAAGCGCTACCGTGTGGTTGTGGTGGGTGGTAACTCCACTGAGGAGCTGCAGCTCATGGCGACCAGTGCTTTTGGTGTGAGCGTGATTCAGCGTGCGGTTCCTGTTGATCCGGCTCCGAAGCCTACGAATACTGTTGTTCACCCGCAGATTCCGATGATTTCTGATGCGAATCAGCGTGTGAGCCCTTCGGCCCCTTCGGGTCGCGTGAGCACTGTGGATTCTTCAGGTGCCTCTGCGGATGCTCAAGATTTGGTGACTGATTCTGTCGCTAAGATCCCGTCGGTGGATAGCGCTCTGGGCTATATTGTGCAGGCGCAGCAGTCGGCGCGTGCGATTACCGCGCAGGCTCGTAGTTCTGTGGCTGAGACTGCGGTGGTTCCTTCGACGATGGTGATGTCTGGTTATGCGGTGATGTTGCCGGGGCGTACCGTGGTGAACCTGTTGGGTTACCAGTCTGCTGAGGGGGAGACGGTGACTGTTGCTTCGCCTCAGGAGAATGTGGGTGCTGCAGGTTCGGGTAGTTTCTATACGCGTAGCTCGAAGTCGCGCGGTGATTCTGCCGGTTCGAAGCTGGAGGCGAGCGCTCAGGATAATGGCCCGTTGCCGGAGGGTACCTTGCCGCTGAGTATTGCTCTGCTGGGTTCGGTTGCCTTTGTGGGTACTGCTGTTGCGGTTAATGTGTATCGTCGCCGCCTTGAGGGTGCTGAGGAACTGGGGGCTGAGTAGTTCAGCTATTTGTTGCTTAGCGCTGTGAGGCGTGGCTCTCTGTAGGGGAGTTGTTGAGTGGGAGGCGCTCTGTCGGGTGCGTGCCGTGTGGGTGCGTGTTCGGTGGGGCGCCTTCTGCGTGCCCGGATGTTTGACTCTATTGCGCGGTGGTCTGGTGCGCCTTGGGGTGGTGTAAAAATCTCTTTTTGGTGCACTTTAGAGAATATATTTTGACATTCGAATTTTGCGTTATTTATATCTCAGTAAAGTATTTAATTCCCTTTTATTTCGGCAATTATTGCGACATAAAGTTTTAGCACGTGAATGCAATGCAACATTAAGTGCAATATCCGTGTTAGGCTAGGGTGTAACCGACGTACTGGTGCGCAAATACTTGGATAGAAACACCGGCTTGTGGTGAGCCTTCCCTAGTCCACACTTTGCGCCTACATCGATCGAAATGGCGCACATGACTATCACTCGACTTCCGAAACGCATTCATGCTCTTTCGCTTGCAGCCGCTTTAGGTGCAAGCGCTTTTGTGCTTCCTGGTGCCTCCGCAGTAGAGGCTGAAGCAATTAACGTGAATGATTGCCTAACGGCTCTGATTAATAGCGAATTTAATTCAAGCTGCCCCTACGAAGACCTCGAAATTGAGGTCGATACCATTGAGATTCAGATTCAGTCCATCAAGGACAGTCAGGCAACCATTAAGCTCGCGCCCCTCTATGAGGGCGGCTACGTGGGCGATGCCTCTAGGGTGTACCTGGTAATGCAGTACTACGACGCCACTGGCACGTTGCTTGGGTCTGACACCTACGAGCCCTCCGCAATGCAGGTTGAGCGTGCTAACGACGGCTCGATGCTCGTCACCTTTGAAATGCCGCAGATGCCCCAGGAGGGCTACTACTCCATGAGCGTCATGGACCTGACGACCTCCGACGCGGGCTATGGCGAATTCATGATTTCTGAGGGTTCCCTCGTTCCGCACGCTATCCCGATTGAGGATGACTCTGACGAGGTGATGGTGGACAAGAAGGAAAACGCCCACCAGGTGCCGACCATTGACGAGCTGAAGACGATGGAAAAGCTCCGTGAAGAGGAGCAGAAGAACCAGCAGGCTGCAGATCAGAAGGGTAGCAAGGATAAGGTTAAGACTGAGGTGCCTTCCGAGTCTGCTGAAAACCCGAACCTCGAAACCCACACGCAGAAGCTGGAGCAGGTCCCCGGCGGATCGACCTCTTCTCGCGATACTCAGACCCTGAGTGTTGCGGAACTGAAGGTCGCCTATGCTGAGGTTCGCTCTGATAAGGAAACCAAGCCGGTGACTATCAGTGCAACGCGTCTGCCTGCGAATGCGGCTGGCTACGACCTGATTGTGGTTGAAACCGATATGAGTGGCAACCATAAGGGTGATGCGCTGTCCATTACGCACATCAGCTCTGATCGCATCGTGAATGGCGCGTTCAAGGAAGAGGTCGGCATGCCCGGCTCTCTGCTGAAGACCGGCTCGGTGTACACCGCCTACCTGGTGCATGCGGACGATACTGAGTATGCGGAAGAAGTTGTCTCGGTGCGATTCAAGGTCAGTGGTGAGGCGACCGGCAACTCAACCTCCTTGATGAAGGATGAGCTGCCCCGCCAGGATGCAAACGCATCGCTCACGTCCAGCACCAATGCGGCCGAGGCGACCGGTACCACTCAGGATAGCCCCTCCGCTGCTACTAGCGCCGTCTCGACTCGTTCTGATGACACCCAGTCGGGCTCGGGTCAGTCTGCCGCGAGCGCACCCCGCTCCACTCTGGATGCGGTGAGCGCCATGTCCAAGGCAAAGGAAGCGAAGGCTGAGCGTCAGCGTCAGGCTCTGCAGGCTTTGGCTCAGGCACGTACGATGGCTCCGCGTTCGGCTTTTGAGCCGACTCGCACCAATCAGATTTCGGCGTACAGTTCGGGTTCTGATCCGGCATCTATCGCTGCTACCGCGAAGCTGGATGCTTTGACGGATGAAGAAAAGGCAGCGTCGGCAGCTTCTGGTAACGGAAATAAGGGTTTCACCCCCGTGGTTCATTCGGAGTCTAATAATCGTTCAGCTACGGTGAACTCGAATACCACTCAGGTGCGCTCCACCGCGAATGCTGAGCGTCAGGATGGCGTGAAGGCTGCAGCTTCGGCGGAGTCTCCCGCTAGTGAAGAGGTCGCGCAGCACGGTGTAGCTTTCTGGGCTCTTGGAGGCACCGGTTTGGCGCTGGTGGTTGGTGCCGCGTGGATGGCTCACCGCAGGGGAGTCCTCGGCGGCTAACGCCTCTAATCCGTGCTTTTTGACGGCATCGCATAGTATGTTCGTTGTTTCATGAGGAACACTCACCCCCGCTATCTGTTGGTGCAGATTCCAGGGGGCGAGTCGTGCATTCAGGGTGTTCAAAAAACTCTACCCTCGCGTGAATGAACCTTAAGGTTCGTGATAGGGTTGAAATAACCGATAAATAGATGCGAGCTGTTGTCAGGTCTTCTTCACCTGAAATATGAAGCGGAGTGTGGTACGACGAATCCGGGTGCATGGCGCACTCGGGGGTCCGCGCGGCACATGAGGAACGGGCAGTAGCACGCACATTTCCACCATGAAAAGACGCATTGCATGAGTATTTATTCAGCGAAGCACCGTATTGTCACCGCAACCATTTTGGTTGCGGGGCTTCAGTGTGGGCTTGTTGTCCCCTCTGTCGCAACGGAAGCGCCCGTCACGACGCACTCTGCCGTGCAAAAAACTACGACCCTGGACGCGACCCCGAATCAAACTGAACAGAACCCGGAGGTTCAGGGTGCCGCCTCCACAATCACCATGAAGGCGCAGCTCAAGGATGATGGTTACCTGCTACGCTGGACAGGCTTCCCCGAAGATTTGGAGGCCTCCAGCGTTCTGGCTGACGTGAACTTCTACACCCCTTCCGGTGAGTACGGTGGCTCCGTCCTGGAAAGCCCGACCCTAACTGAGGGGACCAAGGAGGGGGAGCTGAACCTCCTGATGAGCCCGGCAACGGACTCGAACGTCGTGTACGTGATCGTTCTGGAGGATACGGTCCACGGCGCCTCCTACGAATTTTTTGTGACCGAGCAGGGGAACCGCCTGGTCCAGGCTGCTGACCCGCGCAACGGTAAGGTAAAGCCCACCCAGCCGCCGGTCGACATTGAGCGTGAAGAGGGAGGAGCCCCCGAAGAGACTGCCACCCCCAGCCCCGGGGCAGTGAGCCTGCCTTCGCCTACCGCTACTGACACGGTCCGCCGTACCGTAGACAACCCGCAGAACAAGGATTCTGGCCAGTACGTTATCTCCGAAGACAATAGCGTGTATGACCCGATGAATCAGCGCAAGGGCAAGGCGTACCTGTCCATTCAGGACTCCCAGGGTGACTCTCGGGATGATACGAAGCCTGTTACGGTCCGTGCCACGAACTTCCCCCAGAATGACAAGGGTTACGACCTGATCGTCATGGAAATCGACTCCAACGGCAACACTGTGGGTGACGCGCTCGCCATTGTGCACGTTAGTCCGGAATCGATTTCTGCGGGCGCTTTCGAAGCGGTGATTGGTGTGCCCGGTGCGTCCCTACAGATTGGTAAGACGTACCTGGTGGCGGCTTTTGATGCTGCCGGTGACGGTAACCTTCAGCTCAATACGGTGCGTTTTACGGTGACTCAGGCATCCTCTGAGAATGGCGGGTCGTCGTCCGGTCCTTCGTCTAAGAGTGAGGGGAAGCCGGGTGCGG